>Ga0307511_10004527_pt1 | contig 14177 bp, 16 predicted proteins | sample 13_EM_MG_FD_200266 | JGI IMG/M metagenome (GOLD analysis project Ga0307511, IMG submission 200266) | Populus trichocarpa ectomycorrhiza microbial communities from riparian zone in the Pacific Northwest, United States - 13_EM | ecosystem: Host-associated > Plants > Roots > Unclassified | place...
CACGCAACAAACCCTGACGCTCCTCGACTGAGGGCTGGGGGTCACCAGGAACATCATACACCTATGAATCGATTAGCACTGGAACAGCTGATCTCTATGAAATACATTACAGGTAGCAACCTATTCATGAGCTCGGTGAAGTATGGGAGGTGCTCATTGTCGGTGCGCTGGGCCATTGTGGTACGAGGGAGAGATGTGGGCGGGAAGTTGCCGAGAACGCCTTTGATATTTCTAACACGCGCCACCACCATGCCCTCTGTCTGCCCTGGCTGTGAAGTGAAACACGAGTCACGAAGGAGTTTGAGAGCCCGGGTTACGTCAGTAGCCAGATGGTACGCGAGGGCACCGAGTGGTACCCGACTAGGCGCCTTGGGGATTTTGCTGATGCAACCGTCCACATCTATCCGCCTCATTCCCTCCCCACTACCTCCACATCGTCGTTACGTTAGAAATATGCTCCCTTAACTCTCCCTCGACAGGGGGCCGAGCGGGAGTAGTTTCATGTAAGCAACCAGCCGTCGTGACCGTGCGAAAATCCACGAGCTTCGGAACGTCGACGCGCCGCTAACCGTTGCTGCTTGAATCTGGAATACCGTATCGCGTCCAACAACTCTCTCCAACTACCATGGCACCTCGTCGACCATTCTGTCGCTCCCGCTCCACGGGCCCCGCTGAATCTGTTACCGGTGCAACCTCTGTTGTTCTTTCGTGGCGGTAACCCTACTCCGGGCTGAAGCATTCATTTGACCAATTCCCTCGATGCCATCTCACGAACTCGAATTATTGGCAGAAGTCTAATTGCAGCGCGCAGGAAACCGGCCAGAACATGTCGGGACAGGTAAGGGGGTGTGCGAACTCGTTTATCCTGTTCTGATTCACACCGGTGATATTCGTAGGCTCGGGTGGAAGTAGACTGAGGCAGACGTCGAGCGCAGGGTCCCGTCAGAACATGGATGGCTGAGTCGGGTGACGCATGGCGGCGCGAGCGGGGGTACGGGGCCCATTTTACCCCTCGTCGCGGTGATCTTACTTCCCTTGAACCGCAGCGAGGCAGGTGCTGATCTTGATTGTAGGTTGACCTCTTAGGTGTCTTAGCGCATCCGCATTCTTATCCCGAACTCCCACAGCGATATTGGGAGATGCGCGTTCAAGGTGTCAATTAGCTTTCTCCGGAAGGTCTTCGAAATTTCGGGTGCCACCGAGCGCCAACATGTTAATGTTCTCCGGCCCCCCTCGTTTCTCTCTCGCCCTCGTTTCTTGTTTCCATCATCGTACGTTATGTTTACTCTCGCGTTTACTCTCGCACCTACTGAACGGTGCGGGACTTTTCTCTCCCTCTTTTAGGAGCACGTAAAGATTGTAGTAACGGAGACCACCACGACGAAACACGAAACCCCTTCCCCTGTATGCTACCACTGCTTTCCCGCATCGCTCTTTGACCCCAAAGCAGTGGGTGGACTACGAAGAGTAGTACCGAACGTACCGAATGCACCCCGCACAAATGAAGAGAACGCGGCACTTTCCGGGATCAAGGGGATGTGGCCGAAGCAGTTCCCACCGTTGAATAGGTATTCAGTTGACTGCGTCGCGTGGCCTTGACCGTGGTTTGATTAATGTTTTTACGGCATAATGCAGTACGTGCGTCATTTTAGTCCGTCACCATCGATATGCGGGTCTCTGGGACACCCCTAGGTTCTGGTTTTTATCCTCCGCCCTTCAAACTACGTGCTAGGATGTATAGCCCCCCACCACTTCTACCCGATCACGCCAAGCGCTGGCGTTCTACACGGAGTCTTTTTTCTACCTACAACGGGGTGATGAGCGGCCCTCTGACCCTCCCGGGTGATTCTGGTCATGCGTTTGTTTCCCTGTTGAGTTCCTTGTTGTAGCCCCTGCCGCGGAGTTCAAACCATCCAATTTCACCCTTTCGTGGGCGCCGCAGCCCCACGGTTCAACATATACCCGCAATCAGTGGTCCGGGAACCCCTGAAGGTTTGACAGTCTCTTTCCGCCCGCCATTAACTGATGACCGTGTTCCTATGCCCACCAAAACACGCGTATTGCACAGCGATAACCGTCAAGTCGCATCGGAAGGAGCAGATTTTGCAATACCCCTTGGAATGGTTCGTCGATGACAGATCCCCCTGAGGCTTTGATGCCACCTTGGGAATCTAAGGGCTTCACGCTGATAGAGAGGTGCCGCCTTCGCCGTCAGAAGCCTTGCGCGCGTTGTACTCACCACCATGTGCACAAACCGTGAGTTACCGTAAAGCCATCACGCACTATAACATTCCCAACTCGTTTCTCCGTCCATTCTCCGTTCCTCATCTCCCACACGTCACTGTTTGACCACTCGAGATGACCATTGGTCTAGTGAGAAACGTATCCTTGGCTCTTCTCCTGACGTTCGTCGCGACCGCGTATGCTACGCATTGCACGAAACCTCGTGTCAGGCGTGAGTGGAGGCACCTATCCGAGGCTGAACGCGTAGAATGGCTCGCTGCCGTGAATGTAGGTCCTGTTCACCCGAAGTAACACACTAGGTGATTGTTGATTCCGTCCCAGTGTATAGGGAAGGTGCCCCACAAACCGGCTTTGACACCGACCTTTAACACCTCGGTCACTCAAATCCCGCCCGTCAATCCCAACAGCTCGTACTACGACGGTACGCGGATTCCCCCCTCAGAAAACCTCTCGCTGATCACTGTTCGCCAGATTTCGTCTACACGCATATGGATCTAAACCCGCTGGTGTGTGTTCCTAACAGGATCACGAAAACATGTGAACGTCATGTGCTCCCTCACTTAGATCCATACGACCGGTCTCTTCCTGCCTTGGCATCGTTCCTACATCAGCGATTTCGAGGATGCGCTGAGGACTGAATGCGGTTATAAGGGAGCTCAGCCTTATTGGGATTGGACGTTGGGTCAGTCGGCCCGTCTACGATACTTCAGGTCTTCTGTTATCCTGACATCCTGTCCTGCCTCATAGATGCCAGCCCCAACTTTCCCAACGCGACCATCTTCAACAGTTCCCCAAGGAGTGGGTTCGGCGGATGGGGTGACCCGGCCCAGGATTACCACATCACGACTGGCGCCCTTGCGGACAGCTTCAAACTCGCATATCCCGTCCCCCACGGTCTCAGAAGGAACTACACCGCCAAATATTATTTTACTGATCCCTTCGGTGACGGAACTTTCGTCCCTACAGATGATCTGTGGACCCTCTTCACCCCGGCCAGTCGGGATGCATTAGTCAATGGGTTTGTTGGTGATTTTCAGGGGTTCCAGGCTCTGTTCGAGGGTATGACTGTAAGTCGAAGGCCCGTCAATGACTACGAGCGACGTGCTGGGGGGCGGCCATGCGGTTGTAACTTCTGCTGATACTTCTGGCACTTGCACGTTAGGGTCCTCATGGCGCGGTCCACCTAATCTTTGGAGGGTGAGTGACTGATTATATCTCTCAATCTTACATCTTCTGTTTGGTTCGTGATGACTGAAATGCGAGACGGAACAGTGACATGGGTGGCGCTTGTCCTCAGGGTCTTGGTCCGCCCGAATGCATTGGTGGACCGAAGTGGTCGGTTAATGGTGGGTCTTTCCTCTTTCCAACACACTCTTTGACCGCAGCTAAAAGCTACTTTCGCCTTCCAGAACCAATGTTTATGTTACACCATGCCGTGAGATAGTCGGTTTTTATTTACCATCAATGGGAGAGCTCACCAGCGTCCCCTCCTAGATGGTTGACAAGATTTGGTATGACTGGCAGAACGCACACCCAGAGAACTTCTGGTCCTTCCTTGGAGGATCTACTCCTGCGCACTCCGAGCCCGGGTTTTATGCGAAATTCCCTACCGGCGGACCACCTTTTTTGAACGTGAGCGAGGGATTGATTGCGGCTGTTTTTCGCTCTTACATTGTTGCTGATTCCACCGCACTCTGTAGTTTGGGACATCGATGCCGACGGATGGAATCCTCAGAAACGCTACAATCTTCCAGGTCATGGATACCAAGAACGAGAGGTTGTGTTACGTTTATGAGTAGGCGACATATCGTTGCTCGTTGGGCCCTCCTCCGGAGACCTTTAGTGTATCCTCATGTAACTTAAACCACCTACTCCGCAGAAGCGGATGGGTTGGAACTGAATACAATTCTCCATTGTCACACGTCCCGCCGCTTCAACAAATCGTGGAAACTTGATGCAGTCTTCCACGGTCTACCAACACACGAGAACCAAGCCGACTCTGGGACAGCACTCAGACCCTCGAATGCGCCAGCGACCGCTACCGCACACTACTGTCGTTCGGCCGGCGATTACCGTTTAGTCTGTTGGCCATTTATCGCTACCTTCGACACAGTTGGCACACGTAGTGAGAACCACAACCATGATACAATCCACTTGTACTGATCGACGAAATACAGTGTTTAAATACGAACTCGTAGTAATCCTGGGAAACAGGATTACACACCAGCTCTTGGGGTCCACTCCCGCATTTTGCCCTATCCCTGGATCCTTGACTTCCTCGACTGAAGTGGTACGCGTCGCTAACCGCCGAACCTAGTGCTCCGTGTCGCGTCCGATAACTTTCTCCAACAACGACGCTCCTTCGACCATTCCATCGCTCCCGCCATACAGACTCTGCTGAATCGGTCCCCGGTGCAACTCCAGTCGCTCTTGCATGGCACGGGTAACGTATGGCGGCACGGGCAAAGTACGGAGCCCATTTTACCGCTTGCTCTCACCCTTCGCGATAATCTTGCTTCCCCTGATGGAAAGGAAGATGGACTGCGCAAAGTTGCTTAGTGAGGGAGAGTTCGAGACAGAGATTTTGGTGGGGGCGGGATATTCGACGTGTGGTTTCGGCCATGTGAGTCTGATCATTCTTTCGAGCTTTCTTCGGGGGTTCCTCGAAGTCGGGGACGCGAGCTTCTGATCTCCCCTCCCTCGTTTCATTTTTGCTCTTCTATTTCTTATTTTCGATCACCGTACCTTATATATAAATTGAACCGTTCCGTCCTTCCCTCTCCCTCCCTTCCTTTAGGACCACGCGAAGATCAACGGACTACCCCGACGAAACACGAACCCCCCCTCCTGATATGCTGCGACCTCGCAGCGGTGGATGAAAGATGAGGAGTAGTATTGAATGTACTGAATGCACCCCGACGAAGGGAACGCGGCTCTTTCCGGGATCGAAGGGATGAATGGTCGAAGCAGCTCCAGCCGTTGAATTGGTTTTCAGATGACCGCGACTCCACGCCCCATGGCCTTGCTCGTGTTTTAATCAATGTTTTCACCGCCGAATGGAATAGGTGCGTCATTTCAGTCCGTCGCCATTGATATGCGGGTGTCTGAGATCCCCAAGGTCGTGATTTTCATACCCCTTGCCCATCCGTCTAGGGCAGAGAGCGTGCTGGGACCCATACCCTTCCGCCATTTCTACCCGGTCATGTCTATGCTGCCGAGTGCTATTCTCAGCGAGCCTTTGTCCACCGGACGGTTTTGACCATGGAGTGGGCGTTTGTTTCCGATGCGGAGTTCTTTGCGTACACCCCTGCTGCGGAGTTCAAACCTTCCCCTTTCATCCCTCGTGGGCGCCATTTTATGGGTTAACGTATACCCGCGTGAACCAATGTCCACCTCGCCCTGGTCTGGGAAGCCCTTAGGATTTGACAGGAGATCTCCGCCCGCCGCTGACCGATGACTATGTTCCTGTGCCCACTCAAAACGACGCACAGCGATAACCGTCAAGTCGCACCAGATGGAGCAGGTTCGCAATGCTCTCAGTAAGCTTCGTCAATAACAGACCCCCCTGAGTCTTTGATGCTGCGTGGCGCTGGGGAATTCGAGGGCTTCACTCCCAGATAGATGCCGCCTTCGCCGTCAGAAATCTTGCTCGTGTTGGTTGTATTCGCTGGCCTGTTCCCATACATCCGTCACGCGTTATAACACTGGGCTCCGGCTCGTTCTCCTGTCCCTTCTCCAGTTCCCCTTCTCCCACACGTCGCCGTCAGCCATTTGAGATGATGATGAGTTTGGCGAAGAACGTATCCTTGGCTCTTCTCCTCGCATTCGTCGCGACCACGTATGCTACGCACTGCGCGAAGCCTCGTGTCAGGCGCGAGTGGAGATCCCTATCCGAGGCCGAGCGTGCAGAATGGCTCGCTGCGGTGAATGTGGGTCTTGATGACCCGAAGTAACGAGCGTGTGGTGACCGTCGATTCCGTTCCAGTGTATAGGAAAGGTGCCCCACAAACCGGCTTTGACACCGACCTTCAACACCACGATCACTCAAATCCCGCCGGTCAATCCCAACAGCTCATACTACGACGGTGCGCGAGTTCTCCTTCTCCGAGAACCTTCCGCTGATTCCTCGCCAGATTTTGTCTATACCCATATGGATTTGAACCCGCTGGTGGGTGTTTTCGATGAGATTACCAGACCGTGCGAACGTCACGTACCTTTTCTTCGCTTAGATCCATTGGAGCGGCCTCTTCTTTCCTTGGCATCGTTCCTACATTAACGATTTCGAGGATGCGTTGAAGACCGAATGTGGCTATAAGGGAACTCAGCCGTATTGGGATTGGACGTTGGGTCAGTTGGCTCGTCGGCGATACCCCTGGTCTTCTGTTATCCTGACATTCTGCTCCACCTCATAGATGCCAGCCCCAACTTTCCCAACGCGACCATCTTCAACGATTCCCCAACAAGCGGGCTCGGTGGATGGGGTGATCCAACACAGGATTACCACATCACGACTGGCGCCCTTGCGGACAGCTTCAAACTCGCCTATCCCATCCCCCACGGTCTCAGAAGGAATTACAGCGCAAAATATTACGCCACTGATCCCTTCGGTGACGGAACCCCCGCCCCTACAGATGATCTGTGGACCTTCTTCACTCCGGCCAGTCGGGATGCGTTAGTCAACGGGTTCGTTGCTGATTTTCAGGGGTTCCAGGCTCTTTTCGAGGGTCTGATGGTAAGTTGGAGCTCCACCAATGATTACGATCGACGTCCGGAAGGGCAGTCATACACCCGGAACCTCTACTGACGCTATTGGCCTTTACGTATCAGGGTGGTCATAGTGCGATCCATATAATCCTTGGAGGGTGAGCGACCATTATATCCTTCGGCTTGAAATCGCTTGGCTTGGCTGAAATGTGAGATCGCAACAGTGATCTGGGCGGCACTTGCCCTCAGGGTAGTCCATCCGATTGCATTGGAGGACCGAAATGGTCGCCGAATGGTGGGTCTTCCTCCTTTCCATCACACCCCTTGACAATAGCTGAAAGCTATCCCTACCTTTTAGAACCCATGTTTATGTTACACCACGCTGTGAGATGATCATATTATTTGTTCCCTATGGGAGAACTCAAGTCTAGGCCCGGCACTCCCTCCTAGATGGTCGACAAGGTTTGGTACGATTGGCAGAACGCACACCCAGAGAACTTCTGGTCTTTCCTTGGAGGATCCGTTGGAGCGCATTCCGAGCCCGGGTTGTTTGTGGAATTCCCGACTGGTGGACCGCCTTTTTTGAACGTGAGCAAGGGATTGGTTGTAGCTCCTTACATTGCGGCTGATTCCACCACGCTCTACAGTTTGCCTCGTCGATGCCGACGGATGGAATCCTCCGGAATGCTACGATCTTCCAGGTCATGGATACCAAGAACGAGAGGTTGTGTTACGTTTATGAGTAGGTCACGTATCGTTGCTCGTGACTCCGGACAATCAATGGACAGACTTTTTCTCGATGTACCTTCATGTAACCTAGACCGCCTGCTCCACAGAAGCTGATGGGTTGGGACTATGATCCTTTAGGTTACGCCTCCCGCACACATGAGAGCCAACCCTTGGATGCGCCCCGCGGCCATCAGTGGATACTACTGTGGCTCATTCGGCGACTACCGTTTAGTTTGCCTAAGTCCGATGTGTAGGACCTCCCGCAGGGTTACGGTCTGGGAGCAGATGCAAGTCGCCGAAGCACATTTGTGTGTGGTATGGGCGAATTCTTTGGATACCGCTAACATGGTGTCACCTACTGTCCATACGCCAACAAGATCCGCAAAACCGAACAACCGGTTTCAAACCCACTGATGAGATGGTTTCCACCACCCCAGGCCACACGTCACCCCTTGTCCTCATCACCAAAGTAGCGAAGATCAAACCCGTCAACTAAACTCTCTATCTCCCTAACAACCTCCGGAGAAACAGGAGGAGCTTTCCTGCGAAGGCCGAGAGAAATTGCTTGGCCGCCTGACGTTTGGTGGGTGAGGTAAGCTATCAGGGGTCTCCAGTCGTCGTCATTTTGCAGGGTGGGATAGCTCAGATATAGGTGTCGTATGGACGGGAGAAGTTTCGTGCGGGAGAGTCGACGCGGCTGAAGGAACGTGCCAGAAATGTCAGGTCGCAGGAGGTATAGATTCTCGACGTTCGGCATGGTGACGGGTAAGGTAACTTTCTTCATGATGCCCCGATTGGGCCCCAATGTGAATTCCACAATGCGCTCTTGGGGAGTGGCCTTGAGGAGGTTGCTACACAGCTTCTCGATTCCACCTTTAGGGAGTCCATCCCCGAACTCCACCGCAAACGATACGGAAGGATAACCATGTCCCGGTAGCACAGGCAAAGCATCAAGCTGGCCAAGGGTGCCGACCCTAAACGAGAGGGAATCCGTCGCGCCCGACAACCGGATCCCCAGCCTACTCCGAAACCGGACATCACGCCGGATGCGGTCACGTAGGTATGATGCAAAAAATTCCAAGATTGTCTTTCCTATGCACCGCGAGAGACCCAGGTGTACAAAATCCATCTCGTCAGGGTACTCCATCCAGTCCAGTAACGATAAAACCTCTCTGCTAAGTCCGCACAAACGCAGCTTCTTCAACTGATTCAGTGACACTCGGGATGTGGATCCGTCACCAACCTCCTCAGGGGCCATTGCCTCGCACAACGAAAGGTCTTGAAGATTCGGGTGCGAAGAGAGGGTTGAAATGAATTGGCATCTGGTTATCCTGGTAGGGGATTCGAAAGACCAGAGGGATAGGGTGGTTAGGGACATGGCTTGTATCTTGAGGTGGTCCCAGGATGAGATCCCACGCCAGTAGAGGGAGAGGACCCGCAGCCTCGGAAAATGGTAGCGGATGAGGAAAGGGGAGATATCCAGGAAGTAATTGTCCACTATCAGCGATTCGACGCTGCTGTCCTGGATGTCTTCGCCGTCGAGAATTAAGGAAGCAACGACGGACTGTAGCACTTCCCCGCCCGGGTCCCCCAGGTGAATAGATCGTATGGAACCGCATGCGACGCGAGTCCGAACTGCGTCTCGCAGTGGCCCATCGAAAAGGACGGGATTGCCCAGAGTATAATCTGTGTGCAACACGAGGTCGAGGGGAGCGATTCCGGAGCGTTGATACCGACGCCACCATTGTTTCAGAGTATTGCCCCAATAGGCCCAAAGCTCTGGGGTGCCAGAGGCGACCTCGAACCAGTGGTGGCAGACGAGGAGGAAGTTGTAAGATCCCTTCTCCAACTCGCTATAGTCACCAACCGGGATGACGTTCCAACGGAAGACCTGCCCGAGTACCTCGGGCGGGACGCGGATGGATATATTCAGCAACGAGTTTCGAACGCGCTTGAGCTGGATGGTATCTCCAAGACCCTCCTCGATCTCCTTTTCCAAGGCCAGTATGGAATCGATGTTTGCCTCTGGGCCCATCCTAGCAAATCCAAACTACGTCAGGTATCAAAAAACGTGCTGGTGTGTGTTCACTCACATCGACGACGGCAATTGTTCGCAACTTGAAGAGCCTGAGGGCTCGTCGTTTGGTACGTTGGATGACGCGGACATCGCTCGTGGTGGTGGGGGGGAAGGAAAATGTGATTGATCGGATCTCAAGGAACAAGAGGGTGGCGTCCAAGGAACTCAACATGCCGAGCGAAAAGGTACTCTCGCGTCCGGAGAACCCACAATTTGGAGACGACGCAACCTGCTTTGAGTGGAAGGAGCCATCACACAACTCCCGCTCACTCGCTCTCCGCTTCTCAGCTCTCCAATAGCCGGCTCTAATGCAGCCCTGTAGAGCGCACGAGAATTCCCCCACGGCACGGAATTGGAATGTATTCATTCTATGCAATACTGTCAGTCCCTCCACCACACTCCGCCACGATATTTGTTCCTGACCTTCTCTCGTCCATTAAAACCCGCTTCATATCACTGCTATTCCTCTCCGCACTACGCCTGGTCCGGCTTCGAGCCGCATGCATCCAATCCTGTGTCCACTGAATCATCCTCCGCTGATGGCACTCCAAGCACCCATGCGGCGTGCCGGCCGGTCTGAGTCCAAAAATCCAAGGACCCATCACCACGAGGACTTTAGGGCAGCTCTTTTGCCAAATATGGGAAAACTACTTATGAAGAAGTTGAGAGAGACGGGAAGGGTTCTGGTTGGTTGTTGACGGTTACCATATATGGAGATTGTCCTTTTTAGGAAGGTCCACCCTTCATGAGCTTCGCACTGAAAACGCCCATCCACGCAACATGGGCTATCGGCGAGTAAGAGGTATAAATGAACTGGTTTCTGGGGCGTTCGCCCACTTCACGGGCTCCTTTCTCTGTACCCTCAGACGATGTACTCCCAACTTCACCCTTACCTGGAGGTCTGTAACCCACGTCTGATCCCGATGTCGGGGATGTGGTCTGATGCTCAAGCCCTTCTGGCTAGAGATGCTCTGCGATGGGCACCACTCGCGTCTGTGACCTTGTCGCGTATCATTTCCTGCCTTCCGTGAGTACGATTCCCCTACCCCCCATTCCTCTCTGAACGATCTTTATAGATGTTTGAGGACCATGTGTTCGCGGGAGATCTTGCATACGAATACCTGGCCCGCGAGGCCAACAGAACCCCTGGCTCACGCTTCCCTGACTGGGCTGCCTGCTCGCCGTCGACCAATTATGCTTACGGTAGCTTTGCGACACCCTTTCCAGTGTTCGTGCAGACTTTGCTCCGTTCTCTGGATTCACCTGACACCTTATTTTAGGAACGGCTCTCCATCGTCCTCAGCATCCTCCTCGTCGCCACTCCCTCTGCGACCGCCCTCCCCACGGCACGGCGGACGATCACCGCCAAAACCGAGCTGCCGCCAAGGCACACCCTCGTTTAACTATGTTCGAGGAAAGTGGAGCTGCAGTGTGTGCAAGGACGCCTTTCATGATAAATACGAATGCGAGCGACATATTAGGAGTGTGGGACGACGAGCAATGTGCCTTGCCTGTGGGAAAGTTATGTGTGGGAGGAAGGACAATCGGAGACGACATTATACCAAATACTGCAAGGGGATAGACCTCGGACGAGAAGCGGGTCTCAGGCTGGAGGACTCTTTTATCGAAGTGTGTGGGTCGCACATGTAGGCCCGAGAGTGGCTTTTCCGGCGAAATGCAGACCTGTACGAACCTGTGGTCACAAATCCAACTATGTTCCACCATGTGCTACTTTACGTATCCCGGTTTTCGACGGGTTTGGATTATAACATTTGCACCTACACCTGAACAACCCCTTTTGTACCCTCACATTACGTCCAAGCGGCAAGCGGAGGCTGACCAAAGGTAATTTCATGGTTGTGGTTTAGTCGGGGATCGTTTGATTGGTGCGAGGGCTCGTGGAGGTACGGCAGAAGTGCATAGATGTTGCGCGCGGAAGAGGTGGACTCCGGTCCCCGGTAGCCGCTTTGATCTCCTTCCGATGGTTCACTATGGGGCTTGGTGAGAGTAAAACGAAGTACAGCATACGCATACCGGGGACCGTGAAAGTCCTCGATCTGCCCTACGTACAAATCGAGGATCCTGGGCACAGCGAGCTCCATCCATCGAGAGCCTTCTCGAGGGGGTTGGGGTGACGGTGTCACCGTGACTTTGAGCATGAGGATGAGTGACTGTGGGAAAAACGCCGGGAACTTCCTTCTTCCGCCACGCTCACCACCACCCGACTCCCTTGTACCTCCACCGGCCCTCATCAATCAATACTAAGACATGGTCTGCAAGAAATGTGAAAAGGTGGGTGTGCACTCATTTCTCACCCGTTTTCGCTCCATTTGCATTGCCGTGAAAGTCGCTGACTAACCCTTGTCCAGAAACTTTCGAAAGTCGCCGCACCCGACCCGTTCACTTCTTCCTCGAGCGCGATCAAAGAGGGCAGTAGAAAGGTTGGGGGAGGAAATGCTCTGTTATCTCGGCCGGGTCCTTCAAAGACAAAGTTCGGGCCGCCGTCAGCAGGGGTGTCAAAGAATCGGTTTACGGTACGTGTTCTACACACGAGGCTCACTCGTTCACCGTTTTTACTTGAACTGACTTTGCTTTCTGGGTGGGTAGCCATACGGATCTAAATGCAAGGATTGCAAACAGACGACGACACAGAACGGAGCGAAGTTTTGTCACGGTTCGTCCTTCACCTATCCAGACCCAAGAGCCGACTAGAACTCCAAACTGATGCTCGGCCCCCTTCCAGGTTGTGCTTACAAGAAGGGACTGTGTTCGATCTGCGGGAAGCAGATCCTCGATACGACTGGTTATCAGATGTCCAGCAAATAGCCTCCCCTTCACTTTGTTCGGGAAGAATTGGCAGGCCGGGCGCATACCTTCAACGGCCAGGAGGATGGCACCTTCCTTGAGACAATCTATCTCAGATTCGGCAGGACAGATCGCGGCGGTGCAGCGGGGAACCTCGCACGCAGACACCCCTGGAGATTGTAATAGACGTCGGCAGGCCAAACACAAGACCTCCTACTTGTATAGATCATGCTCATTGTAGCCTACAAGGAATCTAGTCGCCACTGGCAACTTGTACTATATGCAATTTTCAAAACGCCTGCATACTGCATCGACGAAAGACGCGGCTAACTCTCCAAGATTTGGTCCCGGACTACACCGGGACCATTTCATCGGGTGCCATTCTGCCGGCTGGGGAAACCGACAGGGCACAGACGATGCAAGGAGCGAGATGTGTGGCACTGGCCGATCGAGTTAGGGGGACTCGGAGTAGGGATTCCGGAAGGGGGAAAGGCCGCGTCGTTGGACCTAGCATAGTCAATTCGCCGTTCTCTCCTACACTTGCCGGAATCTTCGAGTCCTTCTACAATCCCAGCAATGAATACGGTACTCCTGGCGGTCACTCGCGGCTTCCCCTCGTAGCCGCGAAACATCTTCAGAACACACGGACCGTCACGATCTTCAATGTTGCAGAAGGTGGTTTCCGTGACATCCGCAAGGGGGTGCTGAAGTGCGCGTCAATTCTCACCATCTCCACACATGCCAATCAAATCACACTCCCTTCGCCAATTGTTCCTGATGCTGGTTACGAGTACTGTGCAAAGGTGAGCCTATGTTACACACAACAACCCCGTAAGATTCTGGTCGATGGCGTAGGGCACTTGAAAGGGATCTAATCTAGATAGGAAAGATGGTCCGGTGATGCGGTGCGGACGGTGGGTGGCGAGGCAAGAAAGTCGAGGAGACTTTTTGCAGTCGTGGATGTCAATGCTCCTGCCAAGTCTCGTCGCGCCCCGGGTTGGACCCCGCCCGAAACCTCGAGTAAAAACACTAATTTGAAGGGCCTAACATCATTAATTGCGCGCAACATCCCAAATAACGAGACGTCCTGGGACACGTAGGAGCTTTGGCTGGGCTCGAGGACAATAACGAGCTCGAAGAACACAGGGGAGGTGATATTTGAGAACACCTCCAAGACTGTGGTTTGGCCTCTCCCGCCAAAAGGGTCTCCCCAACTGCCACCGTAAACTCCGACGCACAGAGATCGGAGGACTTTGAGGGGCGATATAATTGATGAGAAGGAGCGGTCCGCTGTTCATCACTATGGTCAGCCTAAATCGTCGATGAACCAACACAGAACACAGAACCACTTACTACCCAAGTCGTTCGTCGTTTCGAATCGTAACGTCTCTAGGGTCTCGGCACACCCGGTCAAAATTATGGGTACACACTTTGCACTTCCACGTAGGTCCACATGGCGAAACCGCAAGCCACCGCACAAAGCGATGAGGTCCGTCCAAGTTTCGACCCAATGGAAGTAATGAAGCACCAACCGCCCTCGCAGTTTCGGGGCAGAGGAAAAAACAAGCATTGAATCGAAGATGGGCGGGGAGGTATGAGCGTGCCGGATATCAACGTC
>Ga0307511_10004529_pt1 | contig 14173 bp, 9 predicted proteins | sample 13_EM_MG_FD_200266 | JGI IMG/M metagenome (GOLD analysis project Ga0307511, IMG submission 200266) | Populus trichocarpa ectomycorrhiza microbial communities from riparian zone in the Pacific Northwest, United States - 13_EM | ecosystem: Host-associated > Plants > Roots > Unclassified | place...
TGTCTCGGTCCGATTTACATTTTATGTAACCATCAAGGTCCAGCAAGAGAAGGAGTGCATTAAAAGAAAAACTTCCCGCAGATCTCGGCATACGAACCCGGCTCCACTTGACTGATCGATAACAGGCCCTGTCAAAAAAAAAAAACGACTCTTCTCTAAAGGAGAAGCCACAAACAGGTGCCGCATGTGTCCACATATTAGAACCCTATCAAAATGAACCGGCAGAGGTCTAGAACCCCAAATGTGGGATGGTAGATCAACCACGCACTGATTATGAGCCCATCAGTCTCATATTCAACTTGGATATGGCGATGGGGATACTTATTCTGAGTTCTGAGCAGGTATGCAAACGTGTTGAATACCTAGTCTAGATTTTGGAACGTACAGTGCCTGGTGGAAAGTTTCCGCGCACTCCTTTTTATGCAGCGATCAGCACCTAGTGAAACATGAATGTCATGTACAGTGCGTGGGGGAAAGTTACTACGCATCTCAGACATGCATGAGACATGCATGAAGATGCCCAGAATATGCAATAAAGGCTCTTCGTATGCCGCTCCATAGAACCTATATTTCAGGCTCAATAGCCCTCAGCGGGTGCCGATATAATCCTCCTAATGTGAAGCCCTTCTCCACAATTTGATGGTCCTCAAAAGCTTCATTTTGGGAGGTTTATGCAACATTATGCCTTGTACACCATTCATGCTAGCAGGTTGGCCTGAGACAAAAAGAAGAAAAAAAAGGGGCGTAGTAGCTTTCCCCCAGACACTGTATGTATCACAATGAGTTGACCGCTAACCAGATTGAGCACAACATGGAGGTCTTTACATAGTCTCGTACCTATTTACATACATCACCAGACTATATCTAGGCAGATAGAAAGCTCATTAATATTTGGTAGCCTAGTTGAATTATTTAGTGTACCGCCCCTCAGCTTTAATAGCTACAGCAACCCGTCAAGGCATAGATCTGGTAAGAGAACCTAGTAGGAATCTCTTTCCATGTTTCTTCCATTCCGCTATTCTCTTCTTAACAGCTACTAGTCCACTGGGAAGGAAGCAAGGTTAGGGAACTTTTGATGCAAAATCTTGTTAAGCTTGAGGTAGAGCTCAAGATCCGGATACCTCCCAAGTTAGAGTACGATAAGAATTGTGTATAGGAGAGTTAACTTCCATGAAGACAGGATTGGCACACGAGAGCACACCAAATATGATGGGCTTTCTATCTCGTACATAGATATAGTCTGGCGATGTATGTAAATAGGTACGAGACTATGTAAATACCTCCATTGTTGTGCTCAATCTGGTTAGCGGTCAACTTATTGTGATACATACATGTCATTCATGTTTCACTGGGTGCTGATCGCTACATAAAAGGAGTGCGCGGAAGCTTTCCCCCACGCACTGTACTTAAGTACAGGACCGTCGATCTAAATCTTAAAAGTCGTACATCCAACGTTCGCTATCAAGCTGGTTCCAGTTCCTATCACAACGCATACGGTCTAGATCGCCATGTTTGTGTTGAAATTATATCATCGAGACAAAACCCCAATTTTTCCCCACAGGTATACATACAAACATACACCTCCCTATAACACGCGAAGGGCACATCCTGGGGGTGAACCTTGGTTGCCTTCCGTCCTATCAGTAACCAGACTACCTATCAGTGCAGGGTCGATCACGGCTCAACACTTTCACTTTTAGCTCTGTGTAGGGGATAGGTAATTCAAGTTCGCACATTGCCTAGAGCCGCCGTCACAACGCATGCTTGTTTGGCTAAATTTAAGGTGCGTGTTGCATTTGCTCCAGCTGGCCTTGAGATTTGAGGCACTAAAAGTAGGTTTTGGCCAGTCTCGAAGATCTCGTGCTGTTTTGACTCAGTTCTCGAATAACCCCAGGCGTATTCCCCAATTGGCTCTACTGACGCGTTGTGACACGTAGTCTGGTTAGTATGATCCGTACTGATGCATTTCCTATTCTTGAAGCAGCCAAAACCTTGCAATATATGGCAATCGAGGATAACTGTAGGTTGTTTTGGGTAGGCGAACAAAATACCATCTTGTATCCTTTGACCGTTGAGGTATCAACAGCTTGCATGAGATTTTGCTAGGTATTTATCCTACTGTAATCTTGACAACCATGATACCCCGTTCAGATGGATTTCAACGGAGACAGACCTGGGCGTGTTGATGTCTCAACTGGCTTTGTGCGGAGTTCAGGGTAACGGATGTCCAGATTCAGCACATTGAGTTTACAACACAACTCAAAACCCATGTAAGGATGTCTATCCCGAAAAGGTATAGTTTGTGCATGTGTATACATACATATATCTTCATGTACTTTGCAGTACGGTATTTTGCCATTAATGTGGGGATCTGCCGGTGCAGAAACTGTCAGGGTGAGATGTGCAACTTGCTGTCATCGCAGTCTATTTTGTTTTTTTGTTTTTTTACACTACAGAGCTCCCTTGGCTAATAGGTTTAGGACCAGTTGACGACATTTGCTAACTGGGGCATGTGACGCTAATTTAGAAAGATTCTGGTCGTACAGCCCCACGAATTCCTTAACCCAGGATTCCACTAGAAGCACTGGCCAAATTACCAACGGCCTCACTTGCAAGTAAGAACGTGTCAGAATCTGACAGCCAGTTACTTGTGTGTTCCTGCCCCAATTTCGAGAAAGTTGGTGGAGGACATGTACACAACAATTGTACGCCCGGATAGTCTCGGCCAATTCTTAATGGAGTTAGGGGCAGTAATCATAGCGTAATTAATCTCTAACGGGGGGTTCGCATATGGCGCGAGCACTGCATAGCCTAGGTACCTTGTTGGAGGGAACCTTATCCTTCCTTCAATAGATTGCCGCGTCTATTTGCCGCAGGATGAGACTGCCGCGTAAGACGCCAAAAACAGGGCGCACTTGAATTTATGGTCTGATTTGCAATGTGGCTACGGTAGGTTCTCGTGTTTGACACATTTGCTTTCCTTCGCTAAGATTCAACCTAACAAAATCACCTGCAAGGTTCACTCGGCGAATTATTAGGTTGTAATTGCAAGCAAGGGCGTCAAATCGATCGACCAGGCCATCGCAAAACTCACATGTACGGGCCTGAATCCCTACCGCCCATCAACAGCCAACACCCTCGATTGATCACGACAGTCTCGAACGCCTCAGCTGCCCAAACCCCAGTCATTGCATCGGAGTGGATGATATGCGGGACTGATTCCGCAAGAATCCTGTTGTTTCCTAATTGGTAGTCGTGACATTGGCCTAACCATATTTACATGCTGATCGGAGGACACACATAACTAAGAGAACTAGACAGGCATCTGGGATCCTAATTCATGACCCGACCCTTGTCACACCTATTCCAAACCTCCTGGGCTGAGACCCTTCAAGCTACTAAAGGGCTCTCTACTCTCATTGCAAGTCAGCGGCGACAGTGGTATTAACGTTAAGTTTCTAGTGGCAGGCGGCTACATGTTGGTAAAGCCTAGATCGAGATTGAAGGAGATTGAAGGAATACTGATCACCACTGTTGACAATCTAGGGTTGGGATGGGTGCATCTAGGTTCACCAGGGTGGGTGTCCCAGATATCAATTTCCGCGGCCGTGTATTCATTTTCTTGTAGGTGGCTCGAAAGGAACTCTCAGGAGCCTAACCAGACTCCACAAGGGCAAACTCCAAAGTCCCTGCGTATAAAGCGGCTTGGAGTCTGGAGAATTCTTTGAATGCCTGGAGGCCAAGATTGGTGACCCTAGTCTTAGTTGCAATTGAAGCGGGTATGTACCGATTTGAGGGGTGGTGTCCTCGCCGTTGGCTTTCACATGTAGTACGATACTTAGCAGGTAACCCCTGTTGATATTGTGCATTTCAAGATCGAGAGTATCTACTACACAGTGGGTACAACGCAGAAGCATTGGGATCTTCCTCTTGTTTAGGCTCCTCTCGTCCAGTGGGCGGACTATTTCTTGCAATGGTATCTGTTGAATTTGAGAACGACCTATGATACTTGTGCCGTGTCTAGGATACAACTAAAAATACCTCAGAGTGGATAGGATCTTACTAAAGAGCAGCGACCTGCTCCGTTTCTTACTGCAGCTAGACTTCCCCCAGATGTTGAAGTCTTCTCCTCCCTTACACATGCCAATGAAAAGAGAGGATGGATCGATGCTCGCCTTTAGTCCGTACCTCCATCAGAGATCCCTGCAAGAAATGACCAGCGCTGTACATAAGTGGGGCAGAACTCGTTCCCCTTCGGCAAATTCTCCATCATTAACCAATGGAAATCTGGTTCGCGCATGATTTTAGCGCATACGTGCATAACGCGTTTACAGCCCGCTTGAAAGTCAGCCTGATCGTCTCAGCAAACCCCGAGATCGATTGGCAGAGCATCAGCATACCCTGATCAGAGGCACTGGGGCTTTTCACTGACCTGGGCAGTCTTATAGGAAATATAGCTGAGGGGCATTCTTACAAAGAGAGTACACAATACGGTCAAGTTGAAGTGTATTGTTTGATTGGATACAGTGCCAAGGAGAAAGTTATAACGTACTCATATTTTTTTCTTTTTTTGTCTCAGGCCAAGCTTCTAGCGTGAATGATGTACAAGGCATAATATTGCATAAACCCACCAAAATAAAGCTTTTGAGGGCTACTAAATTGCGGAGGAGAGCTTCACATTACGGGGAACATTACGGGGACTATATCGGAACCTTTTGAGGACTATTAAACCTGAAATATAGTTGCTATGCGGAGGTATACGAAGGGCCCTTATTGCATATCTGAGCCTGGGCATGCATATCTCATGCATGTCTGAGGTTTTCTCCTAGGCACTGTACATCAGCCAATTGCGAAGCCTTTCGAAAACCAAAAAGTATTTATACACTTGCATCTAGAAAATATTACATACAGAAATGCATCATGGTAATTCTCATCTAATTGGCTCCATTCTCAGAGCAACATCCGACGAGACTACAACATCCTACTCCGTGGACCTCTGACTTCAATGCACAAATTTAGGGGCTCTGAAACTGCTGATAGCCATGGTCAGCGTTACATGTCCCAGCATGATTTGCAACGGGTTGTGGCTTTTTGATAGGCCAGTCACTTTGAACAACCAGAGCCTGTGCAAAGAGCTTAAACTGTAGAATACTTACTATCTCGTTTCCTACATGAGGGCCTTACAGTACTATAGCTATACCTAGATCATACATGGAGTAGCGACAGGTGCAGCTCTAGTTGGTTCGGGCTACTGAAGGCAGCTACAGATGCAGGTAGAATACTCCATTGACCTCACTTGCGTTAGGGGCGCATCTACCCTTCCAGGAAAAACTGCTGACAGAAAGAGTTCAAAAGAGGGTTATAATTCGCGCGGTCCGGTCCCGCGCCCTCGGGATCACCAACATGGGATATAAGTAGCGGCCGGCTTCCCGCACCAGCCTACATTTTCTTCACAGAGTTATTCATCTATACCCTCACACGACAGATACCCATCTTATAGACCCAAAGGGTACAAGAAAGGAAGGCTATCTCCTCGACAGCCTAGTTATACAACATTTGTCCTTTCACAGCCAGGTCCACGACCTCCCCTACAATCCAATAAACCTCAAACTGTCTCCATAACAGCCACAAATACCCGGCCTGAAATTTCCTCAATTAGCCAGACCCCTCCAGCATCTATCAGCATCCCAATTGCGGCCCGTTTTCCCTCATACGAGCCATTATGTGCACCCGATTCACTCACCTTTACGCCTGCTGCCACTACACTCAATCCATCATAACTTGTGCAAGCTCGCGAACACTATACGGAAAATGCCAGGTTTACAAAGAAAAGGAGCATGAGCACGAGTACGATTGCGACGACTGTGAAGACGATGACTATGAAGAAGAGAAACAAGTTGAAGCTGAAGAAGGGGAAGAGAAGAAGAACACCGAGGAATCTAAGGAGACCAAGGAGGACAAGGAAAAACAGTAGAAGTTTCAGACGGGTTCAGGATGGGATTTTTTATCAATGGCGCCTGGTGTTTTGCTTGTGAGTGTGACGTCCTTTACCTTCAACGATTGTTCCTACAATTAGCCTAGACAAAAGCTGATACAATGCAGCGGGGAATCAGATTGCTTTCAGTGGCATGGCGTCTTGGGAAGATCATGAAACTGACGGGAACCACTTCCGGGAGAGGTTCTCTCACAGCAACAACCGGCTAAGAACTAATTTTCCGCCCTTACTAGTTTCTAATAATTTTTCTCTCACGTTTTCTTTTCCGCATTTGCTTCCACGTTTCCTTATACATATCTGCATGGCTTATGATTGGTTCTCCGGGTTTCTTTAATGGTTTCAGCACAGATATCTCCAAAAGTTATGTCTTGCAGTTTGGTCCATTTCTTTCTATTCTTGTATTTTCTTTGATCCCAGGTCTTGCTGGAAGTCAGGGTCATGTGTACTTGGGTAATTTCAGAGGTCACGAGGCCCCGTCTGCCGCATGGCTGATATATGTAAATGAGAGTTTGGTTGAAAAAAAAAGTCTATTTTGCTGTGATAACTGGCTCAACACCAACTTTTGGTATGTGGCCGGGTGATCAACAACAAAACGCTTAATCAGAGCTAGGTACTGTATACGTGCAGCACTCAAAGCCAGAAGACCCCACCCCGCTCCCTGTACCTACCCTCTACCTACATGTAGTAAGCCTTCGAAGTCTTGCATGTGCATACGCGGTGAACTATCTGTAATGGAGGTCTCTCCGTCGAATCGGACAGCACACGGCACGAGATTGGATACTGGAGTCGAGATGCTTTGAAGATTTTCACCATCGACGTAGGGTGTGAACAGCTGACACTTGATGTCACTTTACTTAGGTATTTGGAAGTCCAACTATTAAAATGGCAGGTCAAACGTCATGAAGGTGTGTTCGCGTTCCCAGACCTATATATCACTAGTCCCGGAATTAATCCTCCTGCACGCGATAGTGAAAGTGGGTTACTGCAGCGTGAGGAACTCTGCGAAATTGTATGAAATTATACCGACGTCTGTGCTACACCAGAAAATTAAAAGAATTGCGAGTATGGTCTTTGGGCACCGACCACATCGAGATGACCTCTTTAATCACGATTAATGTCAACCCACTCTAGCTTCCCTCACAACCTAATCCTAATCACCGACGTCGACACCGAGCAGCCCTTTCTCACATCTCCCCCTACATCTCTATCATAACCGCCTAAGAATTTTATTTTGATTCGGCTCACGGGCATTAATCGATGTAGGTGCGGTGACATGTACATACAAGCCCTACTGGTGACATTCTCTCGACGGAGTTTACCTTTCGCGAGTCACACCTAGATCCCTTCATTTGCCCATGTTTGTCTTCACCGGCGCGGAGGAGATACCCGAGCTAAAGCAGCTTCTCTGCTAGGCTTATCCATGGAGCCAACCCCCAACCTCCGTCGTCTGTTTCACGCAACACTATAACCTACATGCATAGTCGATTCATCAGCTGATCATGGCAGGTGGCCGAGTTTCTGAGGAAGCCCGCAACCTTGTTTAGCACAGCGGAGATTGGGGGTGGAATTTTGGACTAGCCTATGCTTGGCTGTTTGTTTATTGTAACTCGAGCTCCTGTAGCTTTCTGGCGATTATTGCCTTATGATGGAAGCTCATTCCTTTACTTTTGCTACCTGGAAAGATACTTCTGCATCCCACGGCAGTCAGTTATACGTTCCTCTGCTCACTTGAGGGGAAATGGAAGGCCATTATTCAGGAAAAGTATGGTAAGTAAAAACTTGTAGAATCTGATTAGGCTAATTCTGAATTCAGGTGACCAAATATAGTGAATGGGCGGGTATTAGGCGCGAGCAGACGCTTGTCATCACCAATGATCGATGTGTATTTCCTTTGTTGGAGTTAATCCGCTCCGGTTAGGACTATTTGTAGCTAGTTATCGTAGCGTTAATAAATCTTCAATCAGCAGACCTACCGGTAGTACACAACCTGACTAGTACCTATCATATAGATGCCGAGATCAATCTTGCGATGCTAACACTTGCAACCTTGTCCAGGGTATGGATTCCTCTCCGACCTGCAGACGCAATTGACAGCGCAATAGCTCACAGCATCAGGGATCTCCATACGGATGCCGTAGGGCGAGTGGCACCTCTCAAGTATGCAGAAGCGTTGAAAATAATCTTCTCATAAATTTTTCTGCTTCAGCGATCATGGAATGTCGCCCCTGCTTTTACTTTTTTCCCTTCAGAAGCATGAAGAGCTCCACAAGTTAAACTCACCAATCTGCACCCCGTATGCTGATTGTCTACCGAATCACCACATGCAAATTCTGCTAAAGGCCAACTTGGCGACTAGGGTTTCCCGCACAATAAATACGGGACCCTATGTGATTCGCAACCCGTGCACTACGTTATAGCGTACAGTGGTGTTGTTATATGTTGTGTCACCTAGCCGTCGCTGTACCCCTGTCGACTAAGATTTTCGATAACGGGACGGGCGGGTAAGTCGTGATCCTAAGCCACAACATACACCTAATACCTTCATACCTACGGTGAGGTTGATCAAGAGTCTCATTCTTTATGCCTGATGGTTCTGGATATTTTCATTTTCTGTGGATATGGCCAAGGGTTATTGTCGCTTGGCTGTTGTAACCACGCGTGGCTGCTTATGATCATCCCTGTCCTTGCAGGGGCTATCCTCGGACCGTTTGTTCTAAAAAGGACGCGTGGGGAGACAGCTACCTAAGTAGGCCACACATATACAGTACAGTGGGGGATGACTCCCAAGTCAGCTATGCAGTGAGTGAGGAAATGCTAATATAGGTACAGAGTACTGTACTTGAGAAGAGAGCCCACTTGGTGCCGGCATATCTCGACCACACTGGCTCACTTTCTTGCCTGTCACTATCGGATGAGATTGTATCTAACGGCATCCTCATCTCCATGCAGGAGTTTATATGAAATATACTGTACTTACGTCACGCATGCAACCAGAATTCGGAGGGAATGGAGGAGTGCTCGCAGTGATAGATTGCACTGCATCAAGACTGCTGAGCAATATATGCTTACATGAACGGCAATTGGCAGGACAGCTACGACTGTTCTCAATGGCTTGATCGGGACAATGTTTAACTATCTGTTTTTATTGATAGTTTAACCAAGCAACCCAGACAGCTGTCCCCCCCCCGAACATGGCTATTACTCACAACTCGGGGAATCAGATGCTTGTGGGGGACCTGGGATCAATGAATCAACTACTTAAACCTAATCTCAAAGATACAGCCACAGCACTCTCTACAAGTGTATTTGCCTTTATATCTAATATCAGAGAGCTCTTCACGGCGCAGTACACCAGCCTGACTTGGGTCTCTAGATGGCCACTGGGAATCGAAGCGAGGCCATCTTTTCATTCCTTTCATCAAGTGCCCCGCATAACGCTTCCAAGGCGGAATACTCCTCTACTCACATACCACATCCATATCTCACAGCACATTAAGCATACCAGCGCTACGAGCGGTTAGATTAGGCCAAGGCTAGGCATGGGTGGATAAACTTGGCTCATTGCGATGGCGGAAGACTCCGATATGAGATCGTGGAATCATGGGCCACTCAGAGACTAGAAAAGTCTTGTGCCTTGTGTCCTGCCATGTCAAGGGCTAGGTCCGGCGATGATAGTGAGAGATCCTCAGTTTCATGCAGTTTTAGACTTTCTTCTTTGTTTCTTGCTTTTTCATACCCACGAGCTCCTGAATACAGCTATGACTGTAAAGTTTCTGATAATCGGCGTTTATGAGAACATGGAGCGCCTCTCCGCCAGACAGTTTGCATCATTGATTTGATTGAGGAGATATTGGCGGTCTTGCAATGGCGGAGCCAAGGGGTTCCTGCCCTATCTTCCCAAGCCCTAATGAAGAAACATCCCACTTACAACTATATTGTGCCCATGGAATCTTTGTTCCGTGATTTTCGTGACAGGGGAATCCCAGGCAATGTGTGTCTCAGAGTTCCACCGTGAGGGTTGTTAATTTTCCGACGACTTAACAGTTTGACCTGATGCCGGGGTTTCTCCAACAATCACCTGATCTCTTTTATTGGGTTCACCGGACAGTGGGGGGTTATGGGAGAAGATTTGCCATCATGAGGCACAAGACATTTCGGAGGAAAGCAACCAGCACAGACAGTATCTTTTAGCACAGAGGATTGCGCGATATAAAGCCTCGTATGAGTTCCCGCCTGAATCACAATTCTCGAATATTGGTGGATATAATGGAAAGACACTAACTGTTACTGACAGTGATATGAGGCGCAGAACTATGCCGGGTACTAACGGGAGCTGAGTTCTTGCTTCACACGAATTCGACCATTTGATCATCTAGCAGATGTCTCAAATGCAGCTGAATGTGGCATTGAGGGATTGGGTGCCATTCCCTCGGAATACTGAGCTTTGCATTGGCCTCAAGCAACAATGTGGAAGGCAATGGCCTCGTGCCAATAGAACATTCCGATTTGACATCAGCTCATATTGTGCCCTTATAGTCGCGCGTTGTGCGCTGATAGCATCAACAAACGCAGCAGATGTCTTTGAGGAGCACTTTTTACTGCACACTCTGGATGTACTCCCAGTCAAGGTCGGACTATTGGATAATATCGGGTACGGGGTGATTAGAGCCGAGGCTCACCTTCTCTAGATACCATGCTTTCAGGTCATCAAATGATTACCTTATAGCTCGGCAACTTGGTCAGTTGCTTGGCCAAGCCTTTGACGGGAATATGGTTGGGCTTTCTCTTACACGTGGAGGTGGGGTATGTATCCCTCGAGGCTACGAAAAGTGGGGAAAATTTGGTGCTAGGCCATTGTACAGAAATACAGTGGATTTGGGTCCCGAGCCTATAAATCTTGGGTAAAGTAAACAAACTGCAGACAACAGCAGATCCTCCTTTAATTCTCCCCTCCTTTGGTAAAGTTCCTCGTGTGGCACTGGATTTTGCTAGCTTCCGCGGATACCTTCCTGGATTTGAGATATTGCTTCTGGCACTCCTGGCAAGGTCATCAACAGCAAAAGGGAGCGTACATGCATGGGTATATCGTCGTGTTGTTATCATATTATGAACCAGGATCGGGGAGAGGGTTTTACCTTTGGCTTCTTCTTGTCCGATTGTCTGCTGCTTCCCCTTCCTCACCTCAAAGCTTGACTCGGACATAAATTGTTCCTTTAGGATACGAGGTACGCATACATCTATTCTTTTTCTGGGGCCAACAAATCATATAGCTCTCAGGTACGGAAACTGACAGCTAGAATTCGCTACGAGATCCAATGGGTACCTGCAGCAATTTTTGGTGGAAGGAAAAACTCGGCTGTGCCGGATCCGGATCCGGTGTCATTGATAGCGGGCAGGGAAGAAAGGGTAGCTAAAATTGAACAGCATCTGTACCCGTGCCTGGATTGTGCACCAGTGGGGTCTTGGAGTCCTACCATGAGGTATAGAAGCAGGAGGCAATGGAGATGTAACTTGTTGAGGTATGCCATGCAAGCTGTCAGGCTCCACAGGAAATCAAATCTACTCTACGATGCTCGAGGCCTCTCTCTCAGAGTAGATTGTCATTGGAGCCACTTATCTAGGGGATACACACAGTGACGGAAAGTGTGGAAATGTCTAGAGTCCGCCTTCTACCGCGTCTCACAGCGCAAATCCACCCACAACTCAGCATATGGCACACAGGAGGGCTGGGGGAACCACGGGAAAGGGCTTCAGTAACATCTGGACATTTATTGGTCTATTTGGGGAAACTACGATTTATGATTTCGGGTTTTTCCTAATCTGCATGACATTGTAGACTACTGATCAATACATTCATTTTCACAAAGAGCAAGACGATGTATACTGGGAAAACTGGTGAATAAGACTCCTTGCCTGTATTTTTGATCTTTCCCTCAGCGTTACTACTTGTGGGCAGGTTGGCGTCCTTGGCCCGGATTTTGACTTATTCTATAGTTATGATTCAGATACAGAGAGGGACTCTTTTTCCTGGTACTCCAGTTTACCAAAAGTCCTTAAAAGTTAAAACTATGCGCCTAGGTACCTGCTATAGGTTTACATTACTACTCTGGTCGGATTATGGGCCTATACCCTTTCAACCACCCTGGCGACCGACTATGCACCCCTGTTGATCACGATAAGGATCACACGGGCATGGAACTCGCGCTGTCTACCTGCATCCTTTCAATTCAGGTGATTATGATTAATATAACTGACATACGACTACCCAGGTGACTAATATGGTTGGCTTTGACATATGACTCTCAATTGCAATCATACTCTGTCATGGGTGAAGATATCGTATATTTCTTCATGCATATCTCCTACTGATGATGGAGTTGGACAAGCGAGGGTGGTACGGTAACTTATACACTGTGAAATTAGAAGAATAGAGACGAGGGAATTAGGAAATCTTCATGTCGAACCATAAAAAAAGATTATATATGGTTCTATTCGAGCAACTTCGCCACAGCACTTGCCACAATCCAACATGAAATCATTCGTTTTATAAGCCACTTCAATAAACACCATCCAAGCAAGGTAACTGGACTTAGAAATTCTGAACCTTCTAGCACGCTGCGGCCAGTCAATTTGTTTTGCTTGTATAACCACAAACTCATTTACTCTTGCTAAGATACATATGTACCATTGGGCTACCAGCTCCCCCAGCCGCTTACCGGTAGGTACAACCAGTTCTCTATCAACAATCAACATCTCTCCTTCCGTAATGTCTAATACTATTCTCTCTGAGGGATTTTCTCAACCTCGCCGTTTGCGCGGCCTTTCCTTTGATCTTCAAAACGAAGGCCCCATCTTATTAGCCGAATTGATGAGCTGGCCAAAAGTAGTAACCTTTCCGCCTGGAGTTCTTTGACTACGACAACCGCCCAACGATGGGTAGAAGCATTGTCGGCTAAACAGCCACTTGTTGTGCGCTATCCACTCTCGAGTAACACTAAGTTGTAAGTACCTAGGTCCTTTTTTTTCCTTCTTTTTTCTTACCTGCGCTCGGTCAGTGCCCTTGCTCATTTCCCTGTTCTTTATAGGTACCTAGTCGTGACAAATTTCCCTTTCCTCGGTGCTACAGTGAGTAAGCAAGCAACCCATCGGGAAGTTTCTTCTAACGATAATCACGTGAAGGGATGCACTTGTCCAAAAGGGGAATGGAGCTTGTCTAAGAAACTTGTTATTTTTTTGGTATTAATAAGCAAATCTTAGGCAGGGCCGTCGGGAGCCTGAGCTCCGTTGCTTATTGAGAACTTTCTTATACTTACTAAGTTGGTTTCAAGGAATATCTCCTTATAAACATATCCTTGTTCAAATAAGAATATAAAAGCAAATCATGATTACGAATCCAATTAGAAAGAGAGAGTCCAAAAACAGAGTATTAAGTTATACCTTTAGGTTATTTTACTATCACAAGCAAAGCAATGGCAAATATATAATACGTTCTATTTTGAATGCTATATATTGTAATGTTGTACAGTACTGTGATCCAATGCTGATCCTGAGCCAAGAGTCGAGTACAGGGTAAATGTTGATTGATCTTAGGTAACAGTTTACTTACAGTCTGCATGGCAAGGGTTTGGAGTAGATGTATAGAAGTGCCAACTAGACTGGAGAAGGGGATATAGATACGAGAACAATACAGATGCGGTTCCATTAGACGGAATGAGCCGAGCTGAACTGAGTCTTGAGCGCCAAAAAATAATCAAGAGAGTGACCCTTGTGGGGGATGGTTTGTGCAAAACCCAAGTGATAATTTTTCTTTTTCTCACCAAATCCGTGTACTACCTCGGCTGTTACATGTAAAATGTCCAATGATGGTAATACAGTAACTCAACAGTAAGAGTGGGAATTTAGGCAGTCGGCTGCCCCCATGCCTATCATCCCCACATGTTCTTCTGATCCGCTTGGGTAAAATCACCACAGCTCGCTAAAATTCAAGAGCGGAGATATGTTGCACATCATAGCCAGGTTTCTGTAGAATCTGACTACCTAAAATGGCACTACTGCACCTCACTCTGCACTTGCCCTCCATCTGCCCTCCTTCCCATCCTCAACGCTACAACTCCTGACCACTGCTTGCCCCTGGGCTATTAGCCCAACCACGTTCTGCATAGCCCCCTGCCCACCCAG
>Ga0307511_10004531_pt1 | contig 14172 bp, 24 predicted proteins | sample 13_EM_MG_FD_200266 | JGI IMG/M metagenome (GOLD analysis project Ga0307511, IMG submission 200266) | Populus trichocarpa ectomycorrhiza microbial communities from riparian zone in the Pacific Northwest, United States - 13_EM | ecosystem: Host-associated > Plants > Roots > Unclassified | place...
GGATTTGAAAGCTTTTGCCCCAGACAACGAGGAGCTATTAAAGGAAATGACTTTGCTTTTGACATTAAATAATATAAGGTATAAATCTATGGTATATATGTTTTTGTTATTATTATTATTATTATTCACATTCCATAGGAGAAGCATGTTAAGCTTATTACAAGAAGATTAATTTCTCTCGTTGTTGAACAGGGACCATGAGTCACTCTCTATGTATAGTGATGCAGAGTCGGCAAGAAAAGTTATGATGGTTGAGCTTAAGAAAGTTATTGAAGCAAATCCCCTTTTGCGTGACAAATTGGAATTTCCGAACATTGCAAATCATAGGCTACGGCGTCTCATAAACCAAAGGTTCCTTTTTTCTTTTCCTTCATTTAATTCTCAATTTCACATCACAACTCGAATACACCAAGCCACAAACTGCATGCAGGCTCTGGTTACGCACATAGAGCACATGCAAGTACGTGCACTTTTATATGCACATATGCATGTTGGATTCTCTTCAGAATTTCTAGACATGTCTATTTGTCATTCAGATAAAACTGATTTTTGCATTTAATCTGACAGTCTGAATTGGCAGCATATGCATTGTGCATATCCGCAGCCAAATCCTGATATAAGAACCCTTTTTGTGGATCACATTTGTGTACCAATACCATCGGATGATCATTTATTTTCAGCAGCAAGTGATAGCAATCCACTGGTATGACACAAGAAGAACAATGATCGTTCTTATTTTATTTTTCCCTTTCCAATAATGGATTCAAGTATGGTTCCTAACCAACCCAGCTTGATTATCCTTTTAACAGTATTCGTACATAATCCTTCTAATGAGCTTCAGTGTTATTGTCTAGCCTTCTCAAACAACATCAATGCTAGTTTCAACTTCCTCAGCCTCAAATTCTACTTCATCTTCTGAGGCCCACTCTTCAATTTCAAGTGAAGCTTTGTCTCTTGGAGTTCCAACAAACATAGGTAATGGTTTGTGATTCTCTCATTAATATTTCTTTGACCTTCTGTGAAGGCAGTTTTATTGTGGTTATAGAAAAAAAACTCCTTTTATCACTAACTATCTATTCCATGTTTGTTGCAGCTATGATAGAGGTTTTGGAGGATAATACTACTGTAAATGACAGTGGTATTCCTAAAAACAGAATTGTAAACCTAAAAAGGCCTTCCAATGAGGCAAGCTTAATTTTTCATTTCTTTTTGTTGAAACATTGGTAAATATCAATAATAATTTCTTTTCTTAAGTCATCGATTTCATGCGTGCAGGAAATATCAGATGCCTCTCTTCCTGATCAAAGCTCTGTTAACATTTCTGATGATTTGCCAAAGAATGTTTTTAGGATATTAAATGAGGGGTCATCTCCAACAAGCATGGATTTTCATCCTGAAAAACAGACTGTTCTTCTAGGTTTATTCATAAGGATATATATTTTTTCTTCAATATTTTGGGATAAGCACCCTATTTAAACTGATTGTTTACTCATGGAAACTGATGGTTTGATACTTCAGTTGGAACCACTGTGGGGGACATTGGATTGTGGGAAGTTAGTTCAGGGGAAAGTTTGCTTTCAAGGAATTTTAAGGTTTGGGATATTGCAGCATGTTCGATGATGTTCAAGGTTCGTCACCTTCTATACCATGCTTCCATTAAACAATCATGTTTCTGAAATATGAATGATCTTGCATATATCCAGGCAACTTTGCTTAAGGATCCTAGTGTTTCTGTTAATCGTGTTGCTTGGAGCCCAGAAGGCGGTTTGTTTGGTAAGTTTTTAAAGATAATGGAAGACAAGGGGAAATAATATCCTGTCATTCGGAATATGTTTGTTCATTAATTTAACCTTCTTTTTTTTTTTAAACAGGGGTTGCTTATTCAAAACACTTGGTGCAAATATATTCTTATAATGAAGCCAAAGATGCGCGGCAGCAATTGGAGGTAGCTTTCTAGCATATTATATTCTTCACTAAATTTTTGGCTTTGCTGTTCATTCTTTGGATATTTATCATATCAAGCTTATTCTTTAACTTATTTCTTATATCTAGATTGATGCTCATGTTGGTGGTGTAAATGACCTAACCTTCTCTGCCCCTGAGAAACAACTTTTGGTCATTACCTGTGGTGATGACAAGATCGTTAAGGTTGGTTTATTTTACATCAGAATTAGACATGGATTTTTCTGTCCTGGAAAGAAAGTGATGATATTTTTCTGATGACCATTAAAGGCATGGGATGCGACTGACGGTGTCAAAATGTATACTTTTGAGGGCCATGATGCTCCTGTTTATTCTCTCTGTCCCTATAGCAAGGGAAACGTTCATGTGAGTATCGCTATTGGTTCTTTTGTACTTGTGGCGACATTGATTGTTTCAGACTGATGATAATTCCACCTTTACTTTTTTCTTTTTCTGCTTCAGTTTGTCTTTGCGACATCAGTGAATGGGAACATAAAAGTTTGGCTGTATGATAATTTAGGAGCCCGAGTAGATTATGATGCTCCTGGCCTGGGGTGTACATCAATGGCTTATAGTGGTGATAGAAGGTTTCATTTACTCGGTCTGAATTGCCTTTTCAATGTTTCACATGCTGGTTATATTTGAAGGGTAAATCATGTCGCAATCAAAAACTTTGTAGGCTTTTCTCATGCGGGACCAGCGGAAGTGGAGAGTCATTTCTTGTTGAATGGGATGACTCTGAAGGTGCCATAAAAAGAACCTATCTAGGATTGCAAAAGAATTCTTCAAGTGTAGTGCAGTTCGATATAATGAAGAACCAGGTTTTAGCTGCTGGTGACGAGCATGTGATCAAAATTTGGGATATGAACAAAATTGAGCTTTTCACAACCATTGATGCAGAGGGAGGCTTACCAGTAAGTTCCTTATGACGGGTAATTTTGATTGAATTAAAATCATATATTCCACTTACAAAGAATAGTGGTCTCAGTTTCTCATATAATTCCTTTCACCCCTGATGTGAAGGCAAACCCATGTGTTCGATTTAACAAGGAAGGCACGCTGTTGGCTGTTTCTGCAAATGACAACAAGATCAAAATCTTGGCAAAAGATGGCAGTCTTCAGTCACTGCATACAACAGAAAATTGCTTGGATGATGATTTTAGAGTTTTCTCTGATACTCTTAAGAAGGTGGGCATATTTAATACAGTCATGACTAGCGATAGAATATAGATCTCTTTCTGATGCTTTTAATTTTTGTTCAGCTTGTAAGTGAAGCAATTTCAAAAGGTGCCTGTGCTCAAGATGCAGATGAAGCTGTTGCAAAAGTGGGTAACTCTTGGTTTTGTCAGAGATTCATGCTATATCTTATATGACATGATGAGTTGTTTTTTACTTAATACAGTAGTATCTTTTGGTAGGACTTGTCATGACTCTGGAAATTACTTTGAAGTTTGGGGTACTAAGCAATGTTTTAATCTTCTACAGAATGGAAACCTGAAGGCAGTGAAATCTAAAATTACTGGAAAAGACACTAAGTCAAAGAGTGGGAGGCTCATTGAATTAAACAGCCCTTCTCAGTGCCAGATTCTGCGACTTCCTTCTCATATGAAAGCAAACAAGGTTGGACTGTACTGTGTTGTAGCTGCTAAATTCTTCTTTTCATTTTTTTTTTCCTTTTGATTTTTTGTTAGCTCCTTCTGCCTCACGTCTTTGAAGTCCTGCAGATGTAGACACATTTTCAAATATTTTGACTATGATCATAGATTGTTTTTTATTTCTCCTTTGGGTTTCTAGGTAGTTTTAAGTTTCTTGCTGGTTCTTGCTTTGCAAATTGATAACTCTCTGTGCAGTGGATGTGAAGGATGAGATTTCTCAACACGTGTACAAATTTGAAAACTGGAAGGCTTCGAAACCCATCTGAAAATGTTAAATTATATATTCAAAAAGCAACACATCTTTGTTTTTGGAGATACCGATTCAATTGCTTGAGGATCTGAGCCACTCTAATGTTTTTATATATATATAAATATGTATGTATGTATATGCTGAAAAATTCCAATATACCGTGTAAGGATGAGAAGTTTCTCAGTAGCTTTTATCTTTCACAAATGCAGATATCAAGGCTCATTTACAACAATGCAGGTAACTCCATTTTGGCATTAACATCAAATGCCACTCATTTATATTGGAAATGGCCACAGAATGACTTTGACTTGAGTGACACGGTGAGCAAAACTAGAGATTCAAACCATTTCTATTTTGCATTTGAAATTATTCTTTTAAATTTAGTGTTAACTGCTGTTAATAATGCTATTGCAATGAAATCTTAATGGCAGGCAGCTGCAAAAGTTTCCCCTCAACTATGGCAACCCAGGAGCTACTCAGGGCTGATGACAAATGACCTTACAGGCAGCAACCCTGAAGAGACAGTTCCCTGCTTTGCCCTGTCCAGGAATGATTCATATCTTATGTCATCATCCGGAGGGAGAATCTCTCTGTATAATTTGCTGAAATTCAAGGTATCATGAACTTCCATTTGCAGTCTACAAACTTATGAAGGTCTAAATAATCCATGCACATTTTTATTAGCCCTATGTGATCTTGTTTGTCATGTATACTTTGTTATCTTTACATAGCCCTATGTGATCTTGTTTGTCATGTATACTTTGATATCTTTACATATTCAATTCGACTACAAATCTTCCAATTACTTGTCATAATTTCCAATTGTACTAAGTTTATGTGGTTTAAATTATTGTTTATGAAATTTAAATACTTTCCATAGGTGGTTTTCTCACTTTTTATTGAACATCATCTTATGAATATAAAATACCATCTTTTACATGCAAAGTTTTCAAATCTTTTGATTTGTTCACGTGTTTTGGTAGTTTACAAGCATGTTTAATTGAACATTCTTAAACTTAATAGACGATGCTGTCCATCATGCAACCACCACCTGCAGCAACTTGCATTGCTTTCCACCCTCAAGATAACAACATACTCGCTATAGGGAGAGACAATTCCACAATTCTAATATATAATGTCCGTTCAGCTAAGGTATGCATTTCTCCTGATGTGATCCAGTGCTTTACTCGAGCAAAACCAAGCTTTATCATCTCCTTAATACTCGCAGGTCATTACCATACTTGAGGGTCATTCTAAGAGAGTCTCTGGTCTAGCCTTCTCTAATGACCTGAATTTACTTGTTTCTTCTGGAGCAGATGCTCAGGTTAGTGTTGAATTATACGAGATATGTATAATGCTGAATTTCCTTGATGATTATTTCGAAGTCATTTCCAAGAGTAAATGTGTTTATTTAAATGATACCTTGACCTCTGTCATTTGTCTGAAGTGCTCCTGTACAATCATGTTCTTTATTCTTCTGCAGATTTTTGTCTGGAATGTTGAAGGGTGGTACAAACAGAGGAGCACATTCTTGCAGATTCCCGATGGAAGAATACCTTTTTCATTATCAACAGATACCCACATCCAGTTTCATCAGAATCAGACAGAATTCCTTTCTGTACATGAGACTCACCTGGCAATTTATGAAGCCAGAAAATTAGAATGTGTGAAGCAGGTTCTCTCTCTCTCTCCCTCTCTCTCAATCTCAAGAAGGTGAATTCCAGTAATTCAACTCACCTGACAATTTATTTTTATGTTTACAGTGGATTCCAGGAGATTTTGCAACACCAATTTCCCATGCAACATTCTCATGCGATGGCCAGATGGTGTATGCCAGCTTTCTGGATGGACTTGTCTCTATATTTGATGCCTCAGATTTTCAGTTATATTGTCAGATTAATCCAACTGCCTACCTTTTCCCCACTTCAAGGTAAAGCACTCTCATGAAACAAATTAGAGACACAGAAGCTGTCCAATCTCATACATTTATAGTTGTGTTTATTTTAAGTTCTATCAAGTATCTGATCCGGTAACTAGTTAATGATACCATCTTGAGCTTTTTTTTGTGGCTGTAGTTTGGGAGTGTATCCGATTGCCATTGCCGCACATCCTCAGGAACCAAACCAATTTGCAGTGGGACTGACAGATGGTGGTGTTATAGTCTTTGAGCCTCCGATTTCTGCTGGTAAATGGAGTATGTTGACAGCCGATGAAAATGGATCAGCAAGTAAATTACCTGCCGAATCCGAGGGTAATTATTGATAATTCAGTTTCAGCGTATGAAAACTGTGTTTTAAATTAGCGAACATTGAAAACATTGGCCGGCCATCTGTATGTGTATTTCTGTATCTTTATGTAACGAATACCAAAGAGTCGTTTATGGTATCATATCATCCAATAAGATATGCCTTAGTCTGTAAAAATAAAATGCATTACCATTAGTGTTTAGAGCTTTTGCCACGGAGAGTAGTGGCTGCATGCAGTCACTGATCCTAGCCGTCCACAGAAACAATGCCTGGTGGTTCTGACAAATCATGCACCTGCATGATGGCATGCACAACTGTGATCAGCTACTGCTTGCAGCCGTAACTGTCCTCTGCTAAATCCTCTCCTCCTCTAATTGTTATGCTTGTGCATGATCGTACGCAAAGGGAAAGAACTCTTCCCGTCTTCTGTTTTATTTTTCCAGCCATATTCGTCAAGATAAACTTATCTAAAGCCATGCTATGTCTATGAAGTCAAATATAGTCCAAAATGAACGAGACTTTGAAAGCCAACAATTCTCCGATAATGAACCATCTTCTCGCCAAAGGAACCTGATGGATATGGAGAGATTGCTCGACAACCGACAGCGTCCATATCTGTATTGCTATTCACTGGCTGGGCAAGCCTTCTACTTCCAAACTATTCATCGCAGCGTCTGAATTTCCAAGAACTGTTATTGATTCGGTTACAAGAGGAAACGGGCATTAAAGATGTCGAGCATCTCATCTAGGGATGGTAATGGATACCCTGGATCGGATTTTATATTATCTATATTTAAACTCATATCTAAAGTAACTATCATAATGTAGGTCGAACTCGATGGGATATGGATTTTTCATACTCGAACCTGATTGAAAGCTATAATACGCATAATTTTTTTAAAATTTCGAAGTTAGTTATTTATTTCAGATTTAGATCGTAAAGCAATATGCATACCCAGCTCAAGACTTCTTTCTTTCAAGTTTTAACTGAACTCAATTAGTTCTAAAAATTTTCTACTTTCTACGCATTCAAGTTAGTTCAGGTCGGTTTCTATTGGATTCAGGTAGTCTCACCTTCCACCAGCGTACACTTGGCTCTTATTAAGAGTATCACGGAAGTCGGAAGTTACTACCCGCTCTCTTCTACTCCCCTGACCACCACAACTATCATTTCTTACTCGGATTTTTATTCTTATCCTAGCCTATTTCGGTCAAGAGCTATGCTACCTTGGTTAGCCTTTTCCAGTACACGACAATGGTGGCACATCCCTGCCGGTGCCACCCCAAAGCAATTGAATTACCATAAGCACTCACCTGTTGACATTAAAATTTTGAAATGGAGTCTGGAACAACAAACAAGGAAAGGGGAATCAGGCTTCACTGTTAACTTCACTCTATAAACAGGGAATGCATAGCAAGATGGATTCTTGCAAATGCGAGTTCAAATTTAGACAACACATTCAATTCAAAGAAGTTTAAATTGTTAATTGCTTCCACACGAGTAAATTTGAAATGCTCAATATTCCAGATTCAAGTCAATTGCCTCCACACAAGTAAATTGGAAATGCTACATATCCCAACTTCAAGCATCCACCTTCGCCGCTGCAGATGCATAGCTGACACTGCTGTCTCTCATTGTTTTGCATTGACTAGACTGCTCATACCGGAGGAACTTGATCTTTATCTTTGTCGAGCAATTACTCGACATCTGAAAGTATCATAGATGTCAAACAAAATGGCAAAATAGAAACTAAAAGTCCTGAAATAATATATCCAGAAGTTTTTAACAGCGTTTTAAAACAAAATTTCTTGTTGGTGTGATAGGTGTGAGCAATTGTCATGAATTATTCAATAAAATAGAAGTAGAACATGGCTGGCAGAAATTCCTTACAGAAAATGGAAGAAAAAGCTGTAAAGACACTGCAAACATCTTATGGTGCTGAAATCAAGCCATTTCAGTAACTTTAAGAGATTTGGGCACTTACATGCAAGAAAACACTAATTGGATGCCTTCCACAGATAGTGTTGTCATACTCCGACAAGTATTGTTTAAATGCATCTGCATTCCCTGTTTCAATTATGTCCATGCCCATCTTGTCCAGTGCCTCAATAGACTTGTGTATGGGCCCACATTTCTTGTCATAGTGTGTGTAATGGAACCTAATAAAGGAAACACAGGTCAAGATTGCTTGATGAGATGGTTAAATACATAAGGTGAACCAAATGCATTTCAACAGAACCACAACACGATATTGTGCATGGTTGTGACTTGTGAGTAAACAGTCAGCACAAATTGTTGAATATCATGCTTTACAGAGATACAGATACAAAAATGGACAACATACAGTGATAATCAAATACCAAATGACATTTTTTTTTCTCTAATTCATTAACTGAACAAAATATAGATCCATTCATCTTAAAGATTAGAAGACCCCTTCGCATAATGTATTCAGCAGGCTCAGAGGCATCTGACATTCAATCAAGTTCTTCAAAGAAATTCTCAGACATACAATAGAAGCAAATTGAACAATAGATCTTGCAAGGCTTTGAGGAAAGCATTGCTAACATTAGTTTAAAAAAGAAAATCAACCCTCCAATTTTGATTACGAGGAAAAAGAAAAGGAAATCTAACAAATGTTACTCAGTATTGTCCATAGTACAAGTGTATGTGTGGGATGGAAGCAAATTAAAGAGCCATCCCCATCGTAGACCTCCTCTATAAATTCAAAGACATTTAGAAGGAGAAAAGTACCATGAAACCATCATTATAATGGAACATACCGAGAACCCCAATGACAAAAATCTGAAGAGACAGAAAAGAAGTTAGTTGGATCATCAACATATTTTGCCAACAAGCGGCCATACATGGCCTCATTATCAGTATTAAGAGCTCCAACCAAAATGGGTACAACTTTCACTGGGTGCCTGCAATCCATGAACAAATAAATAAACAAAACACAGAAAAATAAATCAGTAAAGTTGAGCCACAAACAAAACCAACATAGTGAAATTCTCTATGCAGCAGAAATTACCCTTCAAATATTTTAACAAGATACGGCAAGTGCATTTCCATGCTATGTTCAGCCTCGTCAACCTGAAGATCCATCAACTCAAATTTTCCTGTGGCTTTAAGTTCCTCAATGACTGAAAAGGATCCAAAATGAACATAATTAGTTCAATCACATGGACCAATAGAACATCAAACCAACAGTGAAAGCTAAAACGAACCAATCCATTTCAATGATGATTCAAAACTTGCATTCCAACGTAATAAAAAACCAAACTGTGCAGGTACAGTACCTTCCAAATCAATAGGCAAGTCCCCTATGGGCGTTTTGTAAACTGTAGCCGTTGAAAGAGCACATTTTGGTGTATAGTAATGGTGTGACGGACCAAGAAGGAATACCCGTGTGCTAAAAAAAAACAAAACAAAACAAAATTCTCGCTTATCATCAACAAAAAATCATTACTTTCCCCATCAGAATCACTCTCCTCAAAATGCGATACCCAGAAACATAAACACTAATACTGTATCACATTTCCACAATCACACCACATTATAACAAAACTTTTTTATATAGATGTGTGTGTATAAACAAAAATTAAATAAATAATCCAAAAATAAATAAAATAGAAAATAAACTCTCTGACTCACATGTTTGTAGGGTCAATATTTCCAAAAGCATAAGCAGCAGCACGGCCCGAATAAGAGTAACCTGCATGTCTAAAATCTCCATTTTGCCATCCAAAATAAAATAATAAAAGAAAAACAAGTTAATTATAAAAAAAAAAAGAAAAAAAAAACAATCAATTGAGCAAAATTAAGGGATTAATAGTAATATACGGAGCAATAACACCGCGAACATCAGGAGATTTCGTTAATCCAGTAGCACCTAGCCATCCCTCAAGCTCTTCTTCAAGCTTTTTAGCTGAAATTAACAACAAAATAAAAAAAAGTAATATAATTGATTCAAAAAAATAATAAAAATTGTAAGGGAGAGAGTGAGGACATACGGTTGTCGGTGTACCAAGAGCCGGCATGAGATGGTCTTCTGATTTTATCCATATTTTTCAGAATTTTGAAGAAAACCCTAATTTCTTTTTTCTTTTTAATTAATGAGAAAAAAAATATAGTTTAAAAGAAAGGGAGAGAGTTCCTTATTTTATTTTTTTTTATTCGAGAGAGAGAAATGAAAGAGATTAAAGTACAGGCAGTGAAGTCGACGGTAGAGGAGTGCGAGAGGATCCACTGGATTTTGGTGAATTGTTATTGTGTGGAGTTGATGCCTGACATGCTTCCACGTTGGATTCATGTAATTTTTTTTTTTTTAATTTTATCATTGCCTCGTATTAAGCCCGCGTAGTGATTTACTGTTTGGTATTATAGTAATTAATTTTTAAAATATTTTTTAATAAAAATAAAAATAAATTTTTTAACAAACCTACATTTTACCTGAAAAGATTTTTTTTATCGTGGTTATCTTTATTTTTTAAAATGTTTTTTAAATCTATATTAGCCTGCTTTCAGAGTGAGATCACGGTTACTTTTCAAACTGTTTTTCACTTAAAAATATATTAAAATACTGTTTTTTTATTTTAAAAAAATTATTTTTGATATCAACACATCAAAATGATCTATAAACACCAAAAAAATATTAATTTAAAGCAAATAAAAAAATAAAATAAATTTAATTTTAATTTTTTAAAAAACGCTTTTGAAACACAAAAACAAATAATAATAGTTAAATTTTAACTATTATTATTTATTGACTCTATTAAATCTAAATTCAGATAACTCAAAAATTATATTGTAACTTAGTTAACCTAATCAAATATAAAAAATTAAACTGATCAAATATAAAAAATTATAAAAAATAAATAATATTATTTTTAAAAAAATATGATAAATCCGAATTGATATAATAACCCAACATCTAAATGAAAAAATGCAGAAAATGATATCTTGATGCCACAAGGATCTCCACCTAAAAAACCTTGAGGCTCAACTGATGGTTCATGTGATCTGCTCTTAACAAACTTAGCAATGACCACACACAACAACACAATGTGGAAATAAAAGGTAGAAGACACACTTTGATTGGATTATTATAGCTATATTGTTTTGGGAAATCATGTTTTTAAAAAAAATATTTTTTTTTACTTTAAATTAATTAATTTATATATTTTTAGATTATTTTAATATATTGATGTCAAAATTTAATTTAATTTAATTTAAATTTGCCAGACAGCACCAAAAAGTCCAAACTCCAAAGTAATGCCTTGATATTTAGATTTATCGATTGATTTTCGAAGTGAAACAATTGTTGTTATTGATGCCCTAGAATTTTAGCAGCTACTTCTCTTGAAAATGTGTGAAAAACCGCTTAGGGCTAGTTGAGATAGCAGTCGAAACATACCCAAGGCTGTCAACAGAAAATTTAGTTCTGGCTACTTTAGATTCAGAATAATAACAAATAGAAAGGTTACAGGATGATAACTTTGGTGGAATTTTTTTTTTCTTCATCTGAGAAATCATTCAAACTGTCCACAGCACTGAAAAGGTTCATATCTTCATCCTGGTGAGATCGTAAGAACACAATTTTTGGAAGCCTTTCTTCGTTTCTTACGGATATAAAAGAGCAAAGACCAAGACAGAGCCCAGAGAGTTGTTCCCATCATATTCAGCTCAGATCAGATTACGTTCAGGGGATTTTGCACAAATGGAATACCAGCAACACCATCTCTAAAACCCTGTAAACTTTTAATGCAGTTCCATTGAACTCTTGCAAACCATCAGAACAAGGAAATATGCATGAGAATGATCCCTTTAAAACAAGGATCTTCAACTATCAAGAGAGGGCAAGGGGTATTCCCTTTGGCACTGTTGACCTTTCCTTGCAACATGATCCAAATATTGTCCCATTTTTTGAACTCTATTCTCTTCATCTTAGTGTGAACAATTTGAATTTCGTTTAAATTATTAACCTCATCTAGATCATACATACACTAATGCAATTAAATGATATTCTAATCTGCTAAAAACAAATTACCTCTCATGTGGGTTTAAGTTCAACCAATGGTTCATGTTGGCCACTCTTAACTAACTTAGAAATTAGCACACACAAAGCAAAAATGAAAGGTAGAAGACAAATTTTGATTGGATTATCCAAGTTCCGACGAGCATAATGATACCCTACTGTTGTGTAAGAGCATTGCCAGACAGCACCAGCAAATCCAAAGTACTCAACAACACTACCAAAAGGCTTGCGATTCTGGAAATCATGACTTGAATGGCGATAAAAACAGGGTAGCAGGCTCCTCCCATCACATGTAATGCCATTCTCTCGAGCCTTGTAAATGAGATCAAGAATGGAAAGAAGCAAAGCTACAAATGCCATCGCCATACTAATTAATGCATAACCCAGCTGATCAAAAATTGCGGATATAGCCTCTAGAAGTAAGCTGGTGATTAGTAGAGTCCACTGGGTTGTTTTCTACACGACAAATTATATAGAACATCAAACACTATAGAAGCACCATTTTTCAGTATTAACTAAAATGCAGTTCTTACACTTATACATGAACTCTCTTCCAGACCGAGATTACTATGAGTTTTTGTCTTTGTTTCCATCTCCATCTCCATCTCCATTGCTCCATTCAGCTTCTCCGTCTCAACAATATCCACTACAGACTGTACCATTGCAAATAACATAATAATATCAATGATAAGTGAACAATTTAATTCTACAAACTTAATTTGCATTTAAAGTAAGCACATTTCAGATGCTATAAATCCTGTTTTTCTTCTTTCGTTAGGTTTGAATACCCATTGTCACTAGCTTGGCCACCAATTCTCAAACAAAGTTATCATAGTAAAGAGCATTGCCCATTGAAACGACTAAACTACACTTTATTTACTATATCTTGAATCAAAACAATGGAGCAAGGGTACATGAGAGTCAGTAGTAGCATTCAACCTCACTGATAGGATCAAGACAATGAGGAATGGATGATGAAACAGGGCGTTGCAACATTGGCTCATTTTCCTCTTCTTTGATCAGGACTGGCTCATCTTCCATGGTATCTTTCTTCGGCTCCTTCACAGGACCCATGCTTATTAGCTTTGCATTTCCAAACTTCTTTTGTAGCAAGGTTACAAGATGATGGGCATCGACTCCATCTCCTATCACTTCCAATAGGTTCCTATCTGGCCCTCCTAACTCCACACTTTCCACACCTATTGATTTCCCCAAAATAAACACATCAACAAGATGAAATAACTTAATGAACTTCCTGATTGTACACCAAAAAAAAAACATCAACATATTGCCTGTATAACTCCCATTACTACAACTAACAACGACAGAGCATGGAACCCGAATTAGATTGGATTGGCTATGTGTTAAGGTTTTTTTTTTTTTTGGTTTTTGAATAGTCAGTGTATTCTCAAATATAGAGACTAAAAGCGCTTCTCCGGTTGGCTATTAAGCAAGTTATCCAATTATTTCTCATTTGTCAGAGAATCAATTCAACCTAAAAATTTAAGTTGTGAGATTAGGCGCAATGCAAATCCTCTTTACTGCTATGTTTACCTGCAATTTCAGCTACAAGTTTCAAGGCAAGGTAACCAGCCTTCGAACTATCGAAGTTTACCTCGATTACCACCTGTTCCAGCTTCGACTGCAATAGACCAAAACAACAACTACAAACATCATGATCGGAAAAGCAACATGCAATGCACAATCCAGAAAAAAAGTCTAAAATATGCATAATTATAGAATATTACAACTAGAAATTAACAAGGGAAAGACAACACAGAGAACTTTATCTCTAAACTATTTTCCACTTATTTTCGGCGAGACAAGAGAATACCTTCTCCTTAAACCCAAATCGCTGGCGAAAGGCAGAATTGGAGGCAGAGGCTAGTCCATTAAGACTCTTCGGTTGAAGGGGTCCTGAGGATTCTGTGACATCTTGAACCTCCATTATCCCATCCACTAACCCTTTTCCTTGTGCTTCTTCTGCTGTTGTTGCCCTTGATATCTCAACGTTGACT
>Ga0307511_10004532_pt1 | contig 14170 bp, 11 predicted proteins | sample 13_EM_MG_FD_200266 | JGI IMG/M metagenome (GOLD analysis project Ga0307511, IMG submission 200266) | Populus trichocarpa ectomycorrhiza microbial communities from riparian zone in the Pacific Northwest, United States - 13_EM | ecosystem: Host-associated > Plants > Roots > Unclassified | place...
AGTGCGTGCGGTTGTATCGCGGCTCGCCGCCTCCCGCGCGGCGGGACCGAAGCCTGGGAGCTCTGCCGGTCGCCTTGCGCACGCAGGGACTCGCGTTCACCGTCGTCGGTCGCACGGCGGAGTCCGTCGCCGTGTACCTGGAGTGTGCCGCCCTCCTGCGGGCCGTGTCCGTACGGCAGTTGTCGCGTTATCTGCGTCTGCGGGCGCAGGTGCTGGTCGAGTTGTCCGGCGGACTGCGGGCGCTCGGCCGGTACGAGGAGGCCTTGGCGCTGGAGCCCGAGGCGAAGGACGCGGTGTATGGGATGATCGCGAGGTTCTATCCGGAACTCGTCCTGCCGTTGCGCGTCCGGCTTCTCACGGACCTGGCCTACTGTCACAGCGCGACGGGCTCTCCCGCTGCCGCGCGCACGCTCGCCGAAGAGGCGGTCTCCGAGGCCCGTGAACTGGCCGACCAGCCCGAGTTACTCGCCGAAGCGTTGCGCTGCCTGGCCCTCATCCTGGACGAACTGGCAGCGTACGACGAGCAGTTGACCACCCTCACGGAGCTGGCCGGGCTGTACACCCGCCTCGCCGCCGACCGTCCGGAAGCTTTCGAGCCGCTGCTCGCCGACACCCTGGACGACCTGGCCCGCTGCCACCGGCGGAGCGGCGACCACCTCAAGGCCGTGGCGGACACGGAACGGGCCGTGGCCGTATACCGGCGCGTCGGGCGCCACGAGGACCAACTCGCGTGCATCCTCGCCAACTTGAGCATCCGTCAGCAGAGTGCCGACGACGCCGGGTCGGCCGTGTCGAGCGCCCGCGAAGCGGTCGCCCTCACCCGTCGGCTCGCCGAGTCCGACAGCGAGACCCACGGTCCCCTGACGGCCCGCCGCCTGCGGGTCCTGGCCCAGGCCCTCGGCCTCGCCGGCGACCACACAGCCGCCGTCGCCCACTACGAGGAGGCCGAGGCCGTCCTGAGAGAGCTGATCGGCATCCCCGGCGTCGACGCGGAGCTGGCGGTCACCCTCTCGGCTCTCGCCGTCGCGCTCGACACCGAGGTCCAGGACCGGCTGGCCGCCGGTCGGTCCGACGGGGCGGTCGCCGCCCTGCGCTCCCTGTTCGACCTCACCCGCCGCACCGACGCGCGAGACGTCCACGCCCGGTGTGTCATCGCGTTCGCCCAGGCCCGTGCGGAACGCCCGGACGACATCGACGTCGTCCGGGCGTGGGAGCGGGTGGTCGGGGAGCCGTACCCGACCTTCGTCTACCGCAGAACCGACACCCGCGGCCGGGGCGCGAAGCCCGCCGCGCGGTAGGACTCGTCGATGAGGGTCATCGTCGCGACCGCGTCGTCCGGGCCCAGCGGGAGGGGTGCGCCGTTTCTCAACCGGGCGGCGAACGCCTCCAGTTGGTAGGTGTACGAGGAGCGGCGGCCGAGCCGCTCCGTGCGTTCGCCGTCCGTTGTGCGGATGACGACCCGGTCGTCCAGGTGGGGGAGGACGAAGTTCGGCGCGAACGCCTCGCCCCGGCTGCCGGTGATCCGGCAGCTCATCACCATCTCGTCGTAGGCCATGTGGCAGCGGGCGGAGCCCGTGGCGCCGCTCGGGAAGGCGAGGTCGGCGTCCAGCCACTCGTCGACGCCCGGCGCGCCCGCGCGTTCGCCGCCCTTGGCCGAGACGAGCCGGGGTGCGCCGCCCGCCCAGGGGGCCAGCATGCGCTGGGCGTGCAGGCTGTAGCAGCCCAGGTCCATGACGGCGCCGCCGGCCAGGTCGAGCGACCAGCGGGGGTCGGTGTCCGGCGGGGCCGGGATCGCCACGAGGGTCTCCACGTGCCGCAGTTCGCCCAGTTCACCGGAGGCCAGCAGCTCGTGCAGGCGGCGGGTGACCGGGTGGAAGAGGTAGTGGAAGGCCTCCATGAAGACCGTGCCGGCCTTCGCCGCCGCCTCCCGGACCTCGGCAGCCTCCTCGGCGTTGCTCGCCGAGGGCTTCTCCGACAGGACGTGTTTGCCCGCCTCCAGCGCTGCGAGGTTCCACGGTCCGTGCAGACCGTTGGCGAGGGGGTTGTAGACGACCTCCACCTCGGGGTCGGCGATCAGGTCGGCGTACGAGTCGACGACCCGCTCGACGCGGTGTGCGGCGGCGTACGCCGCCGCCCGGTCCCGGTCGCGGGCGGCCACCGCGACGAGGCGGTGGCCGGTCGTCCGGGCCGGGCCGATCAGGGACTGCTCGGTGATCCGAGCGGCTCCCAGTACTCCGATGCGCAGTGGTTCCCGGCCCGGACCGCTCATGCTTCGCGTACCTCCTGGATGGTGACGGGGCGGTGCTCGTGCAGCGACAGGGTGCAGGCGTCGGCGATCCAGCCGGCCTCCAGCGCGTCGGCGACGGTGCAGGGGGAGGTGCGGGTGCCGGCCACCACCTCGGTGAACGCGGTGAGTTCGGCGCGGTAGGCGGCGGTGAAGCGGTCCATGAAGAAGTCGTGCGGGACACCCGCCGGGAAGGTCACGCCGGGCTCCACGGAGCGCAGCGGGAGCTTGTCCTCCAGGCCGACCGCGATGGAGTCCGTGAAGCCGTGGATCTCCATGCGGACGTCGTAACCCCGGGCGTTGTGGCGGGAGTTGGAGACCACCGCGATGGTGCCGTCGTCGAGGGTGAGGATGGCGCCGGTGGTGTCGGCGTCGCCCGCCTCCTTGATGTACTCGGCGCCCCGGTTGCCGCCGACCGCGTACACCTCGACGACCTCACGGCCGGTGACCCAGCGGATGATGTCGAAGTCGTGCACGGAACAGTCGCGGAAGATGCCACCGGACGCGGCGATGTACGCGGCGGGCGGCGGCGCCGGGTCCAGCGTGGTCGACCGCACGGTGTGCAGCTTGCCCAGCTCCCCGGACTGCACGGCGGCGCGCGCGTTGACGAAGCCGGTGTCGAAGCGGCGGTTGTAGCCGATCTGGATCGGCACGTCGCTGCCCTCGACGGCCTTGAGGACCTGGACGCCCTCGGCCATCGTCTTGGCGACCGGCTTCTCGCAGAAGACGGGGATGCCCGCCTCGACGGCGGCCAGGATCAGGCCCGGGTGGGCGTCGGTCGCCGCGGCGACCACGACACCGTCGACCCCGGCGGCGAGCACGGCCTCGGGGGAGTCCGCGACCTCGGCGCCGAACCGGTCGGCGGCCTTCTTGGCGGCCTCCGCGAACGGGTCGGCCACGACGAGGGACTCGACCACGTCGAGTCCGGACAGGGTCTCGGCGTGGAAGGCGCCGATGCGGCCGAGGCCGAGGATTCCGATGCGCATGAGGGCTCTTGCTTTCTTGAGGGGTGCGGGTTTCTTGCAGTTGTCTCTCGCGAGGGTCGCTCGCGAGACGGTGAACGTCGGTCGGGGGTGCTCCTCAGCTCTCGCGCCGCTCGGCGCCGGCCCGCAGCTCCCCGCGGAGCGCCTGCGGGGCCCATCCCTCGCGCACCGCGCGGCGCACGATGTCGGCCTGCGAGGGCGGGGCGAGCCCTTCGACGGGCGGGTCGTTGTCGAGGTTGGTGGGGAAGGGGTAGCCCTCGGCGGAGGCCGCGACGACCGCGTCCAGCCACTCCTCGCGCACGCCCTCGGCCTTCCGCCTGAGCAGCACGGGGAAGACCGCGTTGCTGACGGCCTCGCGGTCCACCGTCTCCATCGCCCGCCCGAACGCGGAGGACACCTGGAGCAGGTTGGCCATGCGCCGCACATCGGCGGTGCGGTTGGTGCCGGCCGCGTGGAACAGCGCCGGGTTGAAGAACGCGGCATCGCCCTTGGCGAGCGGGAGTTGGATGTGGTGGGCCTCGAAGTAGGCCTGGAATTCGGGGAGTCGCCATGCCAGATAGCCCGGCTCGTACTTCTGCGAGTGCGGCAGGTACATCGTCGGCCCCGACTCCACCGGCATGTCGCAGTGCGCGACGGCTCCTTGGAGGGTGAGCACGGGGGAGAGGCGGTGCACATGCGCCGGGTAGCCGGCGGCGGTCTCGTTGCCGAGGAATCCGAGGTGGTAGTCGCGGTGCACGGTCTGGGCCGCGCCGCCCGGGTGGACCACGTTGATCTGCGAGGTGACCTGGTAGCCGGGGCCGAGCCAGGCCTCGGACACCAGGGCCAGCATGTCGTTCGCGTAGTAGTCGGCGAACGCCTCCGGGTCGTAGAGCGCGGCCTTCTCCAGGGCGTTCCACACCCGGTCGTTGGCCCCCGGCTTCGCGAAGTGGTCACCGGCGCCCGCGCCGGAGGCGTGCTGCTCGGCGATCAGCGCCTCGAACACCTCGGTCGTACGGTCCACCACCTGCGTGTCCGGGAACGCGTCCCGCAGGACCACGATGCCGGGCCCCTCGGCGAACACCCGCACCAGCTCGGCCTGCACCTCGCGGCGCTCACCGGCCGCGACCGACTTGCGGAGCCGGTCGCTGTCGTAGACGAGGACGTTCCGCTCGACCGAGGACGCGTACGGGAAATCGCCGAGGTCGGTGGGCTGCTCGACGAGCGCGCGGAAGGCGTCGAGATCGCAGTCCTGCTCGGTGAGCCAGGCGGGGCGCTCTTCGGATGTGAAGGACATCGTCGTCCCCTCGGGTCACGTGGTGGTGCGGTCCTGTCATTCTTGTCAGTACAAACCCTTCGAACAACCGGCAGCGAGCCATCAAAAACCCCTCAAGGAGACGACCGGTGGGCCACCCCTTCCCGATCAGGGAAATCGCACGTCAGGCGGGCCTCAGTGAGGCAACCGTGGACCGGGTTCTGAACGGCAGGGGCGGTGTCCGCGAGAGCACCGTGCGTGAGGTCCGGCAGGCCATCGCCGATCTCGACCGGCAGCGCACCCAGGTCAGGCTGGTCGGCCGTACATTCATGATCGACATCGTGATGCAGACACCGGAGCGGTTCTCCACGGCCGTACGGGTGGCGCTGGAGGCGGAGCTGCCCGATCTGCACCCGGCCGTGGTGCGCTCCCGCTTCCACTTCCGGGAGACCGCGCCGGTCAAGGAACTCGTCGCAACCCTGGACCGGATCGCCCGGCGCGGCTCGCAGGGCGTCATCCTCAAGGCACCGGACGTCCCCGAGATCACCGCGGCCGTCGGCCGGCTCGTCACCGCCGGTATCCCGGTCGTCACCCTGGTCACCGACCTGCCCGCGAGCGCCCGCCTCGCCTACGTCGGCATCGACAACCGGGCGGCGGGCGCCACCGCCGCCTACCTGATGGGCCAGTGGCTCGGCGACCGCCCCGGCAATGTCCTCACCAGCCTGAGCAGCGGTTTCTTCCGTAACGAGGAGGAGCGCGAGATGGGCTTCCGCAGCACCATGCGCGCCCGCTACCCGGACCGGTCCCTCGTCGAGATCACCGAGGGCCACGGCCTGGACGCCACCCAGTACGAACTGGTCCGGGCCGCCCTCAAGCGCGACCCGGACATCCGCGCGGTCTACTCGATCGGCGGCGGCAACATCGCGACCCTGCGCGCCTTCGCCGACCTGGGCCGCGAGTGCGCCGTGTTCGTCGCGCACGACCTCGACCACGACAACACCCGGCTGCTGCACGAGCAGCGGCTGTCGGCCGTCCTCCACCACGACCTGCGCCAGGACGTCCGCGAGGCCTGCCGCATCGTGATGCGCGCGCACGACGCGCTGCCGCCCGCCGGACCGGCCCTGCCGTCCGCGATCCAGGTCGTCACTCCCTACAACATGCCGATGGCGGCGGCCCGTTGAGGATCGACAGCGATCGTCAGAGGTTGATCGCGTACGCCTTGCGCAGCGTCTCGTGCACCGTCCACGTCGTACGGTCGCCCGCCCGCAGCACGGCCATGTCCCCGGGACCGACCTTCAGGGTCTCCCCGCCCTCGACCTCGATGGTGGCCGAGCCGCTGATCACGACGAACAGCTCGTCCGCCTCCGTGTCGGTGACCACACCCGGCGTGATCTGCCAGATCCCCCGGATCTGCCGCCCGTCCCCGGACTCCCACACCACCTTCCCGGTCACCTCGGGCGTACCGGAGACGATCTGCGCCGGGTCCAACGGCTCGGCTTCGAGCTCGGCGTCGGGGATGCGGACAACGAAACTGTGCGTCATGCCGCGACCCTAGCCCTCTCGGGCGCGGCCCGGGCGTGGACACTGTGTGGGGTATCGGCCCAGGTCGGAGGACACTTCGTCGCGGAGTGGCGGCCCGAGTGGGTCCGGGTGATCGTGGGGGCATGGCGCAGACCACGGAGGCCGTCCCACAACCGCACCCGCACTCGCACGAAACCCGGGAGAACATCCTCTTCGGAGGCGTCTACGGCGCCGTCCTCGCCTGCTCGATGGTCGCCGCGCTCACCCAGTACGGCCACACCGACAGGGCCAGCCGTCGCTACGACGCCCTGTGGCTGCTGGTGACCGCGGCCGCCTCGGCGCTGGCCCACGGGTACGCGCACTACATCGCCGAGCGCGCCCCGCACCGCCGCTGGGACGCCCTGCGCACCCTGCGCGACGAGTGGCCCCTGGTCGCCGCCGCGGTGCCCACCGTGCTCCTGCTGGCCGGGGCGGGCTGGGGCTGGTGGCCCGCGAACGGCGTCGAGTACGCGGCCTTCGTCCTCAACATCGCGCTGCTGTTCGGCCTGGGCCTGGTCACCGCCCGCTGGTCGGCGCGGAGTTGGGCGGTAGCCGCGGCGATCGGGGCGGTGGACGCGCTGCTCGGGGTGGTCGTGGTCGTGGCGAACGCCCTGATCAAATAGGCGGGTTCAGGAGACGCCCTGATAACCGCGCAGCTTGCGGTACAGCGTCGCCCGCCCGATGCCCAACGCGGCTGCCGCCCGCGCCTTGTTGCCGCCGTGCCGGCGCAACGCGGCCAGGATCGCGGCGCGTTCGGCGTGCTCCATCGGGCTGAGCCGCCGGGCCGCGGGGCCCTCCCGGACGGGGTCGGGGAGTTCGGCCCGGCGCACCGGACCGGTGACCCGCCGGTGCTCCGCCAACGCCCTGACCACATGCGCGAGTTCGGTGACGTTCCCGGGCCAGGGATGCTCCTCCAGAGCTCGCAGCGCGTCCAGCGTCCAGCTGAGCGGCGGCTGTCCCGGGGCCGGCCGGGGTGCCAGGACCGGCAGCAACTCCCGTACGTCCTCCCGGCGTTCCCGCAGCGCGGGCAGCGCGACCGACCGGGCGGCCAGGGTGTCGAGGAGGCGTTGGAAGCAGGGGCCCGGGGGAGTGCCGGGCGTGTAGGTGACCAGCAGATGCACGTCCGGGTGTTCGTCGAGCAGGGAGTTGAGCGCGGCGACATCGGGCTGGGCCAGCCGTTCGGCGTGCCGCAGGAGCAGTGGGCGGCCGTCGGCCAACTCGCTGTATTTCACGCCCAGTTCCGGCGACTCGGCGGCGTCGGCGACCAACGGCACGGTCTCACCGAGCAGTTCACGGGCCAGCGCGGTCTTGCCGGTGCCGCGCTCGCCGGTCAGCAGCAGCGGCTCCGGGACCCGGGCCAGCTCCACCGCCCGCGCGACCGCGTGCCGCCAGGGCACCGAGCCGCCCGCGAGCGCCAGCGCGGGGCGCGGAACGGGACGCGCCACCTCGACGGCCCGCGCCTCGAGCACGGCGACGATTCCGAGAACGCGACCTTCGTGCCGTACGGGAGTGATCGCGGCGGTGCAGCCGGCGTTGTCGGGGAGCGTCGCGTCGTACGGCTCCTGGCTCGTGCTCGCGCGTTCCAGGGCGGCCAGTACCTGGGGGGTGGCGAGGCGGACGGCGGCCTCGCTGATCAGGCGGTTGCGGCCGTCGAGGGCGACGACCGCGCGGCCGGGGGCGTCCGTGGCGCGGGTGTAGGCGTCGAGGAGCACCCGTTCGGCCGTACGGGAGCGGGCGAGGAGTTCCGCCTCCACCGCGACGGCCGCGGCCTCCGCGAGGGCGGCACCGGGGTGCGGGCCGCAGCCGGCGCACAGGCCGGTCGCGACCGTCACCGTGCCGAGCGCCTGCCCGGTCTCCGGGGCGAGCAGCGGCACGCTGACCGCGGAAACGTCCTGCCACACGTCGAGGAAGTGCTCGGGGCCGTGCACCTCGGCCCGGCACCGGGTGCGCAGGGCGAGGGCCGCGCTGTTGTGGCCCACCTCCCGCTCGGACAGATCACGGCACCGGTCGCCGCCGGGCACCTCGCCCGCCGTCCACACCACCCGCAGCCGCTCGTCGGTGAGGAGCAGCGCCGAGTGGCCGCCGAGGGCCGGCGCGATGCGCTCCAGCACCGGCCGCGCCGCCTCCAACAGGGCTGATGCGGCGGGCGGTTCGGGATCGTGGAGCGGACCGTCGAGGTCGTGTCGTACGCCGAAGAAGCGGGCGCGCCGCCAGGCGGCGAGGACCTCGTCCGGGACGCCGTCGGGCAGCGGGCGGCCGGTCAGGAACCGCTCGCGCGCCTGGCGCAGCGGGGCGAGGGCGGGGGAGTGCTCCACGATGGTCATGACGCCTCACACCGTATCGGGCCCGTGGCGGCGGCCGCCGCGGGGCTGTAACTGTCTCGTAATGAGACACCCGAGGGTGTTCCGCCCGCATGATGATCGTGAAGAGTCGGTGCCTTTCTCACCCCAGTCTCAACCTGTCTCACCCCCTGGAGCGTCCCGCCGTGCACGTTGTCGAGACCGACGTACTGATCGTGGGCAGCGGCCCGGCCGGTGCCGCCGCCGCGCTGGCGCTGAGCACCTACGGTGTGCCCCACATCGTCGTCACCCGCTACTCGCGCCTCACCAGGACGCCCCGCGCGCACATCACCAACCAGCGCACCATGGAGGTCCTGCGCGACCTCGGCGTCGAGGACGAGGTGCTGGCCAAGGCGACCCCGCAGCACCTGATGGGCAACACCACGTTCTGCACCAGTCTGGCCGGCGAGGAGCTGGGCCGGATCCGCTCCTGGGGCAACGACCCGCTCGTGCAGGCCGCCCACGACCTGGCCAGCCCGACCCGCATGTGCGACATGCCGCAGCACCTGATGGAACCGGTGCTGATCGACGCGGCGCTCGCCCGCGGCTCGAACGTCCGCTTCAGCACGGTCTACAAGTCCTTCGAGCAGGACGAGGACGGCGTGACGGTCACCGTCGAGGACCGGCTGCGCGGCGACGAGTACCAGATCCGCGCCAAGTACCTCATCGGCGCCGACGGCGGCCGCTCCCAGGTCGCCGAGGACGCCGGGCTGCCGATGGGCGGCCAGATGGGGGTCGCGGGCAGCATCAACATCGTCTTCGACGCGGACCTCACGAAGTACACCGCCCACCGGCCCTCCACCCTCTACTGGGTGCTCGCCCCCGGTGCCACCGTCGGTGGCATCGGCGCGGGCCTGGTCCGCTGCGTCAGCCCCTGGAACGAGTGGCTGATCGTGTGGGGCTACGACGTGAGCGCCGGCGCCCCCGACCTCACCGAGGAGTACGCGCTGTCCGTCGTACGGCAGTTGGTCGGCGACGACGACATCCCGGTGACCATCAAGTCGTCCTCGGCGTGGACGGTCAACGAGATGTACGCCGAGACCTACGCCAACGGCCGGGTCCTGTGCGCCGGTGACGCCGTGCACCGCCACCCGCCGTCCAACGGGCTCGGCTCCAACACCTCGATCCAGGACGCCTACAACCTCGCGTGGAAACTGAAGCTGGTCCTCGACGGCACCGCCACGCCGAAGCTGCTCGACACCTACGACGCCGAACGCGCGCCCGTCGGCAAGCAGATCGTCACCCGCGCCAACAAGTCGATCGGCGAGACCGCCCCGATCTTCGAGGCGCTCGACGGTCTCTCCCCGCAGACCCCCGAGCAGCTGTGGGCCAACATCGAGGCTCGCAAGGACGCCACCGAGGCCGCGGAGAAGCAACGGGCCGCGCTGCGCGAGGCGATCGCCTACAAGGTCTACGAGTTCAACGCGCACGGCGTCGACCTCAACCAGCGCTACACCTCCGACGCGATCGTCCCCGACGGCACGCCCGACCCCGGCTTCGACCGCGACCGCGAGCTGTACCACCAGCCCAGCTCCCGCCCCGGCGCCAAGCTCCCGCACGCCTGGATCACCTCCGGCACCCGCACGGTCTCGACCCTCGACACGGTCGGCAGGGGCCGCTTCACCCTCCTCACCGGCATCGGCGGCGAGATCTGGCTGCGCGCGGCGCAGGCGCAGCCCCTCGACATCGCCACGGTCGTGGTCGGCCCCGGTCAGCAGTACGAGGACCCGTACGGCGACTGGGCCCGCCTGAGCGAGGTGTCCGAGGCGGGCGCCCTCCTCGTCCGCCCCGACGGCTACGTCGCCTTCCGCCACGCCGACGCGGCCGAGAACGCCGAACAGTTGCTCACGGACGCGCTGCGCCGCATCCTCGGGCACGGCTGACATTTCGTATTGGTTAGGGAGCCGCAATGACCACTCACGTCACCGTCACGGACGAGGCCGTCGCGAGTCTGCGGGACACCGCCGACCCGCGCCTGCGCGAACTGCTCTCCGGCCTGATCCGTCATCTGCACGCGTTCGCGCTGGAAACCCGCCTGACCCAGGCGGAGTGGGAGCGGGCGATCGGCTTTCTGACGGAGACCGGGCAGACCTGCACGGACACCCGGCAGGAGTTCATCCTCCTGTCGGACGTGCTCGGCCTCTCGATGCTGGTGGAGACCATCAACGGTGACCGTGAGGCAGGCGCCACCGAGTCGACGGTGCTCGGCCCCTTCCACATGACGGAGTCGCCGGTCCGTGAACTCGGCGCGAACATCGACATGGTGGGCGGCGGCGAGCCCTGCGTGGTCAGCGGCCGGATCGTGTCGGGGGACGGCACCCCGCTCCCCGGCGCCCTCCTCGACGTGTGGCAGGCCGACGGCAACGGCTTCTACGACGTGCAGCAGCCGGACGTCCAACCCCCGGGCAACGGACGGGGGTTGTTCACCACGGACGCCGAGGGCCGCTTCTGGTTCCGCACCTGTGTGCCGAGCCCGTACCCCATCCCCACGGACGGCCCGGTCGGTGAACTCCTCAGGGCGACCGGCCGCCACCCCTACCGCCCCGCCCACATCCACTTCATCGCCTCGGCCGACGGCCACACCCCCGTCACCACGCACATCTTCGTCGCGGGCAGCGACTACCTCGACTCCGACGCGGTCTTCGCCGTCAAACAGAGCCTCGTCGAGGACTTCACCCCGACCGACGACCCGTCCCTGGCACGGGAGTTCGGCATCGCCAACCCCTTCCGGCACGCGCGGTTCGACCTCGTACTGGAGCAGCGCTCGTGAAGGGCTCCCTCGACTTCGCCTACGACGCCCAGCCCATGCGGGTCGTCTTCCGTCCCGGCGCCGCACTGACCGCGACCGCCGGCGAGGCCGAACGGCTCGGGCTGCGGCGGGTGTTGGTGCTCTCGGGTGCCCGTGGCGCCGACACCGCTCGGGCGGTCGCCGACTCGCTGGGCGACGCATGTGCCGGGGTGCACGCCGAGGCGAAGATGCACGTCCCGGTCGAAGTCGCCGAGCGCGCCGTCGAGTTGGCGCGCTCGCTGGGCGCCGACGGATGCGTCGCGGTCGGCGGCGGCTCGTCGATCGGTCTCGGCAAGGCCATCGCCCTGCGCACCGGCCTCCCGCTGATCGCCGTGCCCTCCACCTACTCCGGCTCGGAGATGACCCCGGTCTGGGGCCTCACCGAAAACGGCGCCAAACGCACCGGCCGCGACCCCGCCGTCCGGCCCCGCAGCGTCGTCTACGACCCCGAACTCACCCTGGAACTCCCCGTCCCGCTCACGGTGACCAGCGGCATCAACGCCATGGCCCACGCGGTGGAAGCCCTGTACGCCCCGGACACCTCGCCGCTGATCGCGCTGATGGCGGAGGAAGGCGTAGGGGCGCTGGCGGACGCGCTGCCCGAACTGGCCGCCGAGCCGCGGTCGTTGGAGGCCCGGAGCCGTGCGCTGTACGGGGCCTGGCTGTGCGGTTCGTGCCTCGGCGCCACCACCATGGGCCTGCACCACAAGCTGTGCCATGTCCTCGGCGGCACCTTCGGCCTGCCGCACGCGGAGACGCACACGGTGGTGCTGCCGTACGCGCTGGCGTACAACGCGCCCGCCGCACCCGTGGCGGTCGCCGCTGTGGCCCGCGCGCTGGACGCGGAGGTTGCCCCACCGGCCCTGTGGGAGCTGGCCGGACGGCTCGGCGCCCCGCGCTCGCTCGCCGAACTCGGCCTGAAGGAGAGCGACTTGGCGACGGCCGCCGAACAGGTGGTGAGTCAGGCGTACGCCAACCCCCGCCCGGTCACCGAGGACGGGGTGCTCGCGCTGCTGCGGGCGGCGTACGAGGGAACCGCCCCCGTGTAGTCAGTGGTTCGTGCGGACGCCGTCCAGTGCGATGGCCAGGACGCGGTCGCGCTGGGTGTCGTCCACGAATGTCGTCCCGGTGACCCCGGCCACCAGGCGCAGCAGATCTCCGAAGTCCATGTCGGTACGGGCCACGCCCGCCTTCTGTGCGCGCTCGAACAGCGGGCCGCCCGCCGAGAACATCGACTCGCGGCAGGTCCCGAAGATCTCCGAGTCGTTCTCCAGCGCCTGGCGCACCGCCTGCTTGGTCACCATGTAGCCCGAGAAACGGCCCAGCCATGACGTCAGCGCCTCCCACGGCTCCTGGTCGGCGACGTCCAGGGCGACCTGGCACAGGGCGTTGACCTCGTCCGCGTAGACGCTCTCGAAGAGGGCCCGGCGGGTCGGGAAGTTGCGGTAAAGGGTGCCGATGCCGACTCCCGCGCGTCTCGCGACGTCCTCCAGCGAGGCTTCCGCGCCGTGCTCCGCGAAGGCCTCACGGGCGGCGGCCAGCAGGGCGTCGTAGTTGCGGGCGGCGTCCTTTCGGTGGGGGCGCTGGGCCGCGACGATCTCGCTGACGGGGAACGGCTGGGCCGTCACTGATGCCTCCCGGGCTGACTCGGTTGAACCGGAGGTGTGCCTCCGCTATGGTGGAGGGGTACCTCCACTTTAGCAGTGGTGGGTGCGTACCGCCGTGCACGTGTGCGTGCGGACGCGCCCTGCCTGCTTGTTTCGGAGAGGCTCTCCATGCCCCGCACATCCACCACCCGCCTCACCTTCGCGGTCCTCGCGACGGGAGCGGGCGTCTTCTCCATGCTGCAGTCCCTGATCGCGCCGGCCCTGCCGACCGTCCAGCACGCGCTGCACACCTCCCAGTCCACCGCGACCTGGGTGATGACGGCCTATCTGCTGTCCGCCTCGGTCTTCACCCCGATACTCGGCCGCGTCGGCGACCTGGTCGGCAAGAAGCGCACCCTCGTCGCCGTCCTCGTCGCGGTGCTGGCCGGCTGTCTGATCGCCGCGCTGGCACCCAACATCGGCGTCCTGATCATCGCCCGGGTCGTCCAGGGCATCGGCGGCGCGCTGTTCCCGCTGTCCTTCGGCATCATCCGGGACGAGTTCCACGCGTCCCAGGTCCCGGGCAGCATCAGCAACTTGTCCGCCGTGATCGCCGCGGGCGGTGGCGTCGGCATGGTGGCCGCCGGGCCCATCGTGTCCGCGCTCGACTACCGCTGGCTGTTCTGGTTCCCCGTCGGCATCGTCGCCGTCACCACCCTCATCGCCGTGCGCTACGTCCCCGAGTCGCCCAACCGCGCACAGGGGCACGTCAATTGGCTCGGCGCCGTGCTCCTCTCGGGCTGGCTGGTCGCCCTGCTGCTGCCGCTGAGCCAGGCCGGCATCTGGGGCTGGGGCTCCGTGCGGGTCGTCGGCCTGTTCGCCGCGGCCGTCGTGCTCTTCGCGGCCTGGCTGATGTCGGAGGCACGCTCGCGCAGCCCGCTCATCGACCTCAAGGTGATGCGCCTGCCCTCCGTGTGGACCACCAACACCGCCGCGCTGCTGTTCGGCGCGGGCATGTACTCGATCTGGTCCTTCCTGCCCGGCTTCGTCCAGACCCCCTCGTCCGCCGGCTACGGCTTCGGCGCCAGCGTGACCGCGTCCGGACTCCTGATGCTCCCGATGCTGATCGCGATGTTCGTCTCGGGCGTGCTCAGCGGACGCCTGGAACCGATCGTCGGCGCCAAGGCACTGCTCACCACCGGTGCCGCACTCGGCGCGGTCGCCTGCGCGATCCTCGCCCTCTGGCACGACCAGCAGTGGCAGATCGCCCTGGTCGCGGGCATCTTCGGCCTCGGCATCGGACTCGCCTTCGCCTCCATGGCCAACCTCATCGTCGGCAGCGTCCCGCCCGAGCAGACCGGCGCCGCGACCGGCATGAACGCCAACATCCGCACCATCG
>Ga0307511_10004533_pt1 | contig 14164 bp, 14 predicted proteins | sample 13_EM_MG_FD_200266 | JGI IMG/M metagenome (GOLD analysis project Ga0307511, IMG submission 200266) | Populus trichocarpa ectomycorrhiza microbial communities from riparian zone in the Pacific Northwest, United States - 13_EM | ecosystem: Host-associated > Plants > Roots > Unclassified | place...
TACCTTCCCAGCTGGGGCCCTCTCCCAAAGTCAAATCACAACTCAGCATCAATTTCCATCTCTTTCTGTCCCAACTCCTCTTCTTCTTTTGCCTTTAACGCCTTCGTGATAAATGACTGTACACCAGCACCCACTGCTGCATCTGCCTCCGCCTGGGAATATGGAGTCTCCTTTAGTAATCGCACTCTATACCAATATTCCAAATTAGCACCTCCCCCCATATACCACTTGTAACATTTCGCAATGTACGGACGTACCTTCGCTTATGTCTCTTGCCAGTCAAATGGTGCTCCTGCGAAAATGCACTCTCAAAGTACTTGGCACATTCTACGCAGTAAAATTTCCCAAGGCCAGGCCGGTCTTCATCGGGAATCAGGGCTTTATGTTGTTCGAGCTGGCGGGGATTGCGGAGGTCGGAGTGGACTTGGTCAATATCACTGTGACTGAAGTGTCAGCAACCGGAACAGGGCGCAAGCAAAGAAGGGCTCACCGTTCTCGCCGCTTGGTTTTGGAGCGGCGAATGGCACCCATAGCTAATGATGTATATCGGGGCTCGAAGTGGACTGGCTAGACTGGTGCTTGTGTTGGCGATAGAAATGAAGAAGCTGTAGATGCCAAGATTTCACTCAGTCCAACGGTTGTAAATCTTGGCATCATGTGATATAAAAGTCCCAACTCGGCACAAGAACACTAATCTATCAAATTTCAAAAGGTTTTGAAAGTAACACTGGAAATATTGATAAAGGTAAATTACTAATAGTCTGGCTTGTAATTACTAATGTTTATCCTGAAGAGGGAATTCCCAAGTGTTAGATCGATACCTCAGACCAAACAGGAGCATGGACCATGCAGGCTCGGAGAACCTAAATATATTTCGTACTTACTAAATACATAAGTAGTTAACTTTCAAATGCATATCCCGTTCAGCAAAGTTGGATGCCACATGTTACACATGATGGTACATCGGGCCTAGACCTCAGAACATCACGGATACATATACAGCATGTACTAGGTAAATTAGGTACGGAAAAACCAATGTGACGTGAATATCCCTAATTAGTATCCTGGGTACGGACTGAACGTCATTTCCGATTCGCTGCTTTGAGCTATTAGATTTGTGCGCTGAGGGTGTTGCCTGCCCTAATATATCCAGGGTACTGTACCTCTTAATGAGTTATGCCTAATTTGAACAACCAGGCTACAGTGTAGCACGAGATCACCTGTTCAGAGTTCCTGGGGCTCATAAAACCAGAACCATTGGGGGAGCTACTCTTCCAGGGCCTTGAATTATCCTTAGGCTCTTATGTTTAAGAAGGCTGTCGCCCAGAGGGTAATCTTTCGAAGGTATGGGAAACATTTGAGAGGAGAGCCCCTGTTTGGAGTACAGGGTCCGATACCAGTTCATACGAGCAGAGTCAATTATATCTGATACCCTATGTATCCCAAGTATTGTATATTGAGGCTTTACCCCTGGCATTTTGTTGCTGGTTACCAGGGAATAGGGGCCGTGGCTCGTCTTCCGGAACTTGATATGACTCGGGCAGATAGTTTCAGGACGTTCTTGTCTCACGGAGGCTGAGGGGCCAAGGATAACCGGAAGAGACGGCCATATAATGGATAGTCATCTGTACATAGTCCTCTATGTATGATAGCGGTTTCGAGACCCAGCAGATAGCCTCATTTGAGCCAACCTTATGGAAAGGGTGCAGGGGTCGGTGCCCGGGGCTAGAACGAGAAGGGGTCAGTCCTTTTACCTTGTGGAGGGCGAGAGATACTGGCATGTATAGTCTTGTGGCCGGAGCAAGATCTTACGAAAAGTTTTTCCCTCGGGAGATCGGCTTCCCTTCGGGCTCGGTGGTACGGAATGCGGAATTGTGATTGCAGGTTTATTACGTTAACTACGGAATTGTAACGACTATATTGTGATTGGTCCTCGATTGTCAAAGAAAAGCCAAGCTCCAGGTTAGCGCGGCCTTGACGGCGGGGCACAGCTGACGAAATTTTGCATGCTTTGATTGCGCTTGGCGGTGATTGGGGGTGGGGTTAAAGCGGCGACTTCCTTTGCACTCGGTCACATTGTAAGCCTGACCAGAAAAAGGCGAGTTCGCCGAACGAAAAATAATTCGCTGAGAGGTTTCTTGATATCCCTGGCCTAGATTTTGGAGTAAAGCGCCTGCTAATTCGTCGCTTAACGGACATAGGCAAGTGCGTATGATCTAGGATCAAGACAGGATTTGTACCGCACATCCTTCTCCCTTCCCTCCTCTTATCCCCCCACCTTCATAATCATCATCCACTTTTACTTCTCCATCCCTTCCTCTCTTCGTTTTTACGAGTAGGAAAGAACCCAATAGATTTTGAGTTTATCACATTCACCATGTTGTCCAGGCACCTACCGAGGGCCGCTAAGCTGGTATGTTGTTCACATTGCTGCCTTCGTCAGTACCAGGGGAGCAACCCCACTGTGCTCCACCTCGTATTCAAGTTACAATCGGGGGACTATGCTAACAGGTCGATATGTGACTATAGAGCACCGCCCCCAGGCTGGTAAGTTAACAGTTGGAGGCAATTCTTAATATTATATGTAATTTAACGAGCTGGGTAGGGCCAGGCTCAACGAGTCCGCGGATTCGCTTCCGTGACAGAGAACCCCCTCGACCGAAAGGTTGAGATGAACATATGGGAGAAGGTATGTTCATCAGGATGTTCCTTGTATATGCGAAACGAGACTGACATACTGGATCAAAGGGAAATCACATTAACTACAAGTACGTGGAGATCACAATGGCTATTCTCTAGCCTCGTTCGATTTGATAGTGATACTAACACAATTGGCGGCATCACAGGAGAATGAGCGACAACCTGGCCACTGTGCGAGGGCGCCTAAACAAGCCCCTCACACTCGCTGAGAAGGTTATCTACTCTCACTTAGACAATCCCCACGAACAAGAGATTGAGCGCGGAAAGTCCTACCTTAAGCTCCGGCCAGACCGTGTCGCTTGCCAGGATGCAACTGCACAGATGGCCATTCTCCAGTTCATGAGTGCAGGCATGCCAAAAGTTCAGACACCAACTACCGTTCACTGCGACCACTTAATTGAGGCCCAAGTCGGTGGACCTAAGGATTTGGCTAGAGCTGAGAGTATCAACAAGGAGGTTCGATATCCCGGGACAATTTGATAACTCAAGGTGGGATACTAAATCCGGGTCTGCCAGGTCTACGACTTCTTGTCCAGTGCATGTGCAAAGTACGATATCGGTTTTTGGAAGCCAGGCTCTGGTATCATCCATCAGATCATCTTGGAGAACTATGCTTTCCCAGGTGGATTACTGATTGGTACCGACTCCCATACTCCCAACGGAGGTGGTTTGGGTATGGCTGCTATCGGTGTGGGCGGTGCCGATGCTGTTGATGTCATGGCTGGTCTTCCATGGGAGTTGAAGGCACCAAAGGTTATTGGTGTTAAGCTTACTGGTCAAATGAACGGGTGGACGGCTCCCAAGGGTATGTAATCGGAAATCCGCACTTCCATAGAATTTCAAAAACTAACGTGTGGTCACAGACATTATCTTGAAGGTAGCCGGTATCCTTACCGTCAAAGGTGGTACTGGTGCCATTGTCGAGTACCATGGTCCTGGTGTTGACACCCTCTCTTGCACTGGTATGGGTACCATTTGCAACATGGGTGCTGAAATTGGTGCCACTACCTCTATTTTCCCCTTTAACGACCGTATGTACGAGTACCTTAATGCTACTAAGCGCAAGGATATCGGAGACCATGCCAGGGCTTATGCCAACGAGCTCAAGGCCGACAAGGGTGCGGAGTACGATCAACTCGTTGAAATCAATTTGAGCGAGCTTGAGCCTCATGTCAACGGTCCTTTCACCCCCGATCTTGCTACTCCTTTATCAAAGTTCAAGCAGGCCGTTGAGAAAAACGGATGGCCCACCGAGCTGAAGGCTGGTTTGATCGGTTCTTGCACCAACTCCTCCTACGAGGATATGAGCCGGGCTGCTTCCATTGCTCGGGATGCCTTGGACCACGGCGTCAAGGCTAAGTCCCTTTTCTACGTCACCCCTGGTTCTGAGCAGATCCGCGCCACCATTGCCCGTGACGGTCAGATGGAGACTTTTGAGGACTTCGGTGGTGTTGTCCTTGCCAACGCTTGCGGACCTTGCATTGGCCAATGGGATCGTCAGGACGTGAAGAAGGGCGAGAAGAACAGCATTGTCTCCTCCTACAACCGTAACTTCACTGGACGAAATGATGCTAACCCAGCTACCCACGCCTTCGTTGCCTCTCCTGACCTCACCACTGCCTTCGCCATCGCCGGTGACCTCCGCTTCAACCCGTTGACCGACTCCCTCCTTGACAAGGACGGAAAGGAGTTCAAGCTCTCTCCCCCCACTGGCGCTGGTCTCCCAGATCGTGGATACGACCCTGGCCAAAACACCTACCAGGCCCCTCCCACTGACCGCTCTTTCGTCTCTGTCAGCGTTTCTCCAACCTCCGACCGTCTTCAGGTCCTGTCCCCATTCCAGCCATGGGATGGAAAGGATGCCGTTGATATCCCAATCCTCATCAAGTGCCAGGGCAAGACAACTACCGACCACATCTCCATGGCTGGTCCTTGGCTCAAGTACCGTGGACACTTAGACAACATCTCCAACAACATGTTAATTGGTGCCATCAATACTGAGAACAGAGAGGCCAACAAAGTCAAGAACCAGATCACTGGCGAGTATGGCGCAGTCCCAGCCACTGCCCGTGACTACAAGGCCAAGGGAGTAAAATGGGTGGTTATTGGTGACTGGAACTACGGAGAGGGATCTTCCCGTGAGCACGCCGCTTTGGAGCCCCGCCACTTGGGAGGTTTGGCTATCATCACCAAGTCCTTTGCCCGTATTGTATGTTCCCCCCATTCAAATTTTGATACCGACGACATGGCTCTAACAAGTACTATAGCACGAGACCAACTTGAAGAAGCAGGGTATGCTTCCCCTCACCTTTGAGAACCCTGAGGACTACGACAAGATCAACCCTGATGACAAGGTTGACCTCCTCTGCACTGAAATCGCTGTTGGAAAGCCAATCACCATCCGCTTCAAGCCCAAGAGCGGTTCTCCATGGGAGACCAAGTTGGTCCACACCTTCAACGAAGGTATGTGCTTTTCTTTCCCTATATTAGATAGGCCCCTGCTAACTTGCCCCAGATCAAATCAAGTGGTTCCGTGATGGGTCTGCCTTGAACACCATGGCTAAGAACACTAAGGCTTAAATGAACTTTGTGTGGAGTAATCTAGGTTGGAGAGGCGGCGGTGGTGTCGGAGTTTTTCTTTCCCATTCCTTAGTATCCCTCATATGTCGGAACGGCTTCTCCCTTCTACATTGTACATGATTCTTAGGTACCTCTTATGGTTTTTTCTTTTGTCATTTATTATTGATTTCCTTTAGTACAGTTCGGAGCGTAAAATTGCAGTTTTCCTTCCTCTTTTCTCATTTATATCCATCCATTTATTATGTGTGCAGATGTACATGTGTATCAATGTCAGTTCAGGCGCATTGCTTAGTTTACAATCTCCAGGTATAAACCAAAGCTGGTACTACATACATATGTACGATTCTTAACTAGACAACGGTAACTGTTCTGTAATTTTATCTTGTGCAACGGTATCTGGCTTGGCAAGGCTTACCAGACTGAGCAATGAATTTACCACAAGTACATAGATAGCTGATTCATCAGCTTTGAATACACCGGTCCATAGTTGTCCCTTATCAATTAATTTTTTGTTTACATCCGAACGCCTGGGCCGATCTACTTCGCAAAAGCTCTGGACTACCCAAAGCTCGCTGTCCCCCCCAACATTCCCACAACAGCTGGACTTGTCGCTATCTCCCTTGTTTTGCGCAGCAAGGGAAACCGCTATCTCATACCCTCGGCAACTGCACTTAAAAGGAAAAGGATATAGCAGCCCCTACTCCCGTACCCCAAATGCCACCTCCTCCAGGAATATCGATCGCCCCATTACGGACGTATCTTACGAAATTGCCTTTTTTGACGGTGCTGATATCAGGGTTATGTGTGCTGTTGTGGGTTGTCGAAATTGTGACGTGGTTGCCCGTGGGGGAGTTTCTGAGGCTGGATCCCAGGGCAATGGGGTTGTCGCAGTGTAAGTCGAAGTCCTGGTGGTCCGGATAGAAAAGGGGTTTCACGCAGGCTGTGGTGACGAATTGAATGAGGATGGATGGAGCTTTGGAAATTAGGCGTGGGACCGGAAGGCGGATTTTCTAATTCTTGTGCGTGGGGGAGGATGAGCAGTGCATCGGATAAACACATACCCGCTGGTGCATCTAGGCTGGCTGCATTTGCTGCTGAATCTAGTTGCGTGGATACCATTGTCGGAGAGGTTTGAACGGGAGGTGGGGAGTGCGAAGATGGGGGGGTTGGTGTTGGGACGTGAGTCTTCCTTTCCTCGCTGTGGCTCCTGGAATTATGCATGAAATAGCTGAAAATGGGTGGGTGGGCTACAGCGCTCGTTACAATACCCGCAGCAATCTACCTCCTGGTCGAGATGGGCCTCCTAGGCGGATCAACTAGCGTCTCTGGCCTGAGTGCTCTAATTCTCACCCTCATAACCATCGATGCCGTACGCACCTCTGTCCATCAACCCACCTTCACGTAAGTCGTGCCTGCCTTACCTCTTCATATAGGAGAATCAAACTAACACTTATACCCCTCCGTAGACTATTTGGTAAAACTCTCCCCACACTACTCACTCCCCTCATCACTCTCGCCATCCTCTTCCTCCTCTTCCCTCTCTCCTCCCTCCTAGGCCACCTCTGTGGAGTAGCAGTCGGGTATGCCTACGGACTAAAGTACCTCTCGAAACTCGACCCCCCAGATTGGATCTTGATAAAAGTAGAAGGGAAGCTAAGCCAGTGGGGCGCTATGCGAAAACTTAATGGGTGGGGGTGGGTTGGGGTTGAGGGGAGAGAGGAGGGGAGGTATATGTGGTTACCAGTTGTGAGGCCAAGGTGGAGTAGCGCTGGGGATGAGGCGGAGGAGGGGAGAGTTGGGGCCGTTGGTGGTGTCCAGCCCCAGAGTGCGTTTCAGGGCGTGGGGAGGCCGCTGGGGTCATAAGTGACGAATTTATGCGACCATAGGAGCGAGTTTTTTGTGTCAACCCTCCTCGGGCAAAATCAGGAGTTATGCATAATTACCAGTTTAGGTTTCTACTTTTGGTCCTTGGTTTCAGGGGTAGATTGGGTAATGGTAATGGCAGTGGTTAATGAATAACAAGGGCTTAGGAGGTTTGTAGACTAATATATTTAATTGTAAATTTATGCTGTTGCATTTGGCACAGTGTTAGGTACTAATTAGTGCATATGGATTTGTCTGTTACTAAACAAACGAGACAAGAGGTGGTCCAAGGTTTCTAATTTATTTTCTGATTACCTTAGTGATATATTATGGGCTCTGAATTGTATGAAGCTAGGTGCACCAATGGCCGGTGAAGACCAATTCAGGGTAACTTCGTAGGAGTGTTTGTTAACCCTTGGTTTTTCGATCCCAAAAAGATTTGTCAGAAGGCTAAAAACCAGATCTCTATGTTACACAATATATGTAAATGTACTACAATATATATAGCCTCATAAAAAATATAGACGGCTGTGAGGAGATGGTAGACGAAGACCCCCTGGGTGAAGAAAAAAAATATCTATTTACAGCAAAAGGCTTTCCCCACAGAGCTCCATTCCAACCCAAGTCTAAACTTGTCATTAAACGCCAAAGCAGAGATTTAGTGGTAATACTATATGGTAACATTGCACAATACAACCCAAGAATAAGTGAAAATTTTTGAGGCCCCCCTCAGATGGACTGAGACTAAAAAAGAAAATGGACATGCATTCGTAAAATATGAGGAAAAATAATCGGATATCAACAATGATGCAAAGAAGATGTCAATTATGGAGAATATGTTTCTTCCTCGAACACAAGGGAGATGTAGTTGCTGTTACCCTGGACACTACCACCTCCTATCATCCAACTTGAGAATACCCCTAATCTCCATCACAGCCTCTATATCATCCATCTCCCTCGCCTTATCATACACCGGCTTCAAGTCCTCTTTCGTCCAATCATATTCATACTGGAGTACCTTTAACCTATCCAGTGCCTCACGCAGTAATCCCCCTTTCGCCAGCGTCTGCACCATCAACTTCTCCGCAGTAAAGTCAAGCCGCTGCCGTACAGAGATAAACAAGTCCCAATATTCCTGGGTTAAACAATAAGCCATTCGATCCGCCCACACTTTTCGTGCAAATCCTGTTGCGCCTTGCTTACGAGCATACTCGAGTGCAATTTCGAATGTGTGAATATTTCTGCGGGGCATGTATTTAGGCTTCTTGTCTTCCGAGGCACTATCAGGAGATGAGTCAGTCGAGGGGTTGGGGGAGTTATCATCCTCGGGAGGTAGGTTAGTCGAGAGGCCCGGAGGGTTGTCAGCCTCGGCCTTGGTAGACGGGAAGTCGAATTCGTCATATTCAGCCTCTTTGCCTGGATTAAGGGAGGAGTAGTACTCAAGGTATACTCTCCTAAGCTCACGGTTTCCGTATTGAACATAGCAGACATCGAGGTAAGCGTTGAGAATTTTTGTGGAGTAGAGCCAGGGTTTGTATTCAATGATGTAGTGGAGAAGCTGCCTTGCCTCCGAAAGAATCTCTTTCCGGGTAGTTAGGACGGATCCTTGGAGAAATGGGAGGCCCTCTATTTCCTGCTCGCCGAAACCGCTACCTGCCCTATTATTCGCGTTCGGGTTTGGCAGAAGAAATGCCTCCTGAGGCACTGCCTTCTTTCTGACCCCTGGTTTCCACTTCGCTGTAGCATACGCCCGAAGCAGCCCTTGGAAACTCCGCTCGTCAGGCTGAAATTCTGGGCTTGGGGAGGACATCATAAGACGCATTAGGAGTCGTGCACGAGTGAGATCGCCATTCTTCCCACAGGCTTGTAGGAGATGGTTTAGCGTCCGCCGAGCGACCTTCATCCCCTTATCTCTCATCTCAATGGCATACTTCCATGCATCAAGGAAGTAGTCTTTCCTGACAGCGCAAGCGTGTATCAAGGAGTCATATACTTGCTCATCTGGCTCAAGCCCCCGAGTGTCTACCATATGTCGGAAAAGGTCAAGGGCTTTTTCTGCTTCCCCTCGCATGGCACAAGCATGAATCATGAGACTATATGTAGAGACATCAGGAGCGGTTTCTGAAGATCGGTATTTAATGAGGTCGAAAATTTGCCAGGCAGTATCAAGCTCCTCTCGGTTGATACAGGTTTTGATCAGGGAAGTATAGACTACCTGTACCATGCGAGTCAGCAACTTGGAACAACTTGGAAATTCAATGTAGAGCACTGACGAGATTAGGCTTGATGCCTAATGCATGCATCTCTTGGAAAGCAGCAGAAGCAGAAGCCACATCCCGGGTAAAGGAGTATGCCTTCAAAAGATGTCCATAAATGCGGAGATTGGGCGCCAGTTTCGCTGGAAACCAAAGTCAGAAACCCGAAATCATGCATAAACCGTCCAATTGTATCCGTACCTTCTTTCAGACGCTTGAACAGGTTCTGAACAACTTCCAGATTTCCCTTTGCTGCATTTGCCATCATAAGTAAATCATAGGTGACAACGTTCGCTGATATTCCGGACGTCTCGATCATCGATAGTAAAGTGTCCGTCAAACTGGCTCTCTGAGTCATTGGCACCAGGAAAATCGTTTTATTGACGTCTTCAGTCTTCACCTTCTTGAAACCGCCATTTGCCTGCAGTTCCTGCAAAATGGGTTGCCACTGGGGTGTTTCTTGGCTCTTTATCAATGCCAGAGAAGTCCCGAGTCGAGTCACTATACTCTTTGGAAGTTGGGGAAGAGCAGGTGATGGGCTTGGGAGGAATGTAGTAACCTGCGAGTCTGGGGCCATCAGAGCGGCATAGGCTTCGTCCTGCATTTCATCTGTGATTTCAAGAGAGGGCGTTTCCTAAATATTGTCTCAGTCTTGGGGCTCACGGGTTTTTCTAGAGAAACAACACGTACCGCTTTCACGGCCTCCTGTTTAACATGATCTTTGTATCTGGTTTCCAGAAGCTGAACATGTTGTTCTAACCGTTTGATAGATTCCTCAAGTGGGGATTTGGTTTTTCTCGGCTTTGCATAGGATCGAACCTGACAGGAAAGGCAAACAAAGGGTATCTCAGGCTTAAGGGACAATGTTGCGCTGGCTGCTCGCCCAATTTGTGAGGAAGCTGCTGGGGTAGGTATGCAGGCCGAAACACGTACAGAACGTCGACCAGCGGAAAGGCCATTCCTGAACATGTATGAGAATGCGCACGCCGGCGCCGGAATCCCTAGGTTGTCGTGTTTAAGGTGAGAGCAGTGATTGTTAAGGGGTGGCGACCTTTATTTCGGTATTGAATTGACGACCTTATGCCAATTGTTGTGAGGAGATGATATTGGCTTGCTGCAATTTGAGAGCACTTTGCCCGATATCCTCCTACCATACTTTTTTTTCGCCGCCATTACTCTAGTCCGGATCTAGGACTAGTGCGGGATGCGCTAAAGCTTAATTCTACCACGTGACCTACCCCGCCATATCGAGTGTTTCACTTATGTAGGCTCATGAGAATGGCTAGAAAGAACCTACTCGATTATGTTCCATATCATACTTTCGATGGTCTCGGTGTAGTTTGATTGTTCTCGGTGACCGCTATGGTGTCAAGCATCTCAAGCATAGACCATACGGTTGTCTCTTACAGTTTATCAATTTCAAAAACTTGGGCCGCATGATAAACACGACCCATTACACCTGCATGCTGCAAAGCCCCACCACAGCGTGTCCGTAGTGCAGGCACGTGACGACACTCCTTCACTTGTTTTTTAGCTTTTCCCGTCAGGAAATAGGAGTATATAAGTGGCATAGGGCATATCTCTCACTACCTTCAGGTATATTGGTGACCATAGGCAGCCATAGGGTATATCGCAGTCATAGGGTATGTCCTCTGCCGTAGAGGTTGATACACACTTCTGCTTCACCGAACGCCAGCAGATAGTGTTACCAGCTACCCAAAATATGTACCCATTTCTGATTTCCGGTTGTTCTAATTACTACCATAATGTGTATCGGAATAGCCCATTAAGATCACCACGGCGTCAGTGGTATCAATCCCCTAGGGGATTGCACCGGTAGGTGACTTTAATGAGAATTGGGATAGAGCAGAGACCATGCAGGTCGGATGCCATATATCAATGATCCAATTATTTCTTCCTGAGCTATTTACAATTTTATTTTGGGATTCAGGACGATCGAGTTCCATTCATTCACCCAAATCAAGTGAGCAGTTTGATCAATGTATATTCGTTGTGATAGGGTGGCAAATTCTTCATGCCATTCAGTTTGGATGCAGCTTAGGGTTTCAAGATCGCTCTGGCTGGGCCTTTGGTACTCTCATTATCATGATAATATTAATTAAAGCAGAAGGAACCTCTAGGTCTTTAGAGATGTGAGTATACCTATTTATCCCCCTATATCCTAAAACTCATGGGAGGGCATGCATTGAAAATAGGTAAAATTTGCAGTTGTTTCGAGTAAGTACCGGTTATGTATATATGTATGTCTTTAGCAGTTATTTCTATTGCTGATTATAAAACTATTTGCATATACTACATACTATACGTATATAGTTGCTACAGATCTATGATCAGCTCGTTTATACCCGCACAATACAGCTTCTCTAGTTGTATGTGGACCCATAAGGAAGCACGCATCCGAAAAAACCGGCTACCCCCCGGTGATGTTAATTGATTTAAGATTAGAATTGCTGGGTGAAGATGAAGATCCCCTTGATAGACCGTCTCACAACTACCGACACAGGCCAATGTCACCTACTGCAGATATGTATATACCCTGTCTCGCATCATACCCATTTCCTTATTTTAACAACCTCAAGGTTCGATTACTAAGTAAGTATAGGTACGGATAGAACTGTTCCTTTATCCCCGGGCCCGGCAGCTTGGCTATGTGGATCCCGGTGAGACATGGAATTTGGAATTTGGCATGTAAACAAAGCCCGGCGTCATTGATAGGTATCGCTACCGCAATTGTCACCAGGATCAAATGTGCTTTTGCACTTCCCTGTGAGATCTAGAGCGCACGCGTGAGTTACCTACATCCACGTGTGTACATAACAACTGGGGTATGCCCGAGACCATGCCTAAACAAGAACCCAGTCCAACCCCACCCAACCCTTTCCCTCGGGAGCACTTGCAGCCGGGCAAGTAGTTCTTCGCGAAAGCACCGAATTTCTTTTCTTTTTCCTTTATTTTGATTGTTAATTTCGATATCAAGCAAAAGGGTGTTGTGGGGCAATATAGAGAGGTGAGTGCATAGTGCATGTGTAATTCAAGGTAGTGTAAGGATAAATTATCTCATGATCGCTTACTTGTTTTGACTACAACTGAGAAGATTTACTACGATAGTTTTGGACGCAGGAAGAACCAGTTTCTCGTGGCGTGGCCATGAGGTCACCACGAGGCAGATCATGATGGCATGGCTGCCGATGTTCAAGACATAGTTGAAAATCTACCCGGCTCCCGCGTTACCAACAAGCTTCATCGCCCATTTCCGAAACCTTAGCGAATATTCAAGTATCAAGTATCAACGAATTACATACGGCATTGCATTCTACCGGAGTTTCACTCGTCTGCATATACACTGGATGCCCCTGTGCCTAGAATTTTGCAAGCAAATGTAGCCTTGTGCCAATGGCAGCTGCAGGGCAAAAACACAATAGCTCAATTGCAACTTGATGGATTACCAAGGATTGAACATCAATTTCAACTATATGTCAGGAGAATTACAAATAACATCACATATAATTATGAAATTTACCCTGGTCCGTGTGCGGGGCCTCTAGTGGGTTTTGTTGATGATAAATGTATATGCAAAATCAAGATCGTTGAACTGAAACAAGCCCAAGTTTTGAGATGCTCATATGCAGTCTACATTTAAAGTACCGAATAATCTAGCCAATAACCCCCCCCGGCAAGATTTCCCACACCTTTTTGTTCAAGTGTGCATGGTGATTTGTACTCATATATGACTTAAACGAGGGTGGGAGATTTCCCGCGGTGGCTTATTCGCCAGTACATCATGATGTACATACCTACACCGCGGTACTGATGATCACAACATGCCCTGAGAATTCTGACATCGATCGACAAAGCAGTTCCTCAGTTCATACATGCACATACTGCTGTGCAATGGGTCACAAGACTGCCCCAAATTATCATATAAAAGACTTGATGCTGGGGTCTGCGGCGCCAGAATCTCCGGACTCGGGCCCCGCCATCCGGTTCCGCGCCGTGCCGGCATGGAGTTGTCGGACATTGGGCAGTTCCATTTCCCTGCAGATCCTAATTTCGCGCGAGAAAACTCTGCTCCAGACTATTGCCGATAATCTCGGAACTGTCAAGAGTTGATATGGCGCGGCTCGGCTACGACCTTGCGAATTAATTAAACTGTATACCTACACTGAATTTGAAGAGTTTTTCCCTCTGTTTTGGTTTTCGGCCGACGCGACATGGTTTTGGTGTGAAGAGAGGGTCGGTGATTCCTACACAATTATGTACTTGTGATGGTAGATGTTAGTTAATCTGCCATTTGGTCTGGCATTCATTGCTTGCATTAATCTGTAGCTAACCAACGCTGTAGAAGCTACATTTCCCGAATTCCATCCCTTCCATCCTTCATACATCCCATCATCCCAGTAATCCAAGCCCATCCCAGCCCAGCCGGCGCACTCCAGCCCTACACAGCCCACTTTCCTTTCCATGTGCATCGCATCTCTATTATGAGATATAAATAGTAGATACTCCAGCATAGTTCAAAATAACCTTAACAATCCCATTCAAACTTTGCCATCCATTTTCCAAACAATTCAACGCCGAGGATATACCCATACCAAGCCAGTACTAGCCCAATTCCTCCCTCGCGAGACGAGGCATCTGCATCAAAAAAAACCAGTACCGTCTTCCAATCGACTCGACAGTAAAGCCGTAAGTAGTAGCGACCAGAGACACCTGGTTTCCACACGCGCACAAGACCCTGCCCCATA
>Ga0307511_10004534_pt1 | contig 14164 bp, 14 predicted proteins | sample 13_EM_MG_FD_200266 | JGI IMG/M metagenome (GOLD analysis project Ga0307511, IMG submission 200266) | Populus trichocarpa ectomycorrhiza microbial communities from riparian zone in the Pacific Northwest, United States - 13_EM | ecosystem: Host-associated > Plants > Roots > Unclassified | place...
AACACAACAAGAATTACCATCACCCGAGAGAGAGAGAGAGAGAGAGAGAGAGAGAGAGAGCAAGTAAGTAAGTAGTAAGTAGTAAGTAGTAAGTAGGGCATCCACCCATCCTATACCGCCACCAAACCTGCTTCTTAAGCCTGGATCGATATCTACTATAATCCCACGTATCGACCTAGCTGACGACAGTAGGTGCCTTACCGGTTGCTGTATACATGACTCTCTGTCTATCGGATTACCGCTTTGGGGTATTGGTGAACTATAATGAAGATTTGAAGCGTTCTATGCGACCTTAACACCGGCTCCTCAAGATATCATCATCGCCCTTGCGGGGGCAGAGCAGATGACTGATTCCAGCTAATCGAACAAGACGAAGCGCTGTTAGAATATGGTAAAGGAGTAAGAGCGGTCCGGGTTGGTGGTGGCAAGGTTATACCGCCCGGAGGTGGACATTTCAATTGGTTTCTGACGCAGGTATGGGTAATAGAATGCAAAGACCTCGTTTCTAATATTTGCTTGCAAAAGGTGAAACTTCGGAGACGGCGGGCACAAGCAGGTGCTCGGGTTTCTGGGCCTGTGCTAATTGTAGGTGCGCCGGATTCTGTTGGCATACCGTTACTTTGTGGCGGTAAGCAGAGTCACGATCTGGCCACTCCATCAATTCCCGAACCATTGGCAACCAGGACCAGCGCTATTGCCTCTGTATGGAAAGTTAAATACAATCCAAAACATTGCCCCAAAGCTACTCTCCTAGGACTACTTGCTGTAGCCAAGGGATACTATCGACCGCAGAGATGGTATATTATATGAGCTAGAATGAGTGTGGGGAGAGGAGAAGATAACCGATTCATTTTGTGTACATGATGTAGGTACTTAGGTTAGGTCTAGGTAAGGTTGTATTATTAGGTATTGGAGGGTGGAGGGGGGTGTAGATGTAGAGGTAGAGATAGAGGTTGTCCAGGAGGTAGGTGGGATGCCTTGAGGTTGTGGTTGAGAGGAGAAGGATCACGATTGTGAGGCTGCCGGGGAGTAGAGATGTAGTCTGGCCAGTTTCAAAGGAGATACGCATATGGGGCCCGGAGAAGAGCCCCGGCTTGTACTCGGCCTGAATGGCGGATGTGGCCATGGATGGGACAAGTACGCAAAGAGAGCAGCTGGGGAAATAGTATCCAGTGGACATTCGTAGGTAACTTAGAAATTTAGTTAATCTACTGCGGGAGAAAAGGCTGATGTTAGGTAAAGTCGCAGTTGCAATTCCAGAGAGAGACCTAGCTCACTATAATATATAAAACGACCACCGGTATATTGGCACACGGCGGAGCAAAAAGCGTCCGCAGGACTCCGAACTCAACACGAGAGTCACACTGGGAGCGAATTCATGTCTGCGTAGTAGTGAATGTCCTTGCTACCATTAATTCACGGAAATAATATTCAAGCGCTGAAGCAGGTTCAAGATTCGGTTAACCCCCCCGTTGTCTCAAGCTGTTATATACATGCCCAAGATAACTCCACCCTCGATTGTTTTATCATCCCGTGGTCCCCAGGCTCGCGCAGGGTTCGCCTCTGCCTACCACAACCAGACTACCGTCTGCCCTTCATAGTGGCATAGCAAAGACGCTGATAGTACCAAAGGTTCTGCAGCTAGCTGAAAGCCAAAGCGGAAGAGATTCCCAATCTCATCTTAGTCTGATTGGCACAGGTCAGCTTATCATGAGCTGGATATCGATGCCAGTGCAGCCTCGAGCTAGATGCTAATAACTAGGTTAACTGCATGTATGCACTCTTGAATTGAATAGACTCTGAGAGTCAGGTAAGTAAGTATGTAAGTTCATGAGTTGAACTCCAATGTCGATTTTGGACTTGGAAGGCGCCCTTATCTAGTTAATCTAGGTATATGTCTAACTATACATCAAGATCTCTTACTGCGCCTTTGGAGTCCTATTTTCCTTTGGTCAACCAGCAAAAATATTATATTGATATTCGCTTCAATAAGGCAATACTCTCTCTTGGTATCTTTTCTCACACAGCCATTGCAGCCATTGCCACTCAGATCGAGTGAACTATCCAAATTCGTCAAAGATGGGACTCGGTACCCCCGACACTTTTTGCATTACCCAGTGATTCCAGAAAGAGATTATACGTTTTGTCCGATATAGGCTCGACCAAATTAAACCCACAAACGCTCTTGGGGATGCCGGAGAAGGTCAAGAGTTTGCTTGCAAGTATTGGAACTCCTGGGCCTGAACAACCGGGAGCCTCAAAATCTAGGTAGAGAGTTAGAAATCATATCCATGTGTTGTCGTTTTGGAACTGGCTACCTAGGAAATAACACGGGGTAGAATACACAGGGTAGATAGTACTCCCTGGGAAAAACAAAAAGTTAGATAATAGAATATTCACGCTATATTGTGCATGGGTCACCCGTCATGGTGGCAGTGTCCGTAGGGGGAAGAGCTCGGAGAGCTGAGCCCAATTTACCCACAGTAAAAAAGTCTTACCTAGCTAGTGTAGGAAGTAAACCAATCTCATTCTATTACCCTGGCAATCGTGGGATAGAATACTTCATATTCGTTTGCTAAAGTTGATATTGTAGAGCTGGAGAGGGAGTCAATGCCTGAAAGCCTCAGGCACTTTTCCAGGTGGCCTCGCGTTTGGTGGAGGTCTCCACAGGAGGATACACATGGAACCTTGACGATTCCAACTGTAAACCTCCACTCGGACTTGACACAGGTGCTGCTATGTATCTAGTAGCCATAGTCAATAGGAGGCCAGGTATTATCTGGGAAACTGGAGAGGCTCGAATTTACCGAAGGGGCCGCGCAGCGTGCTACAGTGCTAGCCGCAGGGCCTGGGGCCTTGCCACACTTCAGACATGCCGTAACCGTTTCGGCGTATCGAGGTGTTCCCTAGCCACGGGGTGCAGGGTTCGGAGCGACCCGGCTTATACTGGTACCATTGTGAGTGCGTGGTCTATATGTATAGTTGGGTTGGCGTCATAGAGTGAGTTGATGATGCCATTATGGAGTGGATGTTCGTAATCGCAGGTGGCGTTGTAGATTCTTTCTCCGTTTAGGCTCTGGGGGCTGTGTGTAGTATGTAGTCTGGTTAGCACTGTAGTATGTAGTCTTGTGTCAGACTATGTGCTATGCTGAGGATTGGAACATGCATATGTGGCATACGTTAGGTACTGTGGGGTCAGGAAATAGCGAAACTACCAGGAGCCGTTGAATCCATTCTGTCTTTTATCCATCTCTTGTACATAGATAGGTTTCAAACACACCCTAGCTTGCTGGTAATATGAGTAATACTCATTTACCTACGAGCTACGGGGCCGGGCGGGACCAAGGCTCGCTTTGAGGAAAATTAAATGAATGGCCTGACACCGTAAACGCTGGTGCCTAATTCCGCGATATTGATGCACAATAGCCCATCGATGCATCCTAACGTCGACATCATCACTTCGCCCAGGTGACTTCCTCTGCTCTCAGTTCAACAGGATCCCCATACAACGGATCTTTGTCGGGCCTCTTACATCCAAGACAAACAGTGAATCTGAAGGCTAAGGGGAGCGTATAGCTATAGTGGCAACATGATGCATTCAAACTCCCATAGGCACGGCAGTACCTACTGGCCAAAGGCAACCAAAAATTTGGCCACCAGCATAGTTGTCCGCAGGCTTCCAACTACAGCTACAGCTGCCCAATTCTCAAGCCTGCTAAGGTTGGATCAGTTCCGGAACACACCCTTCTTCAACGAATCGAACATGACAATTCGAAACAGGAAGCCTAAATCCAAATTCGCCCGCCTGGAGCCCAGATCAATCCAGAAAGGCCGGAACCAATGATACGAGTGGCCCAGACCCAATGCCAGTATAGATCTAGCCCAGAGCCCAGGGAGCACTGGCCATGGAATATCAATCATCCGAATATGTTCACGATTATACTTTGAAAGAGGCATACACACAATATTGGACCCCCCTAAAACGGTTCTAGAAATGGTAACACATGTCACATGCCCCTCCAGCTCCTGGGCCGGCGTAGGGCGGGGGGTGTTGACCTGTGTGGCTCGCATATAGGTATCTGATGTGAGCTTCGAGTTCGAAGGAATGCACCGTAGAAACTCGCAAGTAAGACCTACCCTTGGTGTAAGACCCCCCACCGGAATAAAACTATGGGTCCCCACCAAAATAATAACTGGGCAGGGGGGGGGGGGTCCCGGCCTGCGTTCCGTGTTTAAGACCAAGGTCTCAATTGCAAGCTTCTACGGTATATTAAACATGTGTGTATACGACGTGACACGATTGCAAAGTCAATAGGGTATGCCTTCTCCCTTGCTGAAGATTGTCCATTCTCAAGTCCATCCAACCTAGGTCTCAGTCTTACATAAAGGCCCATTTATATACCCCGAGTCCGGAACATGCAACTTTACAATAAGTTGCCTCGATAAAAAACAACACAAATCTTATTCCATCGCGATACCTATCGATATCTGCTCTCTAGGCCTGTATATATACCTACCGGCCTCTAGCGTGTATGAGAGTGCCAGGACTAAAATCCCAACCAAGACGCCTAAGACCCCAAACAGAACGAAAACAGGAGTAAATATTGAACGAGTAGTGACCGTGCATGAAGTTTAATGAGGTACTTTGACACCTTTAGGTGTGTGGGAATCCTTTCCGTCCGTTCCTCGGATCTTCTTTGTTCCAGCAGCCTACACCAGCGTGTTACCGTTAGTAGACAAACTTGCATTATATTGACAACGTATTTCATCTTACGCTACCCCAGGTATAAAAAGCGGGGTAATATGACACAAGCTTTAGGAAGATTGGGTATGCAGAAAAAGAAATGCTCAAATCTGTGGAGAGAAACAACTAAATGAGGCAATTGTCCTACCTTTACCCCTGGTCTCCGGGTTATGGCGCCCTCAATTTTGAGGGCCACTCCCTCGATTTTGTCTACAAGTCCTGGCTTGCGCTTATTCTTGTGGACGCTTCCCGTATGGTTGGTTTTGGTAATACCCGCAGTTTTCTTCCCTGGGGTAGTACTTTTCTTGGGGGTTGCACGGGGTTTCGTTGATGTGCCGGCTAGTGTCTTCTTGATTCTGGTTGTGAGAGAAGGAGCGGCAGGGCGGCCATGAGAGCGGGTTTGAACAGGCATTTTACTAATTTTTTGAGAATAAATGTGACTACCAGGTAGTTTTATGATGCAGGTTGTTATTTTGGTGGTGTTTTCGTTCCTGTAAGAAGTTGGGGGTGTTGGGGGCTTGTGCTGATAGTGGCAGCTCAGCTGCCTTTAAATAGGTGCCAGTGCACCCTAGTAATTTCGACAACGTATGTATTCGTACGTCAACATATATACCATGCTGATATCGGTCACATGTGCAAATCGACCCACCTGCGACATTAAAATCTAAGACATATTTTTCCGCGTGAGTAATATAATAAAAGTGAGCAATCAAGAGCTCTTAAACTTGACGTTGTCGTTAGTGCTCCAGGGGTGCATGCCTGATATGGACATGGATATGTCCCCAACAAGTAGGCCCAAATTAGGATGATACAGGTGTACTTAAGTAGATCGAAAAGTATAGATCGATGCCGCGTGATCTTCCATTAGTTTCGGAGGCTTTGGGAAACCTGGTTGGTTGACGCTGGGGCTGGGTTTTATCGACTTGCAGATCGGTCGAGGACCTTCAATGGACGACAATGTGCCAACGTCTGTATAGACTGACAACTGTACGGTGGGTTTTTTTTTGGGCAAAGGATTGTGAACACAGTGGGGCTCGGTAGAAATTATATGGAGGTAGTGATATAAGGTATACACGTATGTGTAGTTATATTGTCCATATATGGCGACATGGCGGGAAATCCTGCGATGCCGCATCTGCAATCTTTGTGCTCCTTAGGGCATCCGGCGTATGACGGCTTCCATCCAATAACTATAGCAAATTTGTAACATATATACATATAGATCGACCTCCTTGTGCATGACAGACTTGTAGGCACATTAGCTCACTTCATTCTCGGATTTAGAAATTATAAACCTATTACTAGCGTTTCGTAACAACGCTGCTGGCATGATTGTTAACGGTATACCTGAATATAGGGAATATACGAGATTGATAAGGAATTCCCACGAGATGAAACAACCCCCCCACGAGATGAAACATTTCTCCCACGAAATCTTCCGCTTACAATTTCCCTATAGGTCTCGATACTTGTGTACCTAGCATAGGTAGCTAGAAGCCTCAGGATGCTATCAGTCTTCTGAGAGAAAAAAGATATTATTTTCCTTGTAGTGCGTAGTACATGCATACACTGTGAATGGGCCATTTAATTTCAATAGGTAGAGTTCTTTTATGAAATACGACCCTTGCAGGCTAGGGCAGCTATGGCCAATAGTGAACATAAGGGCTAAATTGCTGTTAAGCAACGTAGGGGGTAGGCATAGCCGTTGTACTTCATAGATTATGATGCAGGGCGGTTAGTTTTTCTGCTTTTGTCACGATATATAGACGGCTGAAACTGACTTTAGACGGAGCTAGCTTCTGAACCCCCTTGATGTACATGTAGGTATTAGCACTTCCATAGCCTCATACTTGTGCATGTACACTACAAATTAAGATAAAAAATCCATCAACCTTGCGTCAGCAGATACAAAGGTGAGTCATCATGTGATATACTTGTATAGTTGTAAGTCACTATCAGCGTCATGAACATAATCATATTACCTTTGTACTAATTGTCTATCATCCAATCTTTGGTAGTATAGTGGTAAGTATTCCCGCCTGTCAACATCAATTTGATTAGGTTCGCGGGCGACCGGGGTTCAATTCCCCGCCAAAGAGTTTTTATTTTTTCCTTCTACCTATGAACGCCACCCCATAAGACGGCCTATGTGCAATAACAGTAAATAATACCGCTACATTTTTCTTTACGTGATCCACTTCCTATCTAACCAACAGGCCGAGTCTTGACATTGCTCTAAATTACGACAAAGTGAAAGCGTAACGAGATGTACATCTTAGAGAGATATGTGGGGTCATTAGTGTTCGGCCCTTGGCCGCCCTGAGGCCGATTCCACACCGTTTCTGTGAAAAATAAAAGACCAAAAATGCTTACTACAATCTTGCACACAGTTCATGAGTACATCGTGATTATCGAAGGTTACAAATGAAGCTAGGATTATAAATCAAACTAGTATCACCAGGAGGTGCTGGGGGTCCAGGGCAGCATGGGTACATGGCGTCGTCATACGGATTTATCTGGGAGGGGTATTTGCACCACTCTTCCAAACTTCTAAAGGTTTGATCATTGAGGGGTTTGCATCCAACGTACCTTGAGGTACGCAAGCCTTTAGCCGTAGTAATGAATAATGAATCTATGTTGGTAAGTTTTGGCATTGTAATGACATTGGGCAAGGGCCCAGGGGCAAGGGGCACCTCCCATAACGGCTACCTTACACTAATTGCGGTATCGAACAATCGCGGTGAAAGTTCGTTGTTACGTTGTTACGTTGTTGCGTTGCTGCGGAGTGAGAGTTACCCTGAATTCTATGAGACTGCGGCTGCACCGTGATGATATGTATTTACAAGGAATGTTTAGTAAGTCACATTCTACAGACCTGGGCTCTATATTTTATGATTCACTGCTCTCACCCATTGTACCTTAATTTATCCGTTCCTCCCACCAACACAGTTTGAGGAGCCTTTGAGGATCTACAGTGATGTGCAGTTACGGAGGCTATACGAATATGGGTGGGTGATCATGATAATGTTTTTTTGTTTGTTTCTTGGCACATTTAATGTACGAAAGGAGGCGAGCGGCCTATGGTTGGACAATCCTGTAGGTATTCCTGGGGATGCGAGATGGCTTGAATACGAGTAATGGGTTACCAAAAAAAAAAAAAAAATATCTATCCAGAACCTTCCATACTTATGCGTCATTTTGAAAACCCTTGGGTACCCCTATTGATCCAGCAGCCATTTACGTGGAGGCTCACTACTGGTTCTTATTGGGATACCCTCGTGCGATTATAGGCATCCGGATATATCTTACGGTCGACCCTGAGATCGGGATTCAGAAGTGAGTAAGTTTTAGCTTTAGATTTCTACCTAATCAGTGAGTTTTATCTCTCACTCAATCAGTCCCGGCCTTGAGTCTGCGGCTAGCGGAGCCGTACCCCCAATACTGCCCATAAACAGACCAAAGTTCACCCCGGTATCACCTAATAAGTTGAAGTGGGTAGATATCTGTCCCTAAGATGAAAGACCATGACCTTTCTATTATCGTCCCTTCTTTGCCTCTGTGCAGGGTTGAGTTGTAGTCCAATTACCTTGGATACGATCTTCTGTGGGATCTAGAGCTAATGCCTACTAATTTCAGAAATGCCTGATAGAAAGTACTAGTAATTGGAATTCATACGAGTAAGTGCGTCTGCTACCCAAAAACAATGGCTGTGTATGCCTTCACTAAGCAGATGCTTGGTGCCCAAGAATATTAATTGAGTGAGTATACATGCGGGCTGCAGTGCATGAGAAGGTTCATGGCAACCACTTGATACTCTAAACCCCGAGCAGAGGTTCCTTCTGTTTTATTTCTGAATATATGTATTCTTAAAAAAAGTAGAGCTTACTCCTGCCTTTCATTGATGTTTCATGAATTTCCCAATAGTGGCGGTTTTGGTGTTTAGAAATAGCCTAGAGCTATAAGTGTTTCTGGACCCCGGGCAAAACTGAAAACGGAGTTGAGCCCGAGACACAGTACTTGCATGTTGGAATGTTATGTTTCATGAGAGACAAGGTCCAGCAGTCAAGAGAGCCTTGCAAGGCGGCACAGTGATCAATTACATCATAATCAGATATCCGAAACATTTTGTCACTCAACGGTAGAACGTTCCGTTATACTGGAACACCATTAAGGTGCACGTTACCGATCTGCATAGCAAGCCAAATACATCTGTTGTCCGATATTCTGATCCGGATCCACGGATCTCCATGAATAACCCTCGCTGATCATGATGTCCATCGCCATGCAGGTGATCGAGGGCGGGGCTGCAAGGATGGGATGCTCATAGCTAAAATAGGTATCCAGGCAGCTTGAAAGGCCGTTTGAGTACATAACATCGGAGATTTAGCGGATCTTCATCAGAGAACGACTTATGCATATGATATATTGGTTATCGCTGTGCATGTGTCCCTTTAAGATTGAAGTGTTCGGGCTCCAGTATTGCCCATATATGTCACCTGTTATAACGATAGAGGCACTCAAAATTGGGCTCTCTGATGATCTAGTAGATTGCGGTTGTATCTGTACCGAATATGTAATAGATGCTGAACTTTGGGTGTTTCTTGTGACCAGGTATGAGACCTGAATCGTAATAATCATGGGGTCAGAAGCCTACAAAGTGCTATATACTTTTTTTTTTTTTTTTCGAACGATTCATTTACAGCTGTTAATCACCGAAAGTTGTCGAATTCAGAATTCGAAGTTATTTGCCCGATATGTTCAAATATTAACGTATTAACAGGTGAAATTCGACCGACTGCTACTTAATCTACATCCAAATCGGCAGACATGCAATTATGTACTGTACTTCGTTAGCAAATACTTTTAAGTATTTGGTTGAAGACTTGTGGGTACAATTCTGTAATATCCAGCAAACAATCCAAGGCAAGGTTGACCCCCGAGCGAACGCCTTCTTCTGGAGGAATTAAATTCGGGTTCTATGTGATTTACTGTTTCGGTTGAACTTCAAATTCTAATACCGATTGGAGTTATAGGGTTATTTATTCATACTGTATGAGGAGGTATAATACTCTACTCTTATACTTCGCTTGCATTACTCGCATAGCCTATCTCCCGCACCTGCCAGGGCGCCAATTAAGTTCACAGCCCATGCCCAATAAAACCCTCAGCCATTCATTCAAGGACCCGCATTTGCAAAAACATACAAAAAAGGTAGAACGCAGCAGGCTACCTTACGAACCGGTTGGGGGTATTGCACCGAGACTGGAAACTAATTCCGACTTACCGCGCCACAGGACGCGGGATGTGTGTTCAAAATCACCAATTGGTACTAAGATCAGTCCGGATCTGGGGACCTAGATAATTCCCAGAAATAGAGGCTTGCCAAGGGTTTTCTTGGCACGGTGGGGTCCGGATTTAATGGTATCAAGGAGCCGGGGCATGCGAGGCATGTGAGGGAACATGGTGAGTTTGTGGGGTCCCGAAGTGCAGGGCTTGAAGTTGGGAAGCTGCAGAACCACAGTTAGTCTATGGCTTAATGGACACCCGAAATTATAGGTTGACAGGATGGAATCTTATTATATAGCGGGTTAAAAGGCCAAAAAGGCCCTCAATTACCCATTTGATGAGTGTGCTCCATGGTCTCTTCCCCATTTCCATGTGGGTCGGCTGCATGGGGGACCCAACTTCGTCCCCATGCGATTATACTCATGGGTAAATGAAGTTTTATCCTACTTTAGATGGGAAGCAACTTCATTCTAGTAAGTGATTGGTTCCGCTGTGATACCAAAACCCCATGTTTGACCAGGGCTAAATTCGAAGGCCACCGCTCTAGAGCACGCAAATATCAACCACCCCGTAAGTTACCAGCCTAGCAATATCTTTGGTACCAACAGGAGGTCGGAGTAACTCCAGGTGACAGGTATTCGCGTCAACATAAGATATTCAGAGTGGCAAGGTTAGGTAGTACCTCTCGTCTTTGACATTTTAGTCTTTTATGTGCCCTGTCCAACCTATTATGTTCTAGAAGTGTCCTAAAATTGAGAAAATTGTACTAAGCCTTCTCTCCCGTCATCCCGAACATTTTGTGCCGGGTCTGAGTAACTAGGTAGGTATTACTTATGCACGCTCATCACATCTACGTGGATTGTAAAGAATCGCTCAGGTGAGGTTTTCGTGGAATTCCCTGTGGTTTTAGACCTGGTGGAAATAAGATGTGCTACAGGGGTCATCTCTGAATAGATGGTTAACAGTCGTTCGTAACAATTGCGCTTAGACCTACATATAAACTGGTCCTCGATGTCTCAGACGTCTGTTGTGACATGCATCGCATTGCACGAAAGCAGCCTTGAACCCAAGTACGTCAGTGTCCACCACTTCTAAGACTATATAGCTGGTGGAAGTGTGAACGGGGCATTTTTTTGGTGTCCAAGTGAGATACCAATTCCCAAGCTTAAGGTTGCACGGGTTAGCCCACACCGGATCTATGTATATCGATATTCCAGTTGCTCAATTGGCAGAAATATTATTGTTTTGTAAACAGTTCTCCATTGTTTCATAGGTAAGACCGAGGCCGTATGTACGTATACAATACCTATGAATTTAGATCAGAACACCAGGATCTTGGACGAGCCCCTGCCACGATATTAGCCACTAGTATATGTCTGTATCTAAAAATTGAGGTCTTGCATAGCGATGGGGGCGGGAGGCGGCTTCTGACCTTTGTAGGTACATTTGGCACACAAAATGACCATGAGGCAAGGGTAGGTCATGTTTCTTCCGCTGCGTATCTCGAGTCTACAAGGAAGATAATAGAGGTCGACTCTGCCCCTTGCCCCTAGGAGCTCACCAGGCGTGAGGGATAATTGTTATATATTGTAGCTGTTGTCTCTGTTCACTGAGTTTGAAGGTAGCAATATTGGTCGAGCAACAGCCTTAGAAGTTGGGCCCTTTGGAGGAGGTGCAATGATTCCACGGCGTTTTAGGTATGTAACCACTTTCTGGATCGGATTGAATGTCGAAGTTGACGTCTTTATTTATGAATTAGTATACGTCCAACTTTATTCTTTCTTTTGCTTGCTTCAGTTTGTCTTTATTTTTTTAATCCATTATCCCCGGATGCAAGTTCCTTTCCATACCTCCTTCCTCAGAATTCCCATCAATTCGCCAATCCAACGGGTATACATACCGCCCAGCCTACAGCTGAAACCGTGACCTATGTTGCCACTCCATCACTCATACCCATTTCGATGAGTGCCCCACTGAAACCCGCTTCATCCACTGATTCTATCAAGTTTGATAATGATCAGCCCCCAAACTGCCAGCAAGTGATCGACCCTGAGGACGATGACAAAGAATTCTTTCCCGGGTATAACCCAGACGCCCCTGGAAATGCCAATCTTTGGGTAAATAACCCTAGGGAAGAAAATTACTTTACACAGCTTTCAAAAACTCAGAAAGCATTACTCGATAATACTCTGCCTCCCAATCAGATATTCGACGGGGATATGAATGACATTGGTGATGGTTACGGAGGAGGAAAAGGTGTAAAATTGAGAGGCCGAAAAGAGAAGTTCGATCAATTTTATAGACTTGGAACACAAGAGGATTGGCGGAAATGGTTTGCGGAGCTCGATGCAGAGGTAAACCCATATACTTTCCAAATCGCAGACTTAATTCATTGACCACAAAATTTGTAATCATATAGGACCTCCCGCCGTTAACAAAATTCTCACAAGAGTATCTCTACAGATACCAAAACCCCCCAACTTGCAACGGCAAGAAATTCCTGGTAATGAATGCATTTCCTAACGATAATGCATTTGGGCTTGGTAGGTTCCAAAGGTATTCCTGAGCCTTTGCCGGCTTTCATGGGTTAATAAATATAATCTGACTTCTGAGCAGGAGCCGTTGTGTCCGCTATTTCCACTTCATTGGCGTTAGCCCTCCGCACAGATAGGATCTTAGTATACAATGTGACCAACGCTCCGGTTGCTCACTTTATTTCGCCACAAACCGGTCCTAATGCAAGAAAATCATGCGGTCGTTCATTTGATTGCATTTTCCTGCCGATTAGCAACTGTACTGTGCCAGACCATCCACTGCATACCGACCTCGCGGATCCGGAGCCCACAGTGTTACCCTATCCTATACAATCCTTTGTTGCACAACGATACTACCTAGAACATCCTCATTCTTTGCCAGCAATCTTTGCCGAAGGTCTCCGGAGGTATTATACGAAAATGCCAGGTGCTATTCCAGGTACCGATCTTTGGGACCACATCAGCTTCGATGCAACTAGGTATTGGTGGCGTTCTCAAGCAGCAGCATACATTCTCCGGCCAAACACAGCTACCATGGAACAACTGCGGGGAATGAGACTTAATGGGGCTGGATATCTAGGAGGCACCATAAATTACTGAACCTTGGGTGGGAATGCCCAACAGCAAATACACCACAGTGTAGAAATGTGCCAATGCCTTTTCCACTTCCGCGTGGCTCATTCTCGTTGCATATCCGTCATGGAGACAAGGGTATAGAGATGAAACTCGTAGATCTTCCACGATACGTGAAAGCTGCGGAAGATTTCGTGAAACGCAATCCTTTAGGCTACTCCTATACAGGCTTCATAAGCACCGAAGATCCTAACGTGCTTGCTGAAGCCAAAATGCTCTCCCTTACTCACCCCCCACCATCGAACCCGGCAGCTGCCTGGTCACAGCCAGCGAAATGGACATGGTACTGGTCTGATATTCCGCGGCTCAATACTAGCCCGGAGGAACAACTGGCAAGGCTAGGTGGAGGAAACCGAACCGAAATGACGTTAGGATGGATGCTGCAGCTCATAATAGCCTTGGAGGCGGATGGGTGGGTTGGAACAAGAGGGAGTGGTTGGAATCGGCTTATCGATCAACTAAGGTGTGTCTGGGTAGCGGGATGCAAGAAACCGATTTTGGAGGTTGGTTCAAAGGGAAGCTGGGTACGTACCGGAGATCTTACTCAACCAAACGCTGGCTATGGGCCTTCACATTTGATATATCGGCGTTCGTTACTAACTTATTGGATTTTTACAGAAGTATTATGGTCCATAAGCTCCATATTTACTTTGCTTTCCAACAGCGGAGCGTCATGATGCAAGCCAGACAAGACTCCAAATTCCTCCTGTATTTGCATTTGGGCAACAGCTATATGTATAGTATATCTACCTAAGTGGCTATTGACAGGAGTTTGGGCGAAATCTCTTTGATTGTACAGCATGATTTATGTATGTGCGTGTAACAAAGTATACTAGAGAAGGAAAAGAGCACTCAAAAAAAGTCTTAAGCTACTTTGTTAATCTACCAACCATCCTCAGAGCCTCCTCCAGCCCGCTCTCGACATTTTCCCAAAGCGGTAATTCATCACCCACTGAAAGAGCACTGG
>Ga0307511_10004535_pt1 | contig 14162 bp, 9 predicted proteins | sample 13_EM_MG_FD_200266 | JGI IMG/M metagenome (GOLD analysis project Ga0307511, IMG submission 200266) | Populus trichocarpa ectomycorrhiza microbial communities from riparian zone in the Pacific Northwest, United States - 13_EM | ecosystem: Host-associated > Plants > Roots > Unclassified | place...
TAATAAAAATATATATTTTTTTAATTTTTATATCAGATTTAGTTTCATTTAATTTTTATATCAATGTTTTTCTCATTCTTTTAATTTCTATGTATTTATTTTTAATTCTTTTTTCTAATTGAATCTTGAATTTAATTTCATCCTCCAACATTTTGATTTCAAATTATTTTTATATCAAATTTAGTCATTATTTTTTTAATTGTTATTTATTTTGTTTTGGATCGTTTTGTTTTGTGATTGCATTTCTTTTTTAATTTTATCCTTAAATATTTTGATGATCTGAAATTTTGTTTTGTTATTTTTAGGGTTTGCATTCTATGGTGTTAGTCTCGGGCACATGATCAGGGTCACGAGTTTTAAAGGTTAACACAAGTTGATTTAAGTTTTTTTATTTAGATCCTTTTTAAATTATTATTTTTTCAATTTCATCCTTCAACATTTGATTTATTGAGAATTGATCTTTTTACTCTCTTTTTTCAATCTCCTTTCAATGAGGTTATCTCAATTTTATGTTCATGGTCGTGAAATTAACATATTAATTAGGGTTGACTCAAGTCTTTTTTTTTTTAATTTTATTTTTCAATTTCACCCTTCAACAATGAGTTATTTGATGATTGAGTTTCATAGTTTTATTCAATTTTCTTCCGAAACGGTCACCTTATTATCATGACTAGGTCATAGATTTGAATTAGTTTATTTATTGTTATTGTATTTTTGTTCATATTATTTAAATTAATCAAGCTTATGAGTATCCTTTTTTTTATGTTGAAAAAAATTAAGTCACACAGCATAGTGTGACCTCTCTATCCAGTTTCTCTACTAAAAGACTCATGTTTAGTAGTTAAAAACCAAAATGAATAATACAATTTGTTATGTTTAAATATTCGTTTCTTATTTTTTTTTGTTATTTTTTATATTTTTATGTGAAAATAATAATTATGGATATTTGTTGGATTTATTATACTTAGATTAAAAAACTTCAAGTGGAAACACTGTTCGTATAAATGATAAACCGCCTCAAGTTTTTTTAGATACTCAATTTCAAACTAAAACATGTATTCAACCTTTTTTTCTCTCTAATAAATAGTATATTTATCTCAATTTTCCAACTTAATTTTTAATTAAAATTAATAAATTTATTATTATTTATTAATATATATAATTCTCGGATTTATTTTACTTAGTTGACATATAAAAGGTTAGACTTCATAAAAGTTACTCGAAAAACAACTCAAGCATGGAATGCTTTACACGTTCATAGACAACCAAAAAAATGGCAGGCATTTCTCTCAATTTAGTACAATTCACCGAAAGGGATAAGGTGGGAAAACCAATATGTAGGCCTTCCTCGTCAAATTTTTCCAGCTGGTATGGGGCAATGGATCTATCAATATGTTCGAAATTAAAAGACCTAGACAGCATGCAGCTTATGGCATTACCCTACATAAATGGCATAACAAAATGCAAAAAGGATTAATGGCAATATATACTCCATCGATACCCCCAAGAATTAGAAAGATACATGGAATATTAATTATACAATGAACTGTGGGACGTCGTGACTCCAAATAAATGCAGTAACAAAGCTTTCATTTTTTATATACAAAACGCTTTCTATATTGGTGGTGGTGGTGGTGGTGGCTTTTTCAGGGCAAAGTACACATTTTTTTTCTCTCTTCAAAGGAGCACATAACATGGCAGAGATAGCCAGTATTGATCACCTAACCTTGGATTCCACCTTGGATTCAGAGACTGGATGCATATTGCAGTAAGTACTGCATCAAGATAAGATCGGTCCTAATTCTATTTTGTTTATAGCCTTCAAAACTTGCTAGTAAAAGATGCTCATAGAGAGAAAGTCGCGCCTCTTATCTTAATTTCTTGGTATTATTCTTTAATATTCATAGTATTCTTTGATTGTTTTTTAATTACAAGTCCATTCTGTGATTAAATTCATTTTAATATTGTTGGTTTTTTAGAATTATACATGCATGTTCGTGAATCATTATAATCTTGAAATTCAAACTATTAGATCCATCAATATTATTTTCTCAAAAACCCGAAAGAAAATTGTATTTGAAGGAGGTTTTTATGAGGCTAAGTTCTAGTTCGTGTATTGAAAAGTGAACAAATTTAGTGAAATTTAATTAGCATTTAATTACCAACGATATTATCATGTACATACGCAGGCAAAAAAGGGTTTTTGTTAACAAGCATTTAGTCAAGTCCAGTGTGGAATCTACTATTTTTAAGGAACGCATTTTTTCAATTTTCTGCTACATATATAATTTTCTTTTGCCATGAATCAGCAATCTATATATATATATATATATATATAGAGAGAGAGAGAGAGTTGAAATAGACCTCCTCAGATTAGACCTAGTAGCCAAAAAGTTGATTTCATTTGGATTTGCCCCCAATATCAGATCAAGTCTTGGATTTTGTATATGATTGTGTTAATTATTCAGAACATGGCTCTCTTTTTTCTCTCATGAAGGTGTTGTTAGCCAACCCTCTTTGACTATTATTATTAAGAGATGCACAGCGAAAGGGAGAGAATCCCTAACGAGGACTTAAATTTATAAAGTGGCATAGCGCATCTCTGGTCATTACTTCCCACTCACTCTTTTCTTAATCTAAATTAGTTTTAATCCATGAAGGCTCATACGAAATGGTGACATTATATATAACACAACCATTCTCCAATGATTGCCAATTTGCACTCTTTTTGTGTGGGGTGCCCCGAATCTTAAAGGGTCCCTTCCCTTAAAATTAGGGCTAGAGTTTCCAGTCTCTCAATCTAAATTAATCCTGGCTTGATGAGACTAATCATCTCTCCACCTTCTTGATTAGAATATAACCCTTTATTTTGTTAATAGTTTTCTTATAAGACAAGGTTGTCACTTTGTCAGTTCACACCATCCATCATTTTTTAATGAAGTTGTAAGATGCATTATTCCATCCGGCCTCAACCGAACCCACAGAAAGGTGAAGAGAAACGAAACAAAATGTTAGTATTCAAGTGATGAAGATAAGAGAGAGGGAGCAAAAGAAAGAAACCAATGAAAGCAGCTAGGTTTTTTCAGCTGTAAGCTACCTGGCTTTGCCAGTTTCATTCAAAAGAAACACAGGAAGAAGACAAGTCGAGACTTGTTCCTGGATAAAAGAAATATCACCCTCGAGAAATCATGATTGAACGCATTCTTGTTCTTTAATTCATGATATCATGCAGCCCTTTGGGCTAAGTCTCGATGAGTTGGGCTTTATGCCTTTCAACTCCGACTGAAACCTTTTTTAGTGGGAATGAGGATCATGCTCCGCTCAAGAAGAAGAAGAAGAAGAAGAAGAAGATATTCTTTTTGCTCAAGTGCATGATTATTTAGGGAGTGAATTATTCAAGCGCCTAACTCAAACGGGATCACAAATTGGAATCCAGACTGATACCTTGTGGATTCCTTATCTTTCATGCATGATTTGTGGTGGGGTTATAAAACACTGCATTGAGTTCTAGCTAGGCTCTCTCTTGTCCTAATTATCCCAGAAAACAAACAACACGTCTTGGTGTCACTAGAAAATAGGCTTTAAACTACATTATTGTTCCTCTTATCATTAAGAAGATCTACCAATGGCTAAGAAAAAGAAGTGGGATATATGAAAAGACCCACCACCACCCACTACACAGGCCCTAGCTATCTTTTGTGTGAATATAATATATATGAGATTAATAATTACATGGTTAATCTTTTTTCTTCAGTTCCTTGGTTAAGATGTTGACATATACTGATTAAGTATTATGCAACTAACTCCACCAGCTTTGGAGCATTATTGTGTTATCATCATAAAAAATATATGGCTTTCAATCACTGCTACTTCTGTATGATTCATAACCTTCTCTCTTGATAGTTATATTCAATTACTTAACACAAAGTGAGACATGCTATAGGATCCAAAAAAAATCTCCCCCCAATTACCTATTGGATGCTACATGCATTGTATTCTAGCTCAGCTTTTCATTTATAAATATATTAAAATAATATATTTTTTTAAAATTTATTTTAAATATTAGTATATCAAAATAATAAAAAAACATTAAAAAAATTGTATTTTGATAATAATATTACCCAGTACAACACCCCCAATTGAACCCAACTTAATCTTTCTCGTTATAAATCTGTGAACTTTGATATTAGCATCCATGTAGTTGAAACGTGGACAACTGGAGGAGGCATATCTTGTTAAAAAAATGTAAGAGGGGGTATATTACATGTATATGCTAGAGTATAAATCCCTTTGTGATATCGCGAAAACTTTATTAAAGCTCCCATCTGATAATGGAATATATCAATGAAGAAGGATTTGTTTTTTCTTAGAGCAAAGGAATAACCATAAAAAAAATTGGCATTGGCATTATGCATGATCTAAATGATAAAAGTCCAAACCAAAAATATAGCACTCAGTATCAATTTGCCCGCAAACAATTTTTTATATCAACTTTACCCTCAAACTCTTAGAATTTCTCAATCAAGAATTTAGCTGAAAGTGTCTCATTATTGCTTCTAGAGTCATTTGATTCCAAATGAATCTACATTAACCTACAGGATTAGCAAACTCAGAGCATGGTCTGCAACAAATGACTCTACATTAACCTACAGGATTAGCAAACTCAGAGCATGGTCTGCAAGGTCAGATCATCGGAAAAAGCTGTTAGATACATCAATGTCACTCCTAGCTAGACTTGTTTTGCATTTTGGCACCCAGTGTAACCATTTGCCAGGACTTGGTGACAAACTCCTGCTAAGGCCGTGGGATTAATGAATTGAAATCCTTCAATTGTATCATATAATTCAAATCTCTGTTCTGCATTCTTGAATCAAAGCCTTCTGAGCCTTTAATGACTAATTAGGACGAGCCCTCGACGAGATGAACACAGGAATAATTTGTTAGTTCTGAAGTCAAGAATTAAGTGATTGGCAGGATCATTTCAGGGGAGGTCCCCATGATGTAATTTACTACAACATAGGCACCTCAGCTCCGTAACAACAATCTGTTGACTGATTAATCTTGTCTTGTCTGTCTCCATGTTCGGGTTTGAACCTGAGGTGCTCAAAACACTTGGTTTGTAATGGGACGAGGTTAACGTTACTGCCTGTTCAAAAACAAGAATTGCAGGTACAAAATGACTGGCGCCACCAAGGTTGTGTTTGGCAAGAGGAACGAGAGGGGACTGGGGAGAGATGAAATATGAAGGATCAAGTGTTCACTTTGTTAGATAGAGACCAAGGAAAGATTGTAAGGATCCTCTCCCAATTTGGATGGTCTGGTCATATCTTTCCCCTCTTTTGTAATTTTCTATGCTCTCTGTCTCGATGAATTTACTCTCGTTTTTTTCTTCCAGACAACTAAATGAATGGTACTCCATTTATCCTTTCTCCTCTACATCCTTCCATTTTACCCCATCGATCCTTTCTCCTCTCCGTCCCTTCTAACAAACTCAATGTTTTGTTGGCCAAAAGAGTCCCAACATGAGCTTTGTTTACTACTAGTTCAATTGGCATTAGAGTTCCCTTTCTCATAGAAAAGTTTTGAGTTCAAGCCTCTTCTCTGTAACCCTAAAACAAAAAACAAAAACTGATTATGTTTTTCCTATTTCGTACAAAACACCATCATAATAAAACCTTGACTGGAAGGAAAATGCAGAGCATTTACAACTAGGCTCGAAACTTCATCAATCATGATATTTACCATGCCATAATAATTAAGTGAGAATTATGCTGTCAACTGATCATAATACGCATCTCTGCCCAAACATTAGAACGAAAATTACAAAAAACGAGCATGATATGCGTCTTAACCTTTTATGTAGTAGTTGATTATGAAATCACAAAGCCGTAGGGCATGAGGAGCATAATCTAACATAAATAAGAATATAGGCAAAAAGGGAAATGAGACTAATCAATTAAATCCATTCACAAAAAAAATGAAATAGATATCTGTGTTTGATGAAATATATTATCATTTGAACAAATTGCAATAATGGCACCAGGAAATGAATTGGAAAAAAAAATGCTTTATGTTAGCTGAGCTTGCAACAATAAACTATACGTCGAAATTCCTCTCGTCGGTTTCCTAGCCAATCAGCGATCTATCTTCCAGCAAATCACCACTTAGTATGCGGTGCATTATGACTTTGAGGCCTGAATTCTACTTCCAACCACAGGTCCAAGCTGGAGGCTACTATGTCTCTGAACACAAAATGCTAGCCTGGATCGGACCTCCAACTGAACTGATGTAGGGCCGATAATTTCTTTTTTACAGAGATGGAGAACAATGATTGGTTCTTCCAAGATGAGCTCAGGAATGAATGCCAAACACAAGTGGGCAAGGAGATTAGGAAAATCTAGCAATCTCAGCCATGCGGGAAGCTTCTTCAGCCACTTTTGCCTCAGGCAGGTGGGCGTTATATTGCCCACCTAATGCTTGCCTGGGGTAGGGCAGGATGTTCATGCCTGCTAGCCAAGCCTTCACACCGGCAACATTTAGGAGCATATGCATCGCTGCCTGTGCATTAGAATGAAAACTACAGAAATTAAGAGATTGAGGAATGCAGCAGACAAAAAAGTCCGACGCTAAGTATTTTAGGCTTCATAATGGATGCAACCAATTATGTTACTCTACTCTTGTGGCGACACCAACCTAGTCTGCGACTCCTATATACACAAAACATGTGGTCACTCCATTTGTTGCGATAAACATGCATTTACTTCTTCACCGTATTCTGAGTGATGTTTTTATGATGATTAGCCCAAATTTAGTAGTATGAGATAGATTAAATTAACTCTGTTAAGAGCATTTATTTTTCTCTACCTCATATGGAGAAGTAATCCTCACAGAATCCTTTTCATTCACATTTTTTTTTTAGTTTTGTCTAGAAAAGTTAGAGCTGGCACTGGTTGTGAGGATAAGAACAAATTTAATGGATACTTATCAGTCATGAAACTAATTGCCTGCATCTGCTAAAAGCTTCAATCCCTCAACGCCGCCATCTTCATATTTCCTAAGAAATGAGAAAATCATCTCGAGGCCAGATTCCATGTTCTGGATAGATTAGACACCAAATGAAACCCTGGTGGAGAATTCTCCACTATCTGCCTGTAGTAAACTCAAAGTTAAAGCCCTGTAATGGATCATGATTTCAGCAAAATTGCTGCCCATGATTATCAAGACGTGCGAGTAGCAAATATTTTGAACTCCCAACAGAAGAATTCCTCCAAATATAGCAAGTATGGCATTCATAATTGTTGCGCGTAGTTGCTTTGCTCCATCTTTTTTCAGTTCATAAATGGTCTGCAGCTTTTATGCAGGCCCATACCAGCACTCTATATGAAGCCTTCAACATTCATCTGATTTACCTTTTAAACAAAAGTTGGATATGGAATTAGGAAGTCCTTGGTCGTGAGTAGCACTGTCTATCACAGCTAAGAATACAGGCATTAAGGAAATGAGACTGATTAATTGAATTCATTCATTAATAAAAGAAGAAATAAGACTGATTGAGTTTAATGAAATATATTGTCATATGATAAAAAAATAATGGCACAAGGAAATTAAGTGGAAAACAGATTGTTTATTTATGCTTAGAATGCAGCAATAAACTGCTGTGCCAAGATCCCTCTCTTCTGTTTCCTAGCCAATCAGCAATCTATATTCCGGTAGATCACTAATTCTCAATATGCAGTCGGCTGCAGCTTTGAGACCTGAATCTATTCCCAGTCAAAGAGTTCCATATCCAGAGGGGAAATATTAGCTCGGATCAGACCTCCAACTGCGTTCCTGGTGGCTCTACCAATATGGGCAGGCTCAAATTTCCAACACAAGTGACCCTGGGAGAATCAGGCAAATCTAGCTATTCCAGCTCATGCGAGAAGCTCCTTCAGCTTCTCTTGCCTCAGGTTGGTGGGTATTATAGTGTCCACCCAGAGCTTGCCTGGAGTTGGAAGCTTGTGCTGGCAACCTTAATGCTGTCAACAGAGCATATGCATCGCTGCCTATGCACAAGAACAAAAACTATGAAAATTAAGAGACTCGAGTACGTTGCAGCCGAAAATTCTTTCAACGCCAAGTACTTTAGGCTTCATAGTAGATGCAACCAATTTTCATGCTCAACTCTTGGTTGATTGGTTCTACACGCCTACCCTGGGATTCTTAAATACACAAATCATGTCTCCACTCTATTTGTTGAGATAAACATACAGTTGCTTCTTTACCGTAATCACAAGGGTGTTCTTATGAAGATTAGACCAAATTAATTAGTATAACATAGATTAACTTAATATGGAGAGAGCATATAGTTTTTCTTTGCCTCATATGGAAAAGTAATAGTAAGAGAACCCTTGTCATTTTTCTCTGAAAAGCAGTTAGATTTCTTTGTTTCTGATAGAAAAGCCAGTTAGAGCCGGTGCAAGTCTTGACAGCCACCGCATTGTGAGGATAAGGTCACATCTAATGGATACTTAGCCGTGATGAAACTAATTTCCTTCTTAATGTTGCTTTATTTACCTTATTACAAATATGTCAAACAATATCTCTCCAATATAATTGTCAGAAACCAATTAGTGTTCCAGTTGCTGGTGACATCAATATATTAGAAATTAATTACTTATATCAACACTAGTGTCACACTATATTTCTATCTTTCTGATGCCAAGGAAAACACTGGCTGTGCAAAATAATTAAATAAAAACCTTAAATTGAGTTACAGTAAGAAAAAAGAAATGAGGGAATCATCTCGACTCTCGAGGATGGATTCCATGTGTCCTAATGAAGCTCCAGCAGCCTGCAGGACGAGCAAACTTAGGGCATGGCCTGCAAGGACAGATCATAAGAAAAGCTGTTAGAACTTAGAACCTCTATACAGAAGAATTCAGACTGTGAGGATCATCTGTCCAGCAAGATGGCGGCCCGAACTCAGACTGACAACTGAGAACATGCACTGCTTTGTATAAGAACAAGAATTGTCAGAAGCAGACATTTCGAACTCCCTACAGAAGAATTTCTCCAAGCATGGTAAGTCTAATGTTCATTCTTTTCTCCATGTAATCTTTATGATTCCTTCTTGTTTCAGTTCATAAATTAATGGCATGCAGCTTTTGTATGCAAGCCCATGTAAGCACTCTATATGATGCTATGGAAGTTCATAAGCATGCTTTCAGATTGATGACCGTCTTCAAATTCTGATATGGATTACCCAAAAACTAAGCAAGGCCTTCGAATGCCTTTCCTCCACCCAGAACTGAGCATACAAGAGCGTGTGGAATTGGACTATTTCAGTCTCGATGCCCATTATAGGCTGATAAAGAGGGATATTCTTTGCCTTTTACAGGAAGTTGCATATGAAATTAAAAATTAAGCCTCGGACGTCAGAAGCACATTCTGATATAAATAGGCTTAAATGCATGGTGTACAAAAGGAAATGAGACTGATGAGTTCATTAATTCATTTTCTATTAAAAGATCACAGAAACAAGACTGATCGCGTTCAATAGGATCTATCAGCATGTGATCAAATTACAATATGGCATGCGTGAGGAAATAACGTGGAAAAAAATGCCTTGGATCGCAAAAATAAACTGTTGTATAAAAAATCCCTCTCTTCAGTTTCCAAGCCGATCAACAACCTATGCTCCGGTCTTCAGGCCATCCAAACTCCTCCAAAAATGCCAATGTAACTCCATTTGACCAACCAAAACCAGTCTGCATCACCAAAAAATCTTGAAATCAGTACAGATGTGTGTAAAATATGTATGCGACCACACTTACTTTTAGGTTTTATATCTACCTGGGGTATGTATTCTCCGCCACCTCCAAATTCTCCACATTTTTGCACATCGTATTTTTCATGTATTGCGCCTGTTTTCTTGTATCCAACGTAGTTGGTTTTGATCCACCTCACAGCTATGTCTTCTGCCAATGACCTTGCTTCTTTTAATCCAGAGCTCAGCAAACCTTCAACAATCATGTGTTGAAGTGGCGCCCAACCATTTGGAAAGTCCCTGTTTTTACAAATTCTATCAGTTTATACAAAATTCAGATAAAGGCAGTTTTCCATAGATCTTTAAAAGGTTGGCAGACACAAAATTATGCCATAAAGGTTTCCAGGATTAAGATACAGTAAGAACGATTTTTAAATTAAACGTTTCAGATAAAGGAAAAGGTAAAATAGATTACTAACCATTGTTGTCCTGAATTTATTAAAGAAGTGGCAATTCCAGCAACATGAATCAGGCCTGAACTTTGAAAACTCCCCATGACATTCTTCACCAAAGCAGCATCTTCACAATCGTGAAAATCAAGAGCATTTTCAGTATTCAACTTTCAAAAGAAGAGAATATAGCCTAATATATGTCCGTATGGAAAAAGTCATCTCATGAATCAAAGGCCAAGGTGATCTAAACCTTTGCTTTCTAATTCTCAAATGGAAGGCTATCTGCAGACCTTATAAAAATCTCAATAGTAACTTAAGATGTATGAAGTCATACTGGCTTGTATCTTTTCTTAACAGATAAAGCCAGCATACGGTGGGTCCAGATAGCATAGCATCTGATAAATTGGGGAAAGAGAACATCACTTGTTTTACAACATTTACACCTGCGGTCAATCCCTAGGGTCAATTCTGATGACCTTCTAATTATCTAGAATAATAAAACTATCTGATATGACTGCTAGCTTACTCTTAACTGTGCTGAATAACTTGTCCCACTTTCAGTTCTATACAGTTTTCTTTTTCAATTTGAATCAGGAGCTTTAGAGTACCTATAAGCTAGCAATTCAGCTATATGATAAGTAAACTTAACTTCTTAAGCACTAAGCTTTCAGCTTTATGCACTTTGAATTAGAAAAGTAAATCCCTTATCTGCAAATTAGGGTGATTAAGATAAGTTTAATAATGATTCTCTCTATCATGCACATCATTTGTGAAATGCTCGAAAGGAGACATGGAGAGTCACTAACCTGAATGGAACAAATCTATCCACAAAGGAATAAAGTTCGAAGCATATACATTCTGATTTTGGTTACAAGCTTGCCATGTTTCAGATTCCTGAAAGTATGAAATCAACAAAAATCATGAAATAATCAGAGAAAAATATAATATCAGATATTGGCTTTTCAAACACATGCATGGAAAATACCTTGCATATAGTGCCATTAGTGAGCCTGTAATCAAACCACTGTCCCTTCTCGCCATTCCAGAAAACAGAATTGATTGCATTTTTTCTTGCTTCGGCAGCTTCCAAGAAACTCTCCATTGTGGCTTTGTTTCCGAGGACATTTGCCAAAAAGGCAATATCTAGTTCCATCTGAAATGATAGACACAATGATTGCTTTGATATTAAGTGAAAAAATTACTGACTTTAGATTTTCTCTATAAGGTATTCGAACCATACCTTGAGTATGTAAACATTTAAATCAACAGGTAAAATTGATGTCGTGGACAATGTAGTGAATTCTGACGTATTCCTGTAACAAGGCAAATAAATGATAGCAACTTAATATTCCAATTCTGCTAAAATTCAACGATTATAACATTCTCATCATTGATATTATGACTAAACTGGTAAAGAACTAAAGATTGAGGACATGAAATAATTTTTTCTTGTACAAGCAGATTTTTATAATGCAAACATTACCTCATCCATCTTGTACTAAAATCCCATCCGGATTCAGCAGCTGAAGCTATGTCGTGGTAAAACTGTTGTTTCTCAGAATTACTCAAGAACTTGGAAGCAGATTCCTTATCCTGTAAGAGAAAATAAGTAAACATATTACAAATCTTACGTGTCTCCAATTACCTATATGGAACAGAGTCAAATAATGCTTCAGTAACTTAGCCAGAGGCAAGAACATGCTTTTGTAGAAGATTCGGGCCTGGGTTTGTTCCACATTGCATAATACCGACTTAAGTTGTGGTTGCAGCCTTGAGCATCCTGGATGGTGACCTTATGTATCTCTACAACAAGAACAAGGTACTGTTTACAAAAGCTCAAGTAACAAAAAAGAAAAGAAACTAAACATAGAAGGAAAGCAAAAGGGCATATCACGCAGTACCAGAGTTCCAAAAGGCATGTTCTTTGAGCAATGCAGGAAGAGCCTTTCTAACCAATTCCACATCACAAGTTCTATTATATATCTCATAAACCATTGCACTCAGGAGGGGAGGTTGGCTGAAAACAGCAGACAAGATTATAGCTTAATTTCAAGCATAAAAGAAGTCAAATCGAAGCAGAACTCATTTCATGCAAATCACAACTAGATTAAAAAAAAGGAAGAAGAAGAAGAAGGCACGGCCTTTGAGCTTGAAAGTCTCTAATTCATAATAAAAACAAAAAAAAATTAATGGGAATGAAACAGGACAACCAGTAATGGGAAAGAGATTAGTTCAGGGATGATAACCCAGTTCTTGTGCAATTTAAAAGGAGAAAAAAGAAGAAGCTGTAGATGATTCAATGAGAAAAAATTGGCAGGTAAATTATAAATATAGACAAGTACCTCAAACAATTCTTACACGAAGAAAGATGTAACAAGAATAGGAAAAGATAACTTGTCAGAAAAGGGAACAAGTATTACCTCCTATTGGTGTAATAGGCCCTTGAACCATTAAGAACATAGCCATATGTATCCACAAGGAAAATGAGATTTGTCACAATTGCTTTTGCAGTCTCATACATTTTACTTGACAGCAAGCCCCTGCATGATAAGCACTCTTCTATATTATTCTCACCATAATTTGATGCACCAAAGAGGAATACTCCTGAAAGACTTAACCAATGGGTCCCGTATGATATCGACCAATTAGAGGTTGATATAATTCTACCGCAATGCTAAACACACACGTAAGTAAAACCATCCAAAGATGCATAACAGACAGCAATAAGAAGTAAAGCAGAACAAAGAAAAGCGCCAAAAAAGGAAGTGCAGAAACATTAAATTACCTAATTACCCAATACGAGTCCCAATAATAAACCTCTATGAAACGTGAACCAGGCACAACCACTGCCTCAGGCAGGGGAAGTAAAGTATGCAATTCAGGCTGTTCACGAACCCCATCGGAGACTTTTCTACTCAAATTCTTCCATAAAGCATGAACCTCGAGAGCCCATGCCCTCACTTCTGGATTCTTTACTTTAGGCAAGAACCCTTCGGGTTCAGGAACAAAATCCACTGGATCATAGTACAGGAGATCATCCCCTGCATCATCAAAGTAGGTTGCAATAAACTCTTTCAAGTCTTTGACTGAAACAGTCCCGTTTTCACCACTTCTTGGTAGCCCATCAAAAGCTTTCTCTGTCTTCGAAAGATTGAGTTTTAATGACAAATCGACGTAAAGTTTTGCGTCAAAGTTCTTTTCTCCAAAAGTGTCGAGGGCAGTTTCTTGGACACGTTCAAGAAAGGTAACCAAGGGTGTTGTTGGTACTACTGTTACCCGGCATTTTTTAGACAAACCTCTTGTTAGAGTCATTGTTGTTAGAAACAATAACGAGAAAAACACAGGATTAAGGATTTGTTGAGCCATGACTGAAAGACAGTGAAGGTGTCCATGGCGGTGGTGATTGCTCCTGTATATGTATGAAGAGGGAGGGAGGAATTTTCGAAGCAGCCGGCTATGGTTAAGAGTATTATTATTGTTCTTGGCTTATATGGTTGTGATAAAACTTAGGGTTAAGGATGGGGTTAGATGCGAATTTTTAGTTTGGAATTTTGATTTGATGTTTTGTGGTTCATACTTTGTAGGAGGGTTTTGATACTATTAGCCCACACGGTTGAATACCAAGAAATTTATACTCCCGTGGACCTTTTGGCTGCCACTTGTATCTATTTCATTCATCCATTCATTTATTTATTGAGTATATATACCTTTTCCAACTTCTATTTATTATTAAGTATATATGCTTTCTCCAGCTGTATTCGGACTTTTTTTTCTAAATTTAAGAGTTAATTTTTATATTTTCAATTTTAGTTTTAATTTCGGTATATTTAAAACCAAGTCTTTTTGTTATTTTCTTCAAGGTTCTTTCTGTATTTTATATATAAAAAAACTATTAAAATGATTTAAATACCCTAAACATCAATCTTTTTTAACCTAATTGATAATTCTTTATATATGAAATT
>Ga0307511_10004536_pt1 | contig 14162 bp, 17 predicted proteins | sample 13_EM_MG_FD_200266 | JGI IMG/M metagenome (GOLD analysis project Ga0307511, IMG submission 200266) | Populus trichocarpa ectomycorrhiza microbial communities from riparian zone in the Pacific Northwest, United States - 13_EM | ecosystem: Host-associated > Plants > Roots > Unclassified | place...
AACATGCTCTATGTACGACTACTTGGCTTGGATTGAAGTGTTGCGTGTTGTAGTTAGTGTTTTGCATCTCCGTGTCATTTTGCAATACCGGTCAAGTGATAGTAGCACTCAAGCCACCTTGACTTCGCTTCTGCGATGAGCGAAAGGGCCACAATTGCAATGACAACAGAGCAGGCAGCTGCGAGGTGGGTTGTTTCCTCCGATTTCAGGCTCGTAGCCCTCTGATGCCCCACGACATCCAGAGCAGCGCTCATGAAGTTGCTCTTCTTTGCTGCGTCCCTCGCCTTGCTTCCAATTACATCCTATTTCGTGTCGTGGAAGTACATCTGGACAGGTCTGGCATATGTACACTCCTTGATTTAGCAGTCCTTGACCCTTGTCCGTAGGGAACTCAATCTATGCCGCCATCACTGCCGTATGCGTCGCCAACGCGGTTTTGGCCGCGTACATCGTTGTATCTGTGTTGGAAGACAAACAGTCACTAAAACAAGTGGAGGAGAAGAGGCTTTCGGAGTCGAAAAAAGAACGTTAAACTCCTGCATGTTTACCTTTCACCACAGAGGATCGTTCTTCCAAATTTTGCGTTAACAATGTCTCCGTCAGGTTTCTTACACCATGTCAGAACACGGACTAATCTGGGGCTCGTACTGGGTTCGCCCGCTTCCATTTAGTACTGCTTCGGTTGTTTAGTCTGTCCTGTGACCACTACAGTGAGTGTTATTAGCCATGCCCGTGCCGATGTGTGGTGACTGGCCAAGGGGTACAATGGAGCATCATGCACTTGGTTCTGGTATTGGTATGTTGCGGCTTAGGCATTCAAGCCTTGGTGGAATCGAGTATAGACCTCTGCTCATAGAGGGCGGTGGGAACTTATCAGACAATATACTCAAGGGTCAAACTTGTTCCCCAACACCCCAGTATACCCCTCTTTATCCGGAGGTCCTCACGTTTAGTCTGCACTCATCGGTCCAGCAACAGCCTACCAACTTATAGCCAGCTGCTCATTGAAACTAGGCGTGGCACACTGAGCCGGGATTTCACGTACCAACGTGAGGCGACTACCTATGATGGCATTGCGAGATTTATGAGTGCTTCATGGTTAGGGATACTTGCGCAGGAGAAATTTCAATTGATCACCACGGTCTACGACGTCATTCTGCACCAGCAAAAATCAGTAGTGTTGATAATAATATTATGATGAGTAATGATCACATAGGTAACTACATAATGTCTACAAATAAGTGCGAGATGCATGACAAGACGCATCAGTGTAAAATCCTGGATGTACAGCGACTGGTATGGATATAATATGTAAGAGAGCGGTTGAAAGAACCGTTTTGATACAAGGGCTCAAAAGTCTTCATCCAGTGAGCTATGAGGCATTGCATCAGCAAGAGTACCGTGACAAGTTACTTGAAACGCACAAAGATTTGGCAGCCGCTGGCTCACTCTTTTGGGTTGAATGAGCAACGTTGGCTTTCGAGTAGTCTGAGACGCGTTTCTCAAAGAAATTCGTCTTTCCTTGCAGCGAGATCATGTCCATGAAATCGAAGGGGTTGGTGACGTTATACAATTTGTCGTTGCCAAGCGAAACCAGAAGGCGATCTGCTACGAACTCGATGTACTGGCACATGAGTTTGGCGTTCATACCGATCAAGCCGACTGGCAAAGCATCTATGCAACGGTCAAGGTGATGCTTGTCCGACGGATGGAGGATACCTTACCTGTCAAGAACTCCTGCTCGATTTTGACAGCTTCAGTGATTATCCGCTTGACAGTATCAGGGTGTGGACGACGCTTGAGGTGGCTAAACAACAGGCATGCAAAGTCGGTGTGCATGCCTTCGTCACGACTGATGAGCTCGTTGGAGAAGGTGAGACCAGGCATGAGACCGCGCTTCTTGAGCCAGAAGATGGAAGCAAATGAGCCAGAGAAGAATATCCCCTCGACTGCTGCAAAAGCAACGAGGCGCTCAGCAAACGTCGAGCTTTGGTCCGAAATCCAGGTGAGTGCCCATTCGGCCTTGCGTTTGATGCAAGGGATAGTCTCGATAGCATCAAACAGGTATTCGCGCTCTGCCGCGTCCTTGATATAGGTGTCGATCAGGAGGGAGTAAGTTTCCGAGTGGATGTTCTCCATCATGATCTGGAAGCCATAGAAGCAACGTGCTTCGGCCACTTGCACTTCATTTGAGAAACGTTCGACGAGATTTTCATTCACAATACCGTCCGAGGCAGCAAAGAAGGCGAGGACATGTGATATGAAGTGGCGTTCGTTGTCGTTTAGTCGGTTCTTCCAGTCATGGATGTCCTTTGAGAGGTCCATCTCTTCGGCTGTCCAGAACGAGGCCTCTGCTTTCTTGTACATTTGCCATATCTATTTAGAATGTAAGCAAGAACATGGAAGGAAGAATGGATGGGCTTGCCTCGTGGTATTGGATAGGGAAGAGGACAAAGCGACGGCGCGACTCTTTCAGGAGAGGCTCCTCGCCTGGTGAGAGACATCTAAGCATGATAGCAAAAAGGTAAGATGCGGGGTACTGACATTCAGGAAGGTCAATTTCTCCGACGAACTTCCTTCGGAGGGCGTCGAGGTCATCTTCATCTCTATCCGACGAGGCGTCACCAAGTGTGTCGGGAGAGACAGACCGCTTCCTGTCATCAATGATGGAAGGCTTGCCAGAGGGTTTCACCGGAGTGTGCAGCGAGAAGGCTGCTATGCCAGCAGCAGCCTAGGGAGTCCGAGATGAAGTAGTGGAAGGAAGGAGAAGAAGTGAGCTTACCTTCTGGCTAGGTGTGGAGTCTGGAGAGCAAGCACGGCTGAGTGGGAGAGTGGAAGTCATGGTGGGCTGAGTCTGCGTCTGTCTACGTGTAGTGTGTTGGATTGAGCTTTTATACGTGTGTTTGTTGTGGCTATTTGGTTCGTTCAACCAAGACGCGTCGCGACGCGCTTTACTAATTGGTGGACGGGGCTCTCACGTGAGCAGACAACGCATATCCCATAATGATAAACAATACTCCTATTATCCAAAAAGCTTCTCATAAATAATAATGCCAATAAGCAAGACAAGAAGAATGATGATGGCTGCAGTAACCACACGTTGTTGGTGCATCCTGTCCACACAAAACATAAACCCTTGCGGTGACGGTGGACACGGGGAGCACCACTCACCGCCGGATCATCTTCTTGAGTGTACCGGATGCGCGGTCTATTGAGGAGTCGGCGGTTCGGAGCTGTGAGGACATCAGTGCCGATACCACCAACACAAGAAGCCAACGAACGGTATCTCTTGCATTCTCGATCTGTTCTCTCTGTGCACGGAGATTCACCAAAATTTCCGCCCCTTGGTCCTCTGTCTCGAGAGCAATACGCTGAGACTCCTGTAGTCGTCTAGTCCCATCCTCTAAGCTAGCTGTTCCCGCAAGCAGCCGTGTTCTGTCACTTGTTGGCCCATAAGGTTCATCAGAGCTTGGGGAGCCGGCTCTGCCCGGAGAAGCAAGCAATTCCGCTCTTGAAAATTGCGAGTGTTGATCCTTTGAGAGCTTCTTGAACCGTGTCAGGTCTGCCTTGGCCGTCTTTAGACGTGCCTGATACTGTTGTTTGATGGATTGTGGAATTCCCTGAATCTCAATCTCCATTTGCGAGACCTCCGCATTGTCAACCTCATCAGCCTTTCGGAATGCGGACAAACCGACACTGGCTCTTACCATTTCGTCTGCCTCATCCAATTCCATATCAACTCTCCGTAGAGCAGCCTTTCTCTGTTCTGCATGGTCTTGGTCTCAGGCGCAGAGTGCAACGTGTGCCTGAAAACACTGACCTCCTCGCTCATCCCTGCCGTCTCCATCAAGTTTGGCCCGCACACTATCGATTATCTGGCGGAAGTCCTGCTCGTACGAATCGAATAATGCTGTCGGCGAGTGGTCCATGGCTTATGGCGGGAGGTACGTCGTGGTTTGGCTGCGGTTGTCGGCGATGTGATTGTCCTCTCCCGAAAAGGCAACTCGCTCCCTCTTCACCTCGGTACTGCCATGTCCGCCAATACCCCGTAATGCTTTCTCCCTGGCTGTCTGCGATATATCTCACTGACTCGTCTCAATGGTAGTCTGTCGCTGCATCTCGACCCTCAGATACGGGACTGGGTCCTTTTCCCAATCACACTGGTCATGGTATGTCATGCACCGTAGACGTGGCTGCTGGCCATTCCCTGAGCGCACACAGATCCTCGTTGGCGTGCTACGGCACTATGTAGTTGTACTGCTCCAGTCACCACCGAAACAGCTTTCAAGGGCGGCCATCCGTGAACAGTATGTCACTGCAAGCTTTCCTCTCTTTGTGGTGCACTCACCCCCTTCGTGTAGGCGAGCGCTGGTCCAGTCCCAAATTCTCCGGGCTACGTCTGCAAAGTCCCCAATACCTCCAGCGCACTACAAGGCATTATCTCAACACCTGTCGGAAGCATTCAAAACTGGCACGTACCTCAAGGACGGTCCACCAAAGGGCAACGCCCCACCACCGGCCCCAAACCCCCTGACAGACCCGACGGCCTTGGATGGCATGATGGCTGGGATGAAGACGCAGATGGTGATGATGGTACCCCAGATGATTATCATGGGCTGGATCAACTTTTTCTTCCAAGGATTTGTCTTGAGTACGTCATTCTACAGGGTGGTCTGCGGTGGCTGAAACAACTGCAGTCAAACTGCCGTTCCCGTTGACGCTCGGTTTCAAATCCATGCTTCAACGTGGCATCGAAACCCCCGATATGGACGTCCGGTGGGTATCGTCACTGTCATGGTACTTCCTCAACTTTTTCGGCTTGAATGGCCTGTACCGACTGCTTCTTGGCGGGGATAACTGTACGTATTTCCAGAGGATTGCCGTGCTCATGGCGACGTCTGATGGCGGTTGGTTCCTAGCTGCTGATTCTTCTCGTGATATGACGGCGAGCCCGTTCGCATCGATGGGGACTGCCCAATTGGGGCAGCTGCAAGACTTCGTCAAGCTATTCAAGGTTGAATGTGATAATCTAGAATTCTCGGAAGGACTCTATACCTGGACAGGTGAAGATATTGATGTGAAGGCTCTCCGAAAATATGGCAAGTTATCTCCAAGATTGGATTAAGGCGTTACCCTGCGAATGTCGGGTGACAGGTAAAGCCAAGAAATGCGTTAATAAACCTAGATACTAGAGCAATGAGATACAGCTACATCACAGAAGGGGTACAGAAGTGGTAACAACATTGATAAGTTCCGTTTAAGAGAGCGCCATCACAGATGATGGCGAATTACGATGAGATCGGGAGGTAGGCTCCGCGAGGGTTGCTACTGATAAGCTAGAGCGGGCTAGGCTGCTATACAAGACCGTCGTATAGCGATAAAGCCTGTTTTCGATTAGAAAGGGGAATGAGTCTGATGGGAGGGTCAGGTGAATGGGAGTGCTAGGACAAACCTGGACAATGGTGGGGTCTTGTTTGCTGCCTTCGACAAATTCCTCGTAGGTAAGCTTGGCGTCTTTGTCTCTGTCCATATTTCGAAAAATCTTGTCCACACGCTTGGAAGGGAAATGGATTTGAGATGTGGGAGAAAACAATAGGGTGATGGAATGACCTTTTCCGGGGTATCTTCGTCGGCGGGGAGTTTGACCATCTGGCCAGTCATCTTATATATAGAGGAGACGATCTGCAGCATCTCGTCGTATGTAATGAAGCCATCTTTATCGATATCGTACAACTGGAACGCCCCTGGTAAAGGCGGTGGCACATCAGGGCAGCGAGGGATGAGAGCGATCAGATGAGTACGTACATTTGAGTTTCTCATCTAGACGACCTCGACTCGTGACGCTGAGAGCGCAGATGAACTCCTTGAAATCAATGGTGCCGTTCTTGTTCTCATCAAAGACATTGAAGACGTAGTCAGCGAATTCGCCGGGATCCCCGAAGGGAAAGAAATGCTTGTATATTCGGCCAAACTCTGTCTTGTCGAGCTGGCCCGAGGGACAGTCCTTGAGGAATCCCTTGTACCTGTGTGCAGATATGATGCGTGTGCATGGACAAGATGCTGAGCAGAGTGCACACCATTGCTGTAGCTCCTTCTTGTCGACTAGCGCGACGATGAGGGGCGGTAAGATGGAGTGGGGGGCACTTACAGTACGTGTTCTTCTGCAGATCTGCGAGTTGCTCTGGGGAGAGCTTGCTCTGTGACTTACCCATCTGCGTGGACGAGCTGCAGGGGGGTTCGATGACGCCGCAGATATAACGATCGACACAGCAGCGATCTAAGCAGATTCCCACGGGAGTTATCCGTGAGAATTAAATTCAAATGACACGAGTGGTTGTCCTCGAGCAAACCGAGCTCGAGGGGACCAGGATGAGGGGCCGCGTTCAGCGAGACGGTGCAGGACGACGAGGGGCCGTCGGTGTCGTCGGGGCCGTCGTCGAGCAAGCACTGCTGGCGCACTCTCCCACTGTCTGGATCCCTTTTATAGCATTTCGCCCTCGTATTTTGTATAAGAGTAATATATCGTCCCGCATCTCCCCTCCGAGCGTCATCAGCGAGTATGTGCCACCCTTCTGACCTGCCGAATCTCCCCTGTCCAATGTGCAGGGTATTCAAGCCCACCGGCGGAAGGTAACCCTGCCCATCTCTGTGTGGGCCCCCGCTCAGCCCCCGTTCGTCCCAGATGCCCCCACGTCCGCGATGTCTGCACGAACAGGGCCCTCCATCCCCGCCATGACGTAGTCCATCTGAGGAACGCAGAGGGTCCGTCCTCTTCTCTTGCCACGGCCCTTGATTTCCCTGACGATCCTGCCGTCTACAGTCAAGTCATTCAACGGCTGTGGCTACTGCAAGGTCCCCGTCCGCTTCCTTGTCTTTTCCTTCTATACTCACCTCCTTTCCTTCCTAGTGGGCCCGTTCCAACCCTCCTCCAAAACTCTCTGGCCACTACAACCCAGGTTGGCCTGGCTGCTGTCGCCCTCCCCTCCCAAGCGAACAGCGTCTCATACATGCCGCGGATTGGCCAACAGTCAGCATCGTCCATAATATACCCATGCCCCCCGAGATCAAGTCCATTCTGGAAAGTCTCGCCTCGAGAGGCAGTCCTTTACCGGGTATGTCATCTTCTGGCCGGGCCCAAGTTATCCAAGCTTCCATGCCTTCTTTGGATCGTCGGAACAGCGGAAATAGTCCGACCAGCAGGTCCAGTCCATCTTCTGTGAAATCTCAACCCGTCCCGATCCCCAGCAGGGGCAGTCCCATCCAACAGACTTCCGTTCTCTCCAGCACAACTCCCCGTGCATCCGCCCCATTGTCATCCACCACCAACACTCATCTCGAGCATTCTTCTCTCGCTCGCCGTCAAACATACACCGAAGGATCCACGGACAAACCCCGTTCCGCTTCAGTTCGCAGGGCCACCGATTTGGACGGCTGTCTTCCCAGACGCACCGGCAGCACGCGTCCGTCCTTGTCGTCTGTCGCCCCGTCGTATACCTCTTCAAAGAGTACCGGCGATCACTCGCCCCAGCAACATTCATTGCCCTATCCCCCAGTGCCCAATCCGTCTCCAGTCGAGGCATCCACTCAAGAAAATGTCTCCCTCTCCTCCAAGAGATCGAGCCTGGAGAGCGCCATGGCTGCCTTAGAGATCCGCAGTGCTTCCGAGAGCAGCAGTGATAGCGGTAGCTCCCGAGGATCGCAATCAGACGCCACTGTCATTTCCGATGGTGCCTTTACAGATTATCTCTCAGATGAATCCGAGGCAGAGCTCCAGAGACAGGCAGAAGCAAAAGCCGCTCTGGTCGCCCAGAATCAAGCCGAGGAACAGGAATTCAAAGCCGCAAGGCAACAGCTCGTGGGAGTCGGCTTACGACCACCCAAGTCATGGAATGATACCAGTGACGCCTTGCTTCGCACCTCAACTCACTATTCTCATCACTCAGCTTATGCCCCCACTACGTATGTGCCTGCTGCCGTCGCCCCTCCTGCTCGGTGACGGTGGACCTATTTATCGGGACTGCTTTGTGCTCGCAATGTTTTTTTATACAATTAACAACGTTATCGTATCGTTCGCTGCGTTCCATTCATTTGGCCCGGTGTCCCCTTGTATTCTAGTATCCACGTAGATCCTGTTGGTCTTGGGCGTAAAGAAATCCGAATTTGTTACTCGAGCGTTGCCACTCGAATATATGTCCTCTTCGACCGTGCACCGACCATTCAGCGCTCCTCATGAATCTAGCCCGACATTTCATCAGCCCATCAAGCCCTGTCCAGATCTTCAACGCTCAGTTTGACGCGGATTGTGAGATATTCACAACAGTAACTCCAGCTGGCTTCGCAGTATACCAGACATGGCCCTTGAAGTTGCTTCGGAAACGAGGTACGTTCACCGTCTCGTGGTGGCACACCTTTGACACCGAGCGATCGCTCAGAACTCAGTGGGGGAACTCTGGCAGCAGTTGTGCCCTGCCATACGTCCTCATTGCTCTTCCTCCTCGGTGGCGGTCGTAGTCCGCTGTATCCACCGAACAAGGTGATCCTCTGGGACGATGCAGCAGGGACTGAGGTCGCTGAGCTTGAGTTCAGAGAAAAGGTTGGCGGTCTTACTTGTCGACGTGGCTGGCTCGGTGTTGCTTTGCGTAGAAGAGTCGTTGTCTTCGAAGTTCACGAGACCGTGATCAGGCGGGGGGAGTACGACACTTGTGATAATCCACGAGGTAGGCCACTGCTCTGATTCCCCGTGCTCTACCATTGTTGCTTGAAAGCCATTGGCCTGCTTTGAAGGTGTCCTTGCCCTGGCTACCGCACCGTACGCTACGCTACTAGTGATCCCTGGGCGACAGATGGGACACATACAACTAGTACAACTACCACCATGCAAGCCCCCTGAACCGCTTGGCCCGCCACCTCCGATCCCCCCATCCAAACCTCCGCCGTCCTTGGCCAAGCATCCAGTCTCGATCATCGCTGCGCATGAGTCTCCCCTGACGACACTCTCTGTTACTTCCTCTGGTCGATTGGTCGCAACTACCTCATTAAGAGGGACACTCGTACGAATATGGGAGGCCCTGAGTGGCAAGCTTTTGAGGGAATTTCGGAGAGGGTCGGACAAAGCTGAAATTTATGGGGTCGCATTTCGCCACGATGAGAAGGAAGTCGCTGTGTGGAGTGACAAAGGGACCGTCCATGTGTTCTCGCTCGCACCCACGGGCGGATCGTAGGTGGTTTTACTTTGATTGCGGTCCCATGTTACTGAAACTGTTCCACAGAAATCGCCAATCTTCCCTGTCACCTCTATCACCGTTTCTGCCACTGCCCAAGTATTTCGATTCGCAATGGTCTTATGCACAATACCGGATTCCCGCGCAGGCCGCTCATATATCTCTTACATCGACATCATCTGTTCGTTCTCCTGGCACTGACCTCGCAGCCGATGAAAAATGCGTCGTGGGATGGATCAAAGTGCCCTCTGCAGCACAGGAATCTACCCACGACTATCAGCTTATCGCTCTGACATACAGCGGAGGGTGGTATCGTCTTTCTCTGCCTCTCAAGGGACCATATACCCAGCCTTCCAACCAAGGAGGGGGTATCTTATCAGAATCGTCTAAAGCTACTTCTGACGCTCGTCGGCGAACGCCAAGCATCTCCTCCATCACGTCGGTGTCTGATAAAGGTAAGGGTAAAGAGCGCGAGAGAGATCGCAAGGATAGCCGTGATTTGGTGCTCGAAGAGTATCGCAAGTATGGTCGATGGGATGGTTGGGGATAAACCCGCAGTTTGCACCATTTCTTTTTACTTCCTTATCAACGCATTGTACTTGTAGTATATCATACGCATTGACTCTGCATTCTGCCGGGATATGTTCGATCGGAAAGTCTTGTACGCATGACTGCCTTTTATATACAGTATGTGTCTTTCTTGAGCTTGCTGGCGACATGCCCCCGATATCGATTGGTACACCTTTGGGCCCTTCAGGGACTACTTGTGGCTACTGTGGTCCACCGGGAGAGAGAAGTACAACAGAGTCCAGTTTCAAGAAAGCTGGCCTGATCGCATCTCAATTATCATGCGGGGTGAGACATCCCTATACCTCTCTGTCTCCACTGGCGTTCGATATACTTGTAGGTATACCAGAAGATGATTGACCGTGGGTGGAGGAGATCTGGGACATACTGCTATGTGCCAGACTGCAAACGTTCCTGTTGCCCGCAGTACACTATAAAGTCCGTCGTTTGCTACAGTGGTCGTTGATTACTGACCTACTTACTTGACAGACTGGACGCATTGGCCTTCAAGCCTTCCCGTAGCCAAAGAAAGCTCATAAACCGGTATGAGAGCGCCATCCATCGGGCTGTCGAAGGTGGTAACATATATGATAGATGGAATAGATTCGTGAGGTTTGGGAACGATGCAGATGCTAGCCCAGATCAAGCAAAGGGAAGATCAACCGAACGCCCCAAGTTCCACAGATTCTGTCTCGCGTCAACTATTCACGAATCTGAGAAGGCTTTTCTCCCAGAGAACGAAGAGCCGTGCCATAAATTTGAGGTATGGAACAGCAACGGGATTCTATGTCAATTCGCTGATCCAAATCAGACGACACTCGAACGTTCATCATACACTAAGGAGAAGTACACCCTTTACGTGACATATCAGGAGCAGATCCATCACGACTATGACAACACGCCAATGGGTTTCAATCGCTTTCTCGTGAAAACACCATTAATAGTAAGCAAAGGTGTTTAAAGCTAGAACCAGTAGCTTCTCTGACTCTGTGGAAGGAAGAACCCATCCCGTATTCCACTAGACCTCCCGTCCATCTCCCGACACATTATGGTTCATACCATCAAATTTACAGACTGGATGGCGAGCTTATTGCCGTCGGCGTAATTGATATTTTGCCAGGATGTGTGTCCAGTGTGTATTTCATGTATAACCAAAAATGGGAGAGGTATTCGTTGGGCAAGGTACGGCCTTTGGCGTTCATGTTACTGGTTACTTTCAACGGACTAATTTGTGTTGGTCAGATCAGTGCACTTCGAGAGGCTTCGCTCGCCCAAGAGATACATGATGCAGGAGCATCGTCGATGATCGCACTGTATATGGGTATGCGTTCATCGCCCCGGTCTTCCTCCTACTTGACTTTATCTTGTAAGGGTTTTATATACACACATGCACAAAAATGAAATATAAGGGCGATTACTCACCGTCCTATCTTGCTGACCCAGTGAGCATTTATTTGTATTGCAAATGCCATGAGTGCCCATCTCATGGCAGGGATACTAATCAGGAGGAGTATACATGGCACCCTTTGGAAGTCTGTACAACTTTATTGGACAAGTACCATTATGCCACTTTTGCACACCCTGAGCATTCGTTAAGGGCTCCGGCTGGTTTTGAAAATGGTATGCTGTTGGTCTTGATGTGTGGCAATTTGTCTAATGCATTCGACAGCAAATCCTAGCGAGTTGAATGCAGAAGAACTAGCGGATGATATTATGTCCATCTCCTCGGTTTCAGGAAACACGGTAACCTTGGTACCGGTGCTGGTGAACACCCCTCTTCAGCATATGACCCCCCGTCAGTGCTCATGAACCTGACAGATGACCCCATATTGGAAGGATGAGCACGCCCGGCGAGTGATAACTAGTTGCATACGTGCATTAGGGAGTAATTTGGCAACGGAGGTCATTCTCGATGTGTAGAACTTCAGGTACTGACAGGGAAGGTGAATTCTTCGTTATATACTAGCTAGTTGATATGTACATAGTGGTGTTTGGCCGAGGATGTGCTGTCTCTCGTGTCTCCTTTACAAGCAACTGTCACCACTTGCAAATGTATACGAAAGGAAAATAAGCTTGAAGCTTAACATAGAAATCTGGATATTCTTTATCTTTCAGCTTCCGACCCGATAATCACTCATGACAGATCTGAGATCATACGACTTCCCCCTAGGTAATTCCGAAGAGTGCCGGAGTTCTGCTCTTGTCGAAAACCACACAAAAGGGATGGAGATGGACAGATACCAGTCGCCGCTTTCAAGGTGAAGATCTCACTCACGCAGGGAATACACTAACAATACGAGCACAGTCGATATGCCAGCAAGGAAATGGCATCTCTCTTTTCCACTGCTGTATGTGCATGGCTCGGGATGGGACGGGGACTGACAGCGACGACCAGAATCGATTCAGGACGTGGAGAAAGCTCTGGCTGAACCTTGCTCTCGCAGAAAAAGAACTCGGACTTCCCATCCCAGACGAAGCCATCGAGCAGATGCGCGTTAACCTAGTACGCCATTTCCATTCCCTCACCTCCCTCTATGATGTGCTGATTTACGTCGTGCCAGGACCTCACACCAGAGCAAATTGGTATTGCAGAAGAAGAGGAGAAAAAAAGGAGACATGATGTGATGGCCCATGTCCATACATTTGGGCAGGTTGCTCCTGCTGCAGCAGGCATCATCCAGTACGTCATCACCCCCTCTCATCAATATAATGACATATGCATGCTGTCCAGTCTGGGTGCGACATCGTGCTATGTGACAGAGTAAGTCTCCGTTTTGTCGAGAATGGCTTATGCGATGCTGACATCTGGGGTGCAGCAATGCCGACCTTATATTTCTCCGCACGGGACTCACATATCTCCTCAAGTCGCTCGCAGTGCTTATCTCGCGTCTGGCTGTGTTTACTGCTGAATACAGGGCCCTCCCCACATTAGGCTTCACCCATTTCCAGCCTGCTCAACTTACGACTGTCGGAAAACGCGCGACACTGTGGATACAGGTGCGTCCTTTCTCCCCTTCAGGAGTGTATGCATGACCCGGAGATGCAACATACACACAGGACCTGCTGTGGGACCTGCGCAACATCAAACGCGCACGCGATGATCTTGGATTCCGGGGTGTCAAAGGAACAACTGGTACACAGGCCAGTTTCTTGGCTTTGTTCGACGGGGACCACGATAAAGTCGAGAAACTGGATGAGCTGGTAACAGAGCTATCTGGATTCAAATATGCATACCCTGTCACTGGACAGACCTACTCGCGCAAGATCGACATCGACGTGTTGGCTCCGCTCGCATCATTGGGTGCGACGGCACACAAGATCGCGACTGATCTGCGATTACTGGCTAATCTTAAGGTGCGTACATGCCTCAAGCAGTGGCGGATGGGCGTCCATGCTAACCAAGGGAGTACTAGGAAATCGAAGAACCATTCGAGTCGACTCAGATCGGGTCCTCTGCAATGGCATACAAACGGAATCCGATGCGCTGCGAGAGGGTTTGTAGCTTATCTAGACTGTTAATGACGTGGCATCAGAATGCACTTGGAACGGCAAGTGTACAATGGTTCGAGCGCACGTTGGACGACAGGTAGGCACACATTCCAATATCATTTTACCGCCAAGCTGACCATTTTGCAGCGCGAACCGAAGGGTGGTGCTCCCCGAAGCATTTCTCTCTGCTGATATTGTACTGTCGACGCTGCGCAATGTCTCCGAAGGACTCGTTGTATACCCCAAAGTGATACAGCGACATATTTCACAAGAACTTCCGTTCATGGCGACTGAGAACTTGATTATGGCGCTGGTAAAAAAGGGCGGTGATCGACAACAGGCCCATGAGCGTATTCGAGTGAGTTGTTCCCATTTATGTATGCAGTGACTCGTTGCTGATGGCCATACAGGTTCTTTCGCACGAAGCCGCACACCAGGTGAAACAGCTTGGACTCGAAAATGACCTCATCGAACGAGTGAGAGGAGATGCCTATTTCAATCCCATCAAAGATGATCTCGAGCGTCTGTTGGATCCTGCGACATTCATCGGGCGTGCACCCGAACAGGTAGACAGGTTCTTACGGGAGTGGGTCGATCCTGCACTGGCAGATGCTGAATTCCAAGGTGTGCTTGCCCAAGCTGAAATGGTGGAACTGAATGTGTAGATAATAAGCCTCATGCCGCTGTCTTGAATGGCAGGGAGCGCAGGCCGGGCCTGTACCCTTGAATCTCCCCATCCCAACTTTGTACAGTAAATGTATCGATTTCGCACTTCGTGTTGGTGGAGCACAGATCTTGTCGCAGCAAAAAAAGATGACCAGTGCTCAATTACATAATCAGGGGCCAGTGCCTTACCAGGCCGCCTAGTGAGAGGTCCGAATTATC
>Ga0307511_10004538_pt1 | contig 14161 bp, 10 predicted proteins | sample 13_EM_MG_FD_200266 | JGI IMG/M metagenome (GOLD analysis project Ga0307511, IMG submission 200266) | Populus trichocarpa ectomycorrhiza microbial communities from riparian zone in the Pacific Northwest, United States - 13_EM | ecosystem: Host-associated > Plants > Roots > Unclassified | place...
CAAACGACGTTAATCGCACTAGACATGAGCTTCGGATACGGAGTCGGCGATTTTCTAGCCGTCGCTAAACTCGCCTTCAGGGTGTACACTGCGTACAAGGACTACCAAGATGCCCCTGAAGATTTTCGAAATATCTCCGACGAGATCAAATCCCTAAACATCATCGTTGACAGACACAAGGATGGGTTCCAGGACACAGCTCTGAATCCGGATGAAGAAGCACAATTACGGGAGATACTGCAAGGATGTATAAACGTACTCGGGGATTTTGACGGACTGCGCACCAAGTATATGAGCTTGGGATCAGCACCGGGCTCAAGCTCACAAGCCATTGATCAAGTGGAGCCAGGAGAATATTGCAGAGCTGCGGGCAAGGCTTACCTCGAATACCATGCTTCTTAACACGTTTATTGTAAGGTAAGCCACCGTGATCGGCTTCCATGTCTAAGATTAAGATCTAATGTTCGGGTTCTACAGTTGTACACACGCCGAGGTGCTGAGGGAGATGGCGGAAATGCAAAATCTCCTCCTTAATGGCCTCCGCTGCACAAACTCAGCCTTGTCCCTCCGTTCGATTGCCTCATCCGCCCCCAGTATAAAGACCAAAGAAGCAATGAAGCAGCTTTGCAAACATCGTTACAAAGCTGGAGTCAGATTTGCAAACATCGTTACAAAGCTGGAGTCAGAGCAGATATGATTCAGAATCGAGAAGATCAAGTCGCTGCCCTTTTGCAATATCCTAATCCATCTCTGGCGGTCGGCCAAAATGTTCCCCAACCCACGGGCTCGGCAGACCACGACGAAGAGCTATCGGAGGGGTGACACAAAGGTAAAAGCGCAGGTTCGACGGGGCTCATTACTGAAGTGGCATTACATGCGGCTGCAGCAATGGGGTACAGACAGGGGGCACAGCGCTTGTAAGCGAATGACGCAAATTTTGAGGTCACTAGACGTGAGGTCTACGATGCTCAGGGTGAAGTTATTCCGCAGCATGTAATGGGCATACAGGCGTGGTGAGGCTGTTATTGGAGAAGGGCGCAAATTTTGAGACTAAGACAAGCGATGATGGATCAACTGCGCTGTACATTGCATCCTGGGGAGGGCATGTTGGTGTGGTGAGGCTGTTATTGGAGAAGGGCGCAAATATTGATGCCCCGAGAAGCAATGATATCGATGGATCAACAGCACTACTTGAAGCAGCATTGTATCTACAGACAGAGGCCGTACAGCTGCTATTGGAGAATGGCGAACATACATGCGACGACCACACAAGCGAATACGGCGTTACATCAGGCAATGGCTATCCCGTCAACGTGTTCTAACCTCAAGGACTCAAAACAGCTTATTCCAATGATAACATTACTTATTGCGTATGGCGCCAATATTCTGCACAAAAACTCCAGAGGCCAAACCCGACTCGATCGGGCTGAGCAAGGCGGGCATTTGGAAGCCAAAAGGCTCTTTCTATGGAATATCAAGGAAAATCACCACCCGAGGTTTAGGTGACGCAGCCTACGATAGTGTATCGGTATTCAAGTGGGTAGCAATAGGTATATACCAGTGCGATTCCAAATGAGGCAGTGATCATGAACCTAAATAAATACAGGTATCAAGCACAGATGGGTATTGGGATTGATAAAAAAAAAGAAAAAAGCACAGATGGCGCAGAACAAACTGGGCAAAGCCCTAAGACACACGTGGACGGTGTGGTGCTGAGGTACCTAGTACTGCGACGTTTTGAGAGATTTAGTCTACGCCGCAAAGCCTAGGGCGTAGAGGCGAAGAGCCGGGGCCTGTACATATGCAGAACTCGCACCCAGTGCCTTGATGATTCAGTTTTGATTGATTCTCATTTCCTTTTTCTTGTTCATTGTTTACTCTCAAGGCACACCGCACGTTTGCTAATGATTTTACATGTACGTTAGATACTCTTTATGTAGTCTCAAGTTAACTAACAGTTTATACGGCAAAAAAATATATACTACCATAAAAATAAAATAAAAACCGGTTTCCTAGATTCGGAAGTCTTACGACAGTTGAATCCCAATAAGCCAAATGAACTATGCATTTATAGAAGCAGGTATTGCTTGGAACACCCAGGTCGTAACTCTATATGTGATATGGGCTTGTTTGAGAAGCCAGGACAGTGTCCAATTGACGTTGAACTCGCTGATCTCGCTTTATAGGACTGTGCAGCCTCCGACGATATTGGTTCATCCCGAGGTCTCTTTATAGTGGCAAGGTAACCCTTATATTGGTCTTATATTCCTATTGAAGTACTATAGATTGATCTTATTTCTTCCAAGTCACAGGGTACCATGCATTGTGCCAACTCCTACTGCGTTGCTTGTCTATTGGCTTCCGCATGAGAGAATAACCGAAATCCTCGCTCTGTATAGCACCAACTTTCCTGCAGCGAAGGGATTTTGGGATTAGGCTTCTGTAGCAGAGCAGGATCGATAGGAATATCAATTGTAAACACCATAGGATATGGCCGGTTAAATCATTTATGGACATAGGCGTGGTGAGGCTGCTATTGGAAAAGGGCGCAAATATTGAGGCCACTAGAATCAAAGATGGGAGAGCAGAACTTCACGCCGCAGCATGGTTTCTACAGGCAGAAGTCGTGCGGCTGCTATTGGAGAAGGGTGCGAGCATACATGCGGTGGCCAAGCAAGCGCAGACGGTGCTACATTCGGTCAAGGACTCAAAGCAACTCATCCCCAACGATAACAGGTGTAGAAAGACGACAGTGGTGATACACCACTCGATCTGGCAGAAAAAGGTGGGCATTCCGAAGCCAAGCAGCTCTTTCTTCGGCATATCAAGGAACGCAACCTCAAACCACCGGGGGTCGACCGCTCCCAATGAAGGTTCCGTCAAAGGTTCCAAGGCCGCCGCATAGCCTAAGGCTGATTAAGGCGTAATAGAGAGGAAAAAAAAACCCCCAAAACCTCAAACCACTACCGGAGGCATAGGTGATCCAAGCTAGGATAGTGTACCTGCAGGCAACAATAGGTATGTATCAACGTGGTTCCAAATGAGACGATGAGCATGAGCCTAAATATTATAGGTATCAAGTCACGGATGAGGCAGAAAAGGCAAGAAAGTGGCGGTGGAGGGGACAGGACACAACAGAAGACACATGGACGAGTTGGGTGCGTGAATTGCGTCTGGATCCCTAAGTCGCCCGCTCCAGGTGATGCCTGCAAGACTTTTGAAAGCGTGTGGAGAGTTGGTAGCTGGGGCTAGTATCCAGAATTCTCGCTGGGTTTCTCGCTGGTCAAAGTTTGGTTTCTCAAGAGCGCCATCGTTTGTGTTTCTGGATCTAGATGTTATTTAACCTCAAGTTGCGCAGCATGTCTCAATCATACCTCTTTTTTTTTAAAGTCAACCATGATTTGTATTCAGAGTCTTTTGAAATTGTATGTTGATTTTACACCAGCGACGACGATGCGACCTGCCATAGTAAAGGTAATCTAACTATAGCTAGTACTGAACCTTGAACCGGATTTTGCACTCCATAGTACCCACTATAGTACTACACATTGACCGAGCCCGAATATTCTGAATTTCGCAAGTGGTGCTTTTTTGATTTCGTAGTCTTGCTTACTATCCTCCTATTCCGTTCCTTGAGGTCCCCTTTCATATTCGGGTTACTGGTAGTAGATTGTAGTAAATTTAGGGAGCCTGGAACATACGTGCACGCAGTTCTTGCGATGGTGACTGTTATAGTAGTGAAAAGCCTTCGCCTTACTAAGAGTGTGGCTCACGAGATATGAATTCGCGGGGAATACTTACTATGAACTAAGTATAGAGTCTGGTATCCAACTGAGGGTACTTCTAAGCCAATTCATGAGTTCTCCTATAAAGCGGTGCATCTGCAAGTTACCCTGACATCTGAAAGTTACCCTGAGCTGCGGGGCTCGGATTACAAGGAACCTGAAAAAAAAAATCGATGCCTCCGGTAGGTAATATGTACCGAATCTTCTATAACAAAAGTGATGATTGCAAATATGCAAGGGAATGCGTACTAAATAGCGAGTATCCCATCGACACTGAAGTTTCCAATCACCTGGTTGGGCAAGAGTAACACAATAAACTTGAAACATGCATTTTACAGCCTCTGTCTTGGCATCTTTTTTATACGCCCTTGGTTTTTTGAATCGCTTCAACTGAATACAATAGACATTCGCCTGGGACCAATACCTACAGAACCAATTGGCTTACCGGGGTGTTGATAAATCTCGCTGGACACTGTTTTTCGGTTGTAGCGTTGGGGATTTCATTCTGCTGGGACCCTGGCCTGGATACTCGCCAAAGGAGCTTCCCAGGAGCTGGAATTACCTGCAAAATAGTTATATGCTGCAGGGCAACGTCCCCAAACTGCCGGGCTATATTCCTCCCCAGCTAATTGTATCATAGGCTATCAAGGTGTCACAATAGTTTGCTTAAGCTTTAGGTGATCATGAAAGGCTACCAAGGAAGGATGGAAACAACAACAGCAAAACAGTGGTTGGAGGTGAAAGGGGGGGCTTAATCAGGTGTCTTGGGAATGGTGTGAGAAAAAGAGGATAAATGAAATACGATAGAATATGGAGTGCGGGATTGCGGAGATTATGCTGATGTTGGACGCTCGTAGATCTGCTACCGCTTGACCTTCTCGTTAGGGCAGTTCGGCTACAGGAATAAACGATAGCCAGATTTGGTTGGTTGATATGGGGATATCATTTTCCTTGTACTTTAGAAGCGGTATTAGACAGGTGGAGGGCCAGGTACGTGAACCTGCGCAGTCGTGAGACGGGTTGAAGAAAAAGATTTAGCTTACCGTTTGCCATAGGACCACAAGCTGTATCCCTGGATGGTGCACTAGGGAGCTTAATTCCCATCCCTTTTGACCTGTGGTATTAATGGAAGGTGCCGTAGGTAAATATCAATTGTCACTATCAGAATACAATACTTTGAATTGCTACTACCGGGAAGTGGAGTCGCCACCTATGACCTTTGTCATCCCTATGGGTCCTGCAAATTAAGGCGGCATTGAAATACATTATGGATGATATTATGGGGCTCTGGGGCGCTTGAGCCCGCATCTGAAACTCGGATGTTAAAATAACAGGGAATGAGAGTCCCAATATTGAGGTGATGTCTATAATGGAGGGCGGTTTGAATAGCGCTAGCTAGCCACGTTCTCGGTGTTAACACATGACATGCTAGTGGTAAGATTTCACGAAGAACATTTGTCGTCCTGATCAACGTCTAGTGATGGAGATAGCAGTAGGAATGAGACAGAATAGTAGGTGGTTATTATGGGTTGGTGTTGATTACAGAGGCCAAAAGTTACTAGGGATATTCAAGCTTGCGGGTGTTTGGGTCTTATAGGTACTGTGGGGGAGAAAGGGTACACTGGACTCTACTCCTTCTGAGTTATGACATACTCACAAGATCATTAATACTATAATACTGAATGCTTGAGTAACCATGCATCAGCTGCGTTTGTACGGGAATGGGTTAGACTCTCGCGTATCAGCGTATTATCTAGTAGGAAGAAATATCGTCTGAAATACCTGGAGTGTTTTTCTTGCCATGGACAGTAGGCTGACCGAGGCCTAGTGGTAGAAATTGTTGATACGTTTAAAGTATGGGTATAGAACGGAGGAATATTGTCATCAGCACAACTTACCTATGGCTGTCGTTGCTCGTTATAACGTTAGAGCATTGCTATTTCAACATTGGAGATTGAGCAGTTGATGCAAGGTTGTCCGCCCCCCTGCCTTCATGACATTTACAAGTCGGGACACTATTTTCATCAGTACATGAGTAGCGATAACTATCAACCCAAATTGTATGGCGGATGAACATTTGTCAAAGCGCAAAGTGTAGAAATTTGAGCCTACTGTAATCCTACTGATACCTATAATGGATGCTCTTATCAATTCCGCTGTATAACGAGACCCTAAATCAGTCCGCCACCGGGGTGTTGGTCCAATAGTGGGTGAACGTTTCTAGCTGATCGCAGCAGGGGTTGGCACAGTGGTTCGATATCATGTTCAAGAAACAAATAAACCATTCAACTGCATCTTGTATGATTTATGGGTTCATATATTTCAGATATTAGACTAATATGAAGCTTAGGTATCCTGATGGGTTATCAAGATGAACCACCACCGTCGGAAGTTTCAGTGCCGAATTACTGTTAAAAAGCGAAATTAACCAAGTTCGGCGAGCTCAGTACCCGGAATTAGATGCATTGATTTCCGCGCTTTGAACAACAAGTGCCTATTGTACAAAATACTCTCACGCACATTTAAGGGCATAGGTATCACCGGGATGACTTAATGTGCGTCCTAATGTGGAAAAGGTAGCAACGGAAGGGACATAGGAATCGGAATTCGTCATGTATTTCCTTGTTGTTAGAGTAGTTATCCTATAGCACGGAAGTCTATGGCAAATACAATTCTCTCTATTCCCTCACTATTCCTCCGTTGATAACCTCGTTTCTTACACCTATGAGTGTGACCTAATTAAAGAGAAAGCAGTAATTATCTTTAAGGCACTCTATCCAGAAGACGAAGGCGTTAGGTTATGATATTACTGCACGTGATTCCTCCTTAAATACATAACCTCTCTATTATCACAAGCATAGATCCATTCAGAAATACAATCTACGGTTTCTTCTATAGTTTTATAGGCTTACGGCACCAGCTTGCTTAACATGCTGTAATGGTCTTTCATGCGGCACCTGATATTTCTATTTCTGCACATGAACATATACAGCAATTTTGTTGAAGTGTATGCGAAAACGGGTACCTTAGCTACTAGGGCTGAGAAGGTTAGTGAATACTAGATTAGGACAATAAATTTAACTCCTTTGGTATGTAACTAGACAAATGCGTTAGCCTTTTGACGAACAGTGTTCTGACCAAGGAAGCCATATAATTCTGGGGGGGGAAGCTGGCGCACAGAGGAATAATGGGCTGCCCGGAAATGCACAATTAATATTCTTCAGCAGGCCGCATCGTCACTCGCCTCCCCGGGTATGTGATTACCAGATGTAGGAAATTTAGAAGCAATAATTATCGTGCAACCACATGCATTAACCTTGACGAACATGAATTGTACTAAAAATAGAGATATCAGCAGGGCCTTCCTGTTCTGCTTCCAAATAATCTTCAAGATCTGTGTCCTCTCGATCCATGGTAGTATTGAGGCAGCTATGTGATGGATGGCAGCGGCTGCTATCAGGCAAAACGGATTTACCACAGCTGTATTGTCGGGTTTGGCATTTACCTTGGCATTTGCAGGAATTCTGTCACAGAATAGAGGTAGCATAGGTTAATGATTAATATAGAACGCTAAGAACAGACCTGCGGATATAAAATGAGAGCAGTGTAGCGAGCAGCTTCTCTTCTCGGAGCGTAATATATTGCAATGCAATATCAGGCCATTTAGATTCAGAATTGCAAATATCAAGCCTTTCTAGAATCTGGATATTAGGGGAAGCTAGTGGGCTTGGATTTCGTTGTAGCTCATGAGTTGGATAATGCCAATCTAATAATCCATAGGTAGTTAACAGAGCGCGGCGGTCAGGGTTGGACTTTCACAGAACCAAACAATATAGACACCAGTCATCTATACCATGTCGATCTTGTCGAGGTATGTGTAAGCTGACTATGCTACCAATTCAATACTTTGCCAAGCTTTAGCAGTATTTTGCTGTACTCGGTTCTGGAAGCTCTGGTTGATTCGCTCCATCGAAGGCGGTTGGAATATGTAGTAAGGTACTCTTTAAAGGCACTGTGGGCAGCCTGAGAAATGCAGAAGCCGGAACATTGGCAGATGCAGAGCTAGCTATAATGATAAGGTAGAGTAAGTTGTATCGAGTTAATGTAGGATGCGGATCTGTAGACTAAATTGGATTGACCAGGTCTAAGATAATAGACCCTCTATAATTGCGTTCTCTACATATGCATAACCTCTCAAATTGCATAGTACGCTCCGGCCTCGTGCTCGGGGCTATGGTAATAAATGTATAGCGATATACTGGCCCCAAATCTAGTAAGTGCTAACAATTTAACCTACATAAGTCGCGGATGGGGACTGGGGCAATGTTTACCGGTGCTGAAGAAGAGTCCTTTTACGCTGTTCCGATTACAGAGGTTTCCGAGCCATTTTCAATGCAGATAATGATGGCAGTACCAATTGATCAAGATCTGTTCCCAGATAGCAAACCCAGTGCCAGCAATAATGACTTACAACAAGTCAGAATTCCTTATGATACACAAGCGGAGAGCAGCGGAATGACTAAGTTGCGTTTATATCTGTAGATTATATAGGTTGCTATTGTCACTACTGGCACTACTGGTACCCAGTTTACGTACTTCTACAAACGCCTAAACTGTCAATATGCATAGATTTCTCTGGTATGCAATTATGGAGATTTTGCTGTATATACTATTCGGTAGGCCCTGTATATTGAGCGGTATGCATGCCGAGCAGCAGGCATACCAAGCCGTGAGTGGCAAGCATACGTATATTCAGCTAAGCGGTCGGCATACGTATATCCACAGGCGAGTCTATCTTAACAGGCCAGAATAGCGCTGACTGTGTCACTAGAAAGGAGTTTGTGACCTCCACCAAGCACACGCACGGCAGAGACGGAGTGGTGAAAACGAAAAAAACTTCAATGCTCCTGTATATTTTGGAGGAAGAAGCCACTGAACCTTTTTTATATTTATTTAGGTAACAATGTTGTTTCCACTGTGCCTTCAATTCCCCAGCTCTAAGCACTATTTTCTCCAGTCAGTATAAAGCACAGTAGCCAGAAGCCAGGGAAAATCCCAACTCGTTAGAAGTGCTTTCTCGATTGCAAGTGGGAAGTGAGTCGATTCCCTTGAACACATATGCGTGCCCATCCACCTGAAGTAACTTGAAATTAGCTATTCGTATGTGGGGATAAGCTCTCCAATTGCAATTACTTCCACAGTATGGCAGGTATTATAGATAGTCGCGCAGCCCCAAACTACATGACTATACACAAGACTTTAGTATCTACAGTACACTCTTGAATACAAGAATCTCATCGAGCGGATGGACTCATAGCCAATAAATCTTCTACTCCGTCGAGGGAGGAGGTGCCCATAATTTTATTTTTTGGATAGTCAACCCATACATATCTTATACAGAATATATAGTCATTCGTATAGAGAAGGTCTACTCTATTCATTCCTATTTACAGCACTTTAGCACCCTTGCCTGCCATCTGGCACTAGACCGCTGGTGGGTAGCATAATACTACTGTACTTGTAACAGTAGCTATTGTCGGGCTCGTGGAGTGGCGGGTCCGTCCGTATTGTCTAGAGACATCTAGGTTGAAAATAATATGAGGCTACGTATCCTGATCGTAAAAGAATATATTCAAGTGAGTACCTAGGTAGCTGAGCTCTCCAACAAGCTTCCAATGAAATTCAAAGTACTCTAGAATGCATAAAGGGTGCCATGTAACAGCTAGAAATATAAAACGTTTAATATGCATACATATATACGCAGATATTACGCCTTGCATCAATACACAACATGATAGAATCATAGTCAGCATCTCTGCCAGGCACATACCCAAATTATAAGCCCTAGGCCAACCTCTGCAGCAGGAATGAAGTAACCTAAACACCCCATATCCTTTCTCGCAACAAAGTGCAACTCTCCATGAACGTTCGTACTCCATCCCCCCCCCCACCCTCTATCCATCCGCGCGTCCATATTTCTTGCCCGCACCTCGGCTTCCTCCTCCCCCGCTGCCTCTTCATTCACCATCATCAACACCATCCCTCTAACCGCGCACGATCCCAATATGCCGCTGAAACAGCTGCTTCGTCACCCCCTTCTCCATGTTACTCGCGCCCTCCAGCGAAAGATTAATTCACCACATTCTCAGAGACAACCGGTGTCCCTATTATTCCCCACGAGGTCATCCCGCTAAAATATAATCGTAAAGGGATAGAGTTCGAGGTGATATTTTTGTCGAGAAAGAGCTGATCGGGGGAAGTAGATACAAGTCTGTTTTCTCACGTCGGCCGGAGTGGTGATAGCTCTTTGCTATTTCGTATCCCCATGACTGTGCGTCATTGTTATAAATAACCTAGTCGTATAATCCATCACCATCTCCAGCCCCAAGCCCTCTCCCTCCTACCTCGTTGCTCATCAACTCTCTCCTTCATCTTCTCCCTCTTCAATACCCTCCTACCCACACCTCCACCAACGATCAATCCACACCTTTTTCCTCCCTTTCTCCCCTGATTGCTTCGCCCTCTCTAAGCATCCCTCACACCTTTACCCCCCCTAACACTGTCCCAAGGCCGGGTTCAGAATATATTGACCGGGCTCTATATCCCCCCCGAACCATTGACTGATTCACTCCACACACAGCTTTTAGCAAGGTTCTTTCCGGAGCAGGTCTACATGCTACACAGGAGGCTGCATTTGGCCACCGAATTTGTTTGTGCCAGAGCCGAGGGGGCAGTGGGCAAGGTACATGTCGATGCTCAATTGCTTGAACCGTCGGGAATTAGGACGAAGATGTATAGGGTCGATCGCGGAGGTCGGAGGGGAGGATCAGAGAGGTAGCCTGTGGCACCGCCGAGTGGCGCCGCTAGCGAGGGTGGGGCTATGGAGGTGGAATTGAAGTTGATGAGGGTTGGTGGAGGAGGGTAGGAGTGTAGTATTGGAGATGCTCGGGATTTGCAGAAGAGTACAGAGTGATCAAAGGGTATCAAAAGGTGCAATACTGGAGTTTGGGTGGGGGACATGGAGGTAGGAGGACGTCGACTATTTGCTAGCCACCGTGAGGGGTAGTCTGTTTTGGATTGAAGGAGGGATTCGAGATGGAGGTCACTTGGCGTTGAGAGCCACGAGCATTCCGTATATATCGAGCGACTACCACAATAGGCAAAAATGTGTTGGCATCTCAGGAACCAGACTTTAGCTAATCCCGGCGAAGCTCATGCACAGGACGGAAGCTCGTGGTGTTAATGTCGCTATCCCGATGGGCTCCCTTTTTGTAGTCTGGCGTTGCGGGGCAGATTGGGGGTAGGCCGTGTCGGAACTTCACTTAGCGCCCAAGACCCTCGGAAGTCGACTATATGGAATTACAATCCCTACAACTCGGCTTGCATGCCAAATTCCCCTCTTCAATTACCTCAGGACGAATTTTTGCTTCACGTAATGTACGCAAAATTGGTCTCCCAAGCGTTACTATGGTGTTACCCTGAGTTTTCCGGATATGGTACACACTTGCTTGCAACATTCCCTATTCCGTTCTAGCCTCAGCGCCGAGACTAGTTTTGTTCCAGGCTTAGTATCTTTGTTTGTCGTTATATCAAGTCCAGTTGCCAAGTATCCCTATGTATTTGATTGTTTACATGATGCAGCCATCTCTTCTACATGTTTTTTTTTCAGATTTCCTCCCCTGGTTTTTAATTGTCCTCTGAGTCTCAATTCTCGCTCGCAGTTACCCTCATTTCCTGTACATAGACATATCGCTCCTCAATAAATCCATAAGGACTGGACATTCCTCCATCAATACTGTAACAACCTCTATTAATAACTACTACTGTCATACAGTATATGGACCTCTTTGGTAAATTTAGGTAATATTCCGCTGCACCTCCGCTCCCTCCACAATGTCATACACTGTAGCCTAGGCTCTTCGCACAGCCAGGGAGGGAACTGGGTGATGCTACAACGCAAGATAGAGCTGTCAGTGATTTATGGCAGGGGGGCGGATTTAGGTATATAGCAGGCTCTGGTTCTGTTTACTACAATGGGGTATTTCTCAACTGGAGAACGGCTGTCAGTGTGATGTGTTGGAGGTTTGCAGTGGTGTGCCGAAAGTTGGAGGTGCGCTCAGCTGCAGCCAAAGTTACAGCTATATTACCGTCGAGCCACTAGATATATTGCCCAAGTTAGAGCTCAGGAGAAGGTATGCTAGAATAGCATACTTCTTAAAATAGCATGCATAGCTTCACGCTGATCCAGAATCCAAGTTTAGAATTGGTATAGTAGTACCCGCATGGTGGCCTGCCGCTGGCATGTGGATTTCTGGGATAAAGGGAGCTAGGGAGGTTTCTATCTCATCGACCATATCCTATGTTGTTTACAATCGATATTCCAGTCGATTCTGCTCTGCTTCAGAAGCCTAATCCCAAAATCCCTCCACTGCAGGAAAGTTGGTTCTATACAGAGCGAGAATTTCGGTTATTTTAACTCTCATGCGCAAGCCAATAGACAAGCAACGCGGTAGGAGTTGGCACAATGCATGATACCCTATGGCTTGGAAGAAATCAATCAATCAATCTACAGCACCTCAATAGGAATATAAGACCAATATAAGGATTACCTTGGCACTGTAAAGCGACTTGGAGATGAACCAATATCGTCGGAGGCTGCGCGGTCCTTGTTGTGAAGCGGGACTAGCGAGTTCAACTTCAATTGGACACTGTCCTGGCTTCTCAAACAAGTCCCTACCGAACATGGGTGATTCCAAGCAATACCTGCTTCTATAAATGCATAGTTCTCTTGGCTAGTTGGGATTCAACTGTCGTGAGACTTCCCGATCCAGGGGGCCGTTTTTTTTATGGGAGTATATATTTTTATGCTAATATATATTTTTATGGTAGTATATATTGTTGTCGTATAAACTGTTAACTTGAGACTATATACAAAGTATCTACGTACATGTAAAAAATCGCTAGCGAACGTTCGGTGCGCCTTGGGAATAAACAACAAACGAGAAAAAGGAAATGAGAGTTAACCAAAACTGAATCATCAAGACACTGAGTGAAAGTTCTGCATATGTATAGGCCCCGGCTCTTCGCCTCTACGCCCTAGGCTTTGCGGTGTAGACTAAATCCCTCAAAAGGTTGCAGCACTAGATACCCCAGTCTCAAGTCGTCCACGTGTCTTCCATTGTGTCCTGGACTTTTGCCCAGTTTGTTCTGCACCGTCTGTGACTTGATACCTGTATATATTTAGGTTCATGATCATTGTCTCATTTGGAATCGCACTGGTACATACCTATTGCTACCCAGTTGGGTACCGGTACAATATCCTAGGCTGCGTCACCTAAGCCTCAGGTGGTGGTTTGAAGTTGCGTTCCTTGAAAGTTGATATGCCGTAGAAAGAGCTTTTTGGCTTCCAAATGCCTACCTTGTTCGGCCAGATCGAGTGGGGTGTTACCAAAGTTGTCTTTCTGCAGAATATTGGCCCCATGCGCAAGAAGTACTGTAATGGTTGGGATAAGCTGTTTTGAGTCCTTGAGCTTAGGGTCCGCTATAGCGACTTCAAATACGGAATGCAACACCGTCTCCCCTTTCTTGTTCGTCGCATGTACGTTCGCACCCTTCTCCAATAGTAGCCGCAATGCCTCTGTCTGTAGATACGATGCAGCGGCTTGAAGTGCTGCTTCCCCCTCAGTTGTAGTGGCCTCAATATCCGCGCCACTCGCCAGCAGTCGCCTCACCACACCAACATGCCCTCTCCAGGATGCATTGTACAGTGCCGTTGATCCATTACTGCTTCTCGTGGCCTCAATATCTGCGCCCTTCTCTAATAACAGCCTCACCACGCCAATACGACCGTGATGTGCTGCGCTATCAAGTGGTGTTCCTTCAGTTAGAGAATAGGCCTCACGTCTAGTGACCTCAATATTTGCACCATTCGCTAGCAAAAGCTGTACCACCTGTCTGTATCCCATTGCGGCAGCCGCATGTAACGCCATTTCAGTGATGAGCCCCGTCGAATCAGCGCTTTTACCTTTGTGTCGTCCCTCCGATAGCTCCCCGTCGTGGTCTACCGAGCCCGCAGGGTGGGGAACCTTTTGGCCGACCGCCAGAGCTAGATTAGGATATTGCAAAAGGGCGGTGACCTGATCTTCTCGATTCTGAATCATGTCTGCTCTGACTCCAGCTTTGTTGCGTTCTCGGGGAGGGCCAGGCAGAGGGCGTGGCGGAGGAGGATACGGAGGCCGGACGGAGGGCGGCGGCGGAGGGGCGCTAGCGTGGCTTTTTGTACCTAGACCGTGCATGGCCCCCCAGATTAACTTGGGCTGCCTTGAAACCTAGCGGGCTTCCGTTAGGCTCGTCATAACCCTCCTACAGGGTTGCAT
>Ga0307511_10004539_pt1 | contig 14161 bp, 13 predicted proteins | sample 13_EM_MG_FD_200266 | JGI IMG/M metagenome (GOLD analysis project Ga0307511, IMG submission 200266) | Populus trichocarpa ectomycorrhiza microbial communities from riparian zone in the Pacific Northwest, United States - 13_EM | ecosystem: Host-associated > Plants > Roots > Unclassified | place...
CCCTTGCTTTGTCTTGCTTCGCTTGAGACCAAACTTGCTTGAGACAAATACTTTAAATGGGTGTGCTGCACCTTATCTTGGCTGCTGCGCAACAGGTGCTTCTGTCATCGTACCGGGAAAAGTTGGTTGGATAAGAACTCCTTATCTGTGTCTTTGCTCATTTCCTTTGGCGTTACTACTTGTGGGTAGATTGGCGTCACTTGGCTTGGATTTTGACTTATTCTAACAGTTATGATTCAGATACAGTCTTATTCACCAGTTTTCCCTGTACCACAATACCAGTATATTGATATCTCCCGTGGCTTGCAACTAGATTTCAGTGCCACGGCTATCTACGTATCATTCAAATACGTGGAAATGTTGACTATAATTGCTGCGCTGATTCACAGGATGTAGTAGCTACATTCACTTGCATAGTCTCGACCTCGGCCTTCTTTGAAGTCTCCATTAAATTGGAATCAAGCTCAAAGATCTGGATATCCCTGTTGACTATCTTCCTTACAGTACGTCATACTTACAGGCTGTACTTGCCAAGCCTAGACTATTCGCCGATCTCCCGAGAGTCGCCTTTAGTTTCAGCGGATTGACCTTCGACTAATTATGTAGAAGATCTCGAGCGGCGATTTTTTGATTGGGTTCCCGAGTGGCAAGGTGACCCCCATCAGCCCCTTATCGCCACGATCACCCAGGCGTTGATTGGGGGTGCCGGTTCGATATCGCCATTCGGATCTGCATTACTAGTATCTGGTGGGTATTGGTTATCGTGGCCCGTAGTCAATGGAGGACTCACTCTGGACGGCTATGAATATAGTTCAGAGTAACCTGTGAGGTTTGGGATAGGGTTCGTCCGTATTCGCTAAAGAAGAAGTCGCCACACCGTACTGCGGGTGATCTAACATCTGGGGAAGAAGCAATATATACTGTTAGGTACCTCCGTGGGCAGCTCCCGATGATAGCTGAGAATGTACGTAGTATGTAAATGCTTGTATCAACCTGCGAGCTATATTCTTGTACCCAATGGATTGAAAGGAATGCCCACCTATTTCTTTTGAGACATCAACTCCTTTTCTGCCCTACAAACGCAAGAGCTCGCTTCCCCACCACTCACCCTTTCCAATCACCCAGCAAGCAAAATGTCTCGGCAAGTTAGCCAATCTGGGGACCCTCAAATCATCTCACCCCTCTTGTGAACTCGGGTCTTGTGTTGTTTTTGGACTTAGTGTAATTTCGTCATGTACATGTGGCATGCGAGTCTAAATAAACGACTTGAAAATTGCGAAGCAAGCCCGAAGTAGTCTGGCGTATCGGTCTATCTATACCGCAAAAGGCCTTTTTGCCGAGTATGTCAGGAAAAGTACCGAAAGCAGCATCAGGGCCTAGTGGACCCATACCTATCTTAGCCAGTACGCTCGAAGGTAATGAGGGGTATTGATCCCCTGGACTAACTCAGCTACCCGTACATGCTTCTTTGTCTTTGTGGCGGCGAAGTGCGTTGGCGCTGGGAGAAGTGGCGTTTGTGGTCCTTCAATTGACAAAAGCCAACGGGTATTTTCTGCAGAAACAGATATTCCGTCGAGACAAGCGATTAGCTTGTGTAGGTATAGGCGGAAATGGTAAAGGGAGAGCCCCGACTTGGATTAAAAGTTGATGGCTGATACTGGGAGGTCCTTTCAGATGCCTGAACTGCTTGAGCTCCTTATCCGGAACATGGGGCTGAAGTCTCACCAAAAATTTCATTGTATCCGCTACACTAAATGAAGGACCTATAGTCAAGAACCCAAATTGCAAGCGGAGAGTGCTTAGGGGTTGCTTTATTTGAGAGAAACAAATGCAAGAGGGGGACAAAAATGGTTTGCAAGACTAGTATAGTTGTAATGTAACAGCGGTTGCATCCAGGTATTACATCAACCTTGATGGCAACCACGGGATGACAACAGGCTTACCGAATAAAGGGTTGTACTTGGATGTCGCTTTAACCGTTCTGTGATTTATTGATGGGTTTGGATTCGGATATAAGGAATTTATAGCTATCTTCATACTTAACAGAAACAGTGACCTCATAGGTGCTGAAAAACCCATACGAAATAGATGCATCAACCATGTAAGAACATAAACTAGCCTAATATATTGCGGTAGCCAAAACCAATGCATGGTCAATCGATCTACTTTACCGAGCCATCCCCTCAGTCGGGGAACCAGTAATTGGGGCAGCCGTGTTTGAGAGGCATACCGCTAGACTTCGAGGAAGTCTGGCTTGCAAGATTGGTCACTGGGTGATAAGGTTTGATAGTCTGGTTGCACAATCCATCGTAGAGGTAGGTTTGCCAAACACCTGGTATATAGATGCAACCAGACATATATTTATACCAATACCTCCCTCCAAATCGCACATATTGGTCTTTGCCTGCACTAGTCGTGCTATAGTCCGGGACTTTTATTTGTTCCTACTTGTGGCTACAGATGAAACTGGTACTAATCATGCATAAATTAGATGTGGTTGCTCTCACAAGCTGTTGGAGATAGACTACAGCGGTGCGAAGGTTCGCCCAACACCTCGTTCAAGGAGTTTTACGTTCACCTACAGCCCCTGCAGCCCTGTGACCGCGGTGCACGGAAAATCTAAGCTACCTAGACAGAGCTAGGATTGTTGCAAAAACACACTAGTTGTCCAGTATTGTGCATAAAACGGTCAGAAACACCAACTTCGTTTCTAGTGATCACCAATTACGGTAGTTCGTACTATGTACATGTAAGATTACGAGGTTATGAGCGAAGTAACTGTGTGAGAGAAAGAGATAAATATATTCGTCGTCAGGGCTATCTAGAGATCGCTATAGTCTTGAAAGCTATGGTTCTAGTGTCCTGCCATCTTCCTATCCTTCCGGCCATTATCCAGCTCTTTTATCCTTTTCGCGGAATCTCCAATTGGCCCCATTAGGCATCCCGGTTCAACCTTGCCTCATCCCAATTGTCCCCATCGGTCTTCCTACGTTTCCCGTGATCCTGCTTATCCCACGTGAGAGTATATTCCAACAGTACATCCTGCATGAGTTGAGACGCGAGAATTAGGATTGTGTTGCTATCATCCAGGAGGATCCAGTCCAGTGATCCAAGTTCATCGCTGGGATTTATGTGGAGCTCAGAGACGCATTAGCCGTTCTAGCTCAGTATGACTGCCACTAATTGTGATAAGGTGTTCCGTAAACGGATGGTAGCTCAGGCTTGGGCATGATCGCTGCTGTGGATGTAAGAATATAAGTGCATCTATATTATCTATTACCATTACTATTAAGTACATATAGTACTGTGGATGAAAAGGGCACCCTATCTCGACATTTCTGAAATATCTGGACCGTCAAACTATTGGTCGATGCATAGCCAGTACCCCTTCAGTGAATGGTGAATCACCGCTTTGGGAAAATGTCGAGAGCTCTGGGGATGGTTAGCAGATCACTTAATTTTGACAAAGCAACTTAAGACCGTTTTTTCTAGATGCTCTTTTTCCTCTGCAGTATCAATTAAGTCCTGATACTATTAGGTTTTGTTGACACAGCGATCAGAAGCCATGCGGCTCCCAGTCTAGGCCGGATGACCCCAAAATAACTATAAAGCCTATTCTGCTTCCAGCTGTAGTACTTAAACCCCGCGCATTTTTGACTGCTAATGGAGAAAACTCTGCTAAACATTGAGAACCTGAGGAATTGTGAGATCTTGCTTCTTTTGGAGATGTTGGTGGCAGTCTAAAACCGAATACATGCTGTTTTTTATACGACAAACTTTCAGCTGAAAAAGGTACCAGCCAGCTACCGTAGAGTCTGAGCTGTAGGTTGTCATCGGTGCATTACTATATATCCGCGCTTATATATATACTCGCCATATATACTGGTAGCTAGCGTGCGAGTCTAACTCCAATACTATACTAAGTAACCAGACTAAGCCTCAGTCGAAGTCTACAGATACCCAATCGGGAAGTCAAAGTCCTTGGCGTGCTCCCTCAATAATTATGAGATATAGTACAGTATAAGGTCGTCTCCATCCTAGTATAAAGGGCCTTTCGAATTCGACCATGAGCGTGGCAAATTCAAGATTGAGCCATACTTTTTTTTGTCTTAAGACTTCGAAGCACCCACGCAATAAGACTCTAATCACTATAACTACATCACAGTCATGGATCTTTTTAAGCTGGACGAGATACTCCATGAGATGGAGGATGACAGCCCCCTAATCTCAAAAGATGTTCCTGACCAGAAGACTACTGGGGGGCGTGTGTACCATCCAGTTCAAATGCATGACTCAGCTGCAGGAAGTAACGGGGCCAGCGAGGTATCTACATTTGATGAGGCCTTGGATGACTTTGGTGAGCTTTTGACCCAGGGACATCTTACTTAACATTCATATAGCCAATATGCTAAGGCAAAATAGATCTTCAGTTAATGGCTGAGCCCTTTCCAAGCCGAGACCCCTTTAATTCGACTATCCTTAGGCATGGAGGTAGTTCCTATGAATCATCTTCCACAGCCATCGCCCATGCGAAGCTCACTTTCCCAACTCAATCAGAGACAGACACCCAGAGCCCTAGAATAGAATCTTCGACAAGACCTCCGCATCTGGATTTTGGTGAGTTTCACTGCTATCAATGCTTGAGCTCTGTAACTGATGTAATATTTTAACTAAAAGCACGGTTTGCATATGTTCCGAAGGCGTACGGCATAGAAGAGCGAGTTCCCATCACTCCTACAAAAGGCAGTAGCCAGATACATCGAAAGAGGCCAGCTCAGTCCAATTGCGCGTTTGATCCGGCAAAAGAATTTGTTGATACACCAACGCCGTTAGGGGCCCGCAAAAGAGTTCGAGCAAACCAACCAAAATCTCAGGCTCTGGTGGCCCAGGGTACGTCAGGTGCAATAGCATTAGGCCATGCTCCACCTGTAGTCCAGGGTATCTCACTAGTTCCAGTAACTCGACTTCCGGACCGGTTGCGGCAGGTTTTCTCATTTGAACTGTTCAATGCAATCCAGTCAACAGTTTTTAGAGCTGTCTATGAGTCCAATGACAATGTCGTGGTATCAGCACCAACTGGCAGCGGCAAAACTGCCATCATGGAATTGGCGATTTGTAGACTTGTGGGCTCTGCGCAACAGGGAAGTTACAAAGTGATATACCAGGCACCTACTAAAGCGTTATGTGCAGAGAAGAAACGGTGGGCTTTCGTTGATTTCTAATCTATGGCTGGGCTAATATATTTTAAGGGATTGGGATAAGAAGTTTTTGAGTCTCGGGCTCGTTTGTACAGAGCTGACAGGTGATACCGATTTTCACCAACTGTCCCGTGTAAAAAATGGAGATATCATCATCACTACCCCAGAAAAATGGGACAGCATGACAAGGCGATGGCAGGACCATAAGAAGCTTTTACAAATGGTGAAGCTGTTTTTAGTATGTTGGAAAGACATCTATTGCCCCCTTTACACCAGCGCTAAGGTTACTTTAGGCGGATGAAATCCATATGCTGAAGGAGTCACGTGGTGCTACACTCGAAGTGGTTATAACTCGGATGAAATCCATAGGAGCAGATGTCAGATTCATTGCTCTCAGTGCTACAGTACCTAACTCTCAGGATATCGCGACTTGGCTTGGGAAAGATTGTGCATACCCAAATGCCCCCGCATATGAAGCTCGCTTTGATGAAGATTTTAGACCTGTTAAGCTACAGAAGTTTGTTTATGGATACAATAGAACAAACAATGACTTCATGTTTGACAAATCACTGGATAAGATGTTAGTACACTTTTATCATCAACAAAAGGGGAGAAGTTAACCTTTTTTTTCTCTGGTCACAGGCTGCCTGATGTGATCAAGAAACACTCTGCCCAGAAGCCAACAATGATATTTTGCGGCACAAGGCAAATGTGTCAAGGCACGGCGAAGATGCTTGTTGAGTACTGGTCTAGGGGAGAGCATCTGTGGCCAGCACCTGGAAAAAGTTTTTCCTTCAGAGATCGAGATTTGCAGAGTACGGCTCCCCAGTTTGCAAGCTGCAGTGCAACTCATAGTCGCTGCGTATCATTAACCAAGTGCGGTAGATACTGCGCTCTGTGGCGTTGCTTTTCATCATGCTGGCCTCGACCAAAACGATCGCATTCTGGTAGAAAAATTATTCTTAGAGGGTTTGATATTCGTTATATGTTGTACCTCGACTCTCGCGGTTGGAATAAATATGCCAGCATATTTAGTCATATTAAAAAATACGGTATCAGGGTAATATCTTCCTATCAATTGGCATGAGCTAATGCACGGGTCACTAGAATACTTTTGCGGAGGGGCGTCCAAGAGAATATGACGACCTCGAAGTCATGCAAATGCTTGGTCGGGCAGGGCGCCCTCAATTTGATACGGCTGGAGTTGCTGTCATCATGACCAAAAATGAAAATAAGGACAAATATGAAAAATTGATTGCGGGCACAGAACTCATCGAGAGCTGGTGAGTGAAATCAACCTGAATCAATCATGGCAGTACTAACGGCAAGCAGTCTACATGAGAACTTAGTTGAACATCTTGTAAGCCACCTAGACAGAGACTTGAGAGACGAAACTAACGAGGTCAGAATGCGGAAATCGGCATGGGCACTATCACAGACGTGGACTCTGCAAAATTGTGGCTGAAGTCCACATTCCTGTGGGTTCGCATGAAGCAGAATTCCCCCCATTATAAAATCCAAGGCCAGACAATTGTTATGGATATTGAACAGAAGCTCGAAGAGATTTGCGAGAAAGATGTAGCACACTTGCAAGAGGCAGGGATGGTCTATCAAAGCCAAGAGGGCAGGCTTAAATGTACCCCCGCTGGTACAGCGATGGCTACATATTATATCAAGCTCGAAACGATGAAAGGATTGCTTGCTCTTGGGCCTGGCTCCAAGATCGCTGATATTGTGATCACCTTCTCTCATGGAGTACCTCTAAATTGACTACACACTCTAACACTGGGAATATAGTTACAAGCTATTTCTGAAGCTCAGGAGTTTAAGGAGTTACGTATGAGGGTCAATGAACGAATGGCCTTTAGGGAAATCAACAAAGGGTTGGGAATGAAGTACCCCCTAAAAGGGGATATATCAACAACTGCGCATAAAGCCAATATTTTGATTCAGGTGAGTGGCTTTCTAGCGCTTCCTATCGAATGTATTCTTGACTATTACAGTTTGAATTGGGTTCTATGGAGTATCCTACCGGGGAGGCCTTCCAAAAGTACAGTAGCCCATTCAAACAAGACAAGGGCTTCGTCTTCCAACATGTCCACAGACTAATACGGTGTCTGGTTGACTGCCTTACCGAAACCAAGGATGCTGTTACCCTGAAAAATGCACTGGCTGTTGCCAGATGCCTCTCTGCAAAATGCTGGGAGAATTCGCCAAATCAATTACGCCAATTGGATGGAATTGGTTCTGTCACCGTGAAAAAATTTGCCATGGCAAATATCCGAACTCTATCGGATTTGGCGGCCACCGAACCACATAGAATTGAAATGATAGCTTCAAGGAATCCCCCATTTGGGGCAAATATCTTGAAAGAGTTGGGAAATATACCTAGTTTTACTATTACTGTCACCCAATTAAAGAAGGTAGGAAAGGAAGAATCTGTGCTGCGTGTTTCATTCATGAAAATTGCTGACGCAGCGGTTCAAGACTGCCAACAGAAAGGATCCAGTCAAAGTGATGTGCAGGGCAGACATTGGGTACACGAATAAAAGAGCTCCATCCAGGTTCAAGGGATCTATGATCATTGCATATTTTTTAGCGGAGTGTGATGGCCAGTTACTCGATTTCCGTAGGATTGCGTTCGTGGCGCTCCCCATCCTTGTCCTCGTGGAGTAACACTGGCTGACTATAATAGCGTCAATAAACTTCAAGGTGGGAGAGATGTGAATTTCACAGCCGAGGTCGTAAATGCGAACCAAAAAATAACCTGCTATGTGTCATGTGAAAACATAGGTATCTACCAAATCTACCAGTAATATGTATATTCTGACGTTAGAATTTGCACAGTGGGGACGATAAAGTCCGCCGAAATCAAGCCTGATATTGATCCATCACTCTTCCCAGCTGCCCCAAAACCAAGACCAACTTTACCAAGAGGGGGTCAAGGGGTTAGTTCTAATCAAAAGCGGGAGACGTCTGGTTTTGTACCAGCTACGCGCCTAATCAAAGGGCTCAGTGAAAACCACATAGGCGCTCCTTCGCAGGACGATGATGATGAATATGATGACGGGTATTTTGCGGCTGATGGTGTGTATCATATTCTTTTCTTATAGCTTCTAAGTCTAACTAGTTCATGAGACCTAGATTTCTCATACCTTGACAATATCGGCAAAACGTATGACGATGAAACTGTGAGGAATGCCAGATTTAATGCAAGGCTTCAAACCAAGTCTGGAAGCACAACGTTAGAAGTACCAGACGCAATAGAGGAACCTATACAGCTCTCTAATGGGAATTGGGCCTGCAAGCACAAATGTGGAGATAAGACCAAGTGAGTATTGATGACCCCCAATCTCATCTCGCAGGTGTCGACGCTGAGATATGAAGATGCAAACACATCTGCTGTCGGGAGGGTCTAGAGAGGCCGCCAAAACCTAAAATGAAGCCTACCCTCATCAAGGACGCAGCCACCGTGAAGCGCAACCCACAACCAAGTTCATCTGAGCTTGCGGAGCGTTTGGAGATTGGTAGCATAAATTCTGTGGATCTAACTATCGTGGATCTAACTACCGTGGATCTAACTACCGTAGATCTAACTACCGACGAATGTGATGGTAACAGTGAAATGAGAAAAGAGGGCGAGCCTCCCGTAATCAGCCGGATGAAGGCCAGGGTGAGCCTGGCCAAGTGCCAGCCTCGATATACATATGAATCCCAGACACAGCCTGATCTTCCAACAAATAGGAAAACCTCCAAGCCCGAATCCGAAGACTACCTGAGGAGTTCAACTGAAAGCAGTAGAATGCAGGCTGCCGATCCCACTGAACATGGAGATACCCAGATGCTCTGCTATGGGCAGGGCAAAGTTGAAGACTTGTTTACATTCCTTGGGGACAGCATAGATTTCATCTAAGTGAGGTAGGATAGCTATATATTTTTATATATTATTACAATTAGCTCTATCTCCACCATGATAATCTAAAAGTGTACATGACCCAGCAGAGTCAATGTAGATGAACCCAATCCATCACCACGCCCATTATCACAACTATCAGGCACCAGCTAAAGCTACTGCTTAATAGATAGGATAAACCTAGCTTTGCTGATGACCAAAAAAAATCGATAAGTCTATTTAAATATGCTATAAAGTACAATCAAATATTAGGAACTCGTTTATTGGTCAATTAGCTGCTCTACCACTAAGAAACCGTCATTTGTGACTATGGCGTCATAATGCGCTTCAGTGACGACTACCCAAAATGGTAAGCAACCAAAAATGGTAACGGGCAGGGAGCCACTACCTCAAACTGGCGCTGCAGAAAGTTATCTACGAAAGGTGCCGAGACTATACGGTACTCAAGCGGCACAGTTCATCAAAAACATTTTTGCTCACATTTATATATCCTGTGTTACATCGGGATCGTACCTAGGTCCGCGGATCAGCGACGTTTTGTGATGCGCTCTAGGTAGTTCCAGTACCCTGGTGGCACCCTGTGGCAAGATTGGCCCGTTTATTACAGCGGCAATTTTACTGGTGGGCAATTTGGCGCTCTATGATTTGTAGCAAAATGGTTTTTTTTATATTTTTATCTTTTTCTTTTTCTTTTTCTTCTTCTAGGATTACTTTAAAGTATATGGTTAAGTAGTAGTAGTTGTCGGTCACCACAAGTTGAGGCCTCACCGCTCATCATTGCTGGTAATCAACTCTATAAGTATATGTATACCGTGAGAATAGAGTTATCACTCAAGAGTCAGTGCACAGACGGTGAAACGATATATGTGGGGACCCTTGCAAAACGACATTTGAGACAACGCGCGATCGTCGGCAAGTCCACGAGACCATTAACCAACGACACACCTTGAATAAATTGTATTGTTTATCGATGACAACATACAAGGCATTGGTGATACACGGGGAAATGAAAATTTAAGATTAGCAGTTTTGGTAAAGTATTGTAGGCGAACGACCGACGATCTGCATGGAAGGTCAATAGAAAGTACTAGTTCCTGAAAGAACATTGCTGGGTAACTAAGATTAGACAGTGCCAAGGTTAAGGCCCATTCAGCTACAACTTCGTATTCTTTTATATAACTGATGGTGATCATGAGTCACATTCCTGTACGAGCAGGAAGCAGATCCCTCTTTATGTACATGATCACATTGTTCCTGTACCAAGGGACTGGGCACGAGAACACCAAAGGATCACATTTTTTGGAAGGAGGCTTGAAATAGCCTGTGCGGTGCAGCGTTCTCCCTGACCTTCCCAGCATAAATGCAAGCCACAACGAAGATAGTATAGACTCATGTACCACCCTGTATGTGATACACCATAACCAGAGATTCGAATGGCCTCACTACCACCCCTTCGAGCACAAAGGATCATATCGAAGCACGGGGAGGAACCCTTGCATCCTGTTTGAATTCTCGTTCATAGTAATCGATTCTTGTCACCGAGACTGTCTCTCAACTGCTCATTTGGGTCGTCAAGCCCATCCTTGGCATATCTGCTAAGAGATTTATTCTGCCAGGTCATTTGCATTTATCCCAGTCTGGCTTTACCTCAGCGTCATAGAGATGGAACCGGTGGCGAAGCTGGGTATGTGCTGTCCCTCGTATAGCCAGCTGGCAAACGAGAAACAATTGCGCCATGATTGCTTTTTGAGACTAGTTGCACTGCCTTGATATCGATCGCTCGTTGAAAAGATCTGAATGAGCTGAAAAAGTAGGTGAGAACAAACAATGATCTACTCAGTAAACACATCTTAACTGCAAAGAGCCAACCTCGTGCTGTTTCGGGGTAATTGCGGAGCACCGGTGTAGCGAGTTCAGCAAAAGCAGTCGCAAGCCCATATCCCGCAAGATCGACAAGCGCGACATCGCGCAGGGGCTCGGACCGTGGCGTAAGTCTAGCTTTACCCCTTTGAGGCCAAGAGTCTCAAAAAAGAAGAGCTCAGACCAAGTTATTTTGGATCTGATTAGCCAAACTGACATGCACCTTCAAACCTTAGGTAGGCTTCCTAATTATGAGATGAACTACCCACCTATAATTGTTTATTGTCATGCGCTGCTTGCAGTTTCCAGCTATATTTTGCCGCTGACTCGGTAACATCGAGATTAGCCAGATGACCTCATAATGGGGAGAACCAATCAAGCTGTTCGCTTCACTTCCTCATACTTTTTTGACATCTGGCTTGGACCCTCGCACAGGCCAGGGGTTTGTGACAGAGTAGGTGGCTCGCGGCAGGAAAGTGCGTGTGGACTGCTACGATTCCCGTAGGGCTTTCTTTTGCTGTTCTTACATACGTACAGTGCGGTGCAGGTGTGTGGTGGTCATGTCCATGTTGATGTGCGTGCGAAGCTGGCTCGTGCCATGCCTGTCGTCTTTCTCCCACACTCTGAAAATCCTGGCTATGCCTGATAAATTAGCGGAAGTCTGATAAATTATAAAGGAAGGCCATTGTCCAGAATTTGATTCCAGCTTTTTTACCCCACACATGTAACGACACTAGCGCACGGATCTATACCTCGGCCATTGGGGTGCTTACGCGACAACCACGGAACTGGAATCCTGGGAAAGCATATCGATAGTGTTCGAACTACCGTGGATGCGGAACGACGTTCATGGGGAGTTCTTACCACAACGACAGTCTCCTGAAACCTTTGGCAGCAATTATTGGAGTTGTTATTTTGGGGAGGCTGCTAGCTGTAGAAAGCACCATTTCCCCCTCCCGTCGTTGAAGATATGGATGTTGCGCTCAAATCTGTAGTGGTTACAGCACTGTGGACCTAGAGTAGTACAGAGCCTTTGAGGCACCACACGAAGCCAATGGCCTCGAAGAAACACTCGACAACGAATACGACCCTTCTTCGATAATGCGAGCTCATGTGAGGCGTTGCGATCTTATTCTGGGGCGCTGGGCGAAACACCGAAACCGATAGGCTGGCTGGCACGCCACCTCTAGATCAACTGGCATGGTTTTTTCCTGGCATGTCAAGAGAGTGTGGGACATAGAAGGGAACAGTATAGTTAAGAGGGGTAAGAAAATGGATGAGGGGGTTCACGAGACTAGATGAGGGGGTTGTTGCGGATTAGTCTAGTTGCAAGTTAGGCTGTGGCTACTTAGTAATGTGTGTGGGGTGGGATGACAACGGAAGTCCAGAGAAGTACTGTTCTCGTGTAGTGAATATCTGAAGTACTTGTACTTACTATACATACTCACCAAGAAAGTACCCACATCACCAGGGGCTGCGCAACCAGACCTTACCAAGATGTCCTCCCTTCACTAGGTACTACGCCGACATGCAAAGTGCCTCTCTCCGGCGACACTACTTCCATCGGATACTAGACGGTCTCAAGAAAATTGCCTGTTTTACGGGCATGCGGCTTGTCAGAGGATACTGGTGGAAGGGCATATCAGTTGCAAGCAAAAGAAGGAAGGCTTCGCGGCTTCGCAGAGGCCCTGGCAATCTTACGCATGTTGGGTACTCTATGGGGCCTGTTCTGCAATGGGACTGCCTAGGCGCTTGCTGAATGAATCTTGGTAAGCGAGGTGAGCATACCCTCCCTAATTTTCCTCACATGGGTACCTTGGAAGCGTTTTGAAACGCAGTGGCTGTGAAGTCGACGTTTATGAACACGGCACAGAGGGTAATGCTAATCAGACTAAGGTAATGCAACGCTCTCGGTTCAAATCGGGCTCCAGCTTGCATGACTTGGTCTCTAGGAATGGTTGTGGCATTTATTTTATGTAGGAACGTTAACATTGAAACAAGATGCAGAGGTGACCTCATTTCCCCCCCGCTATAAGCCCTACGCGGGACTACAGCCTCCCACCACTCCAAGGATTACCAGTACTCTGCAAATTATACCCCTCACAGTGCTAGCTTACTTTAGAGCACCCGGAGCCATCTGGCCAAGTCTTACCGGAGTACAGCCAATTTTAGTGAGAAGCTTGTTCCCAGAAATGCATACTGCCTTTCGAACCAGGGATAGGTTATTTCCTTCAGTTGTTCCGCCATCAGGAGTCCGTGGGGTTGGTCTCGCACGATCTTATCTTATCATTACACATGCCATTTTACATAAGGGCTCAGATTAGAGGAATCAGAATATCGATTGCTACATCGAGAGGCACTGATGCAGAGAGTGAAGAGCAGATGGTCGGGTAGGCAATGACACCAAGGTCAAGATGGTATACATTACAAACAGTGATGATCATGAGTGACCTGATGACGACATATGTTATCTGAGTTTAGGCAAGACCTACTGATAGTATTGTTTTTACGTGCTAAGTACAAGGACCTGGAGGTGTTGAGGGAGGAGGCCCACTCTGGAAAGGGGTTGAGAAGTTTGTGGATGGGTTAAAGCGGCCGAGGAAGAGGCGCCGCAGGAGGTAGGAGGATGCTAGTCGTGCAAAGAATGGATTCAAAGGTACCTAGGTAGGTATCAAACATGTATATTTACATTCTAGGCACCGCAGTTCAGGGAAACCTAGACAACACACATAAGCTCCCTCCACCGAATAGTCATATTCTATATACTTCTCAGCGCCAGCAGCACTCCTACACGCCACCTTTTACCATCCCACCATACCTAGCAGGATTTAACTGGCAATAGGTCGCCAAGACATAAGTGCTAAAGAAAAATGTTGCAGGTTGCCCTCATCCTTTCAAACGTGAGACCTGAACATTTTTCCTCGGCAGCGACAACCGATGTCTTCCCTCCCCAGCTACAGGCCGACTGTGACATGGCTTTCAAAGTCTTAATGAGCTTGTAGCCACATTCAGAGTTAATCCTACTTGAAGCTAAGGAGCTGGGCTCTCTTGTTTTCACTGAATCCGAGTTGGGTACCACCCAAAAGAGCCCTCAAAAGGAGGACCCAGGTAATGGTAATAGTGGAACCAGGAGGTTGCAGCAGTGGCACGTCAGGCTTTCCCCAACTGCCAACGGTATCCAACGTATGTA
>Ga0307511_10004540_pt1 | contig 14159 bp, 12 predicted proteins | sample 13_EM_MG_FD_200266 | JGI IMG/M metagenome (GOLD analysis project Ga0307511, IMG submission 200266) | Populus trichocarpa ectomycorrhiza microbial communities from riparian zone in the Pacific Northwest, United States - 13_EM | ecosystem: Host-associated > Plants > Roots > Unclassified | place...
TATTATTACTTCATATGAAACTCTTTCTTCTATTTCGCATTCAGCTTCTGCCGGGGCCTCTGATTTAGATAGTACATTGCATTCCATGGTGTTGCGAAAAAGGACTTGATTTCTAGCTTTTTATTTGTTATATTTTTCATACCTCTGGGCGTTTCTATTTCTCGTATTTTATTCATGTTATACTTTTTTATACCTCTGGGCGATTTAATTTCTAGTATTTTATTTATGTTATATTTTTCATACCTCTACTTGTTTGGTGATGTCTGGCTTAATTATTCCATAGTTTCGTATGAAGTAATAATACTAGAATATTACACAGATGGGTGAATGGGCTGGGCCCATTGCTCCCTGGGCCGCATTGCTGAATGGGTCAGAGCAGTTCTGATACTTTCTCCTCTGCCTCATACTACCTCCCCCCTCCCCCGTGCTCTAGACGTATATAGTGCCCAAGACCGCTTAGATTTAAGGCTACAGGGTCCACCAGATAATGCAGTGCCACATACCCACTGATATTTTGCACTACGGGTTACTTTGACATCATCTGTAATCTTCGCAGAAGCAGCCTGAGGCTATGGCAAGGAATCAGGGTACACTACGGGTTCTCGTTATGGATAGCCATTCCTCACACATACGGTAGCGGTAGCGAGTCATACAATCCGCACTCAGTAATGGTATCCACATGATATATCTACGCCTACTTAGCATGAACTTCATGCAGGCCCTCTATTTGGCCTCCGGCTATCATTATCACCACTAAAAATCCAATAGAGTTAATAAATAAGGCGATATGCCATGGCCTATTGGCCCTAATGAGGGGACGGCGGAGTGCTGACACAAAAGCAGTGTATTACAACATTGATATAACGCAAAGAGATGAGCATTTAGCTGCTGTAACGAGTGGGGGCTAAGAAGCTTACGGGTGATGTAAAGGTAAACCGTGGTGCAAAATATCCGCCGGCATGTGGTACTGCATTGACTGGTGGAATTTGCAAGCCTAAATCCAGGCGGCTTTGGGCACTATGTAAGCTTAGGGCAAAGGGGAGGGGGGGAGGGGGGGAGGGTGGTCTGGGGCGGAGGCAGAAAATATCAGAACTACTACAAACCCACTTGTGCCAGTAAATGTCATAAATCTTGACCTGAACCCCTAGAAATAGTTGGCATCAATGCAGAGGCTTGTGTGCTTTTGGAGACTTACATGCAATGGAAATTGGGGGGCAGTGGCGGATTATGTAAATTTGGGAATTTCAAGGTACCCACCACTAGATGGAGGCCGGCAGGCTTGGGCTTTATGACATCCTAACAACCATATAAGGCCTTGAACAATCCCTGGCATCTACCAGAGCGGGTCTCGGCCTGGATAGGTGGTTATAGGGTCGTATATGTCAAGGGAGGGGTAATTTGGTGCATTTTTGTTCTAAACAATGCATACTAGTCTAGAGGCTTGTTTTCTTGCTTAGTTAGTATGCGCATGATATAGAGCGGGTTCGATATACTCATGGTGTCTCTTCAGTCCGTATATATTTTCATGGAACTCATTGTGGTGAATGCTGGGGAGTGCCAAGTATGCAGGGGTTCATTTCTGTCGCTTCCCCCTCACCCGTCGCTTGCACACCAATAATAGTACCAAGCTGTGACAAAAAAAACCTTGTGGTTCTGATTTGATAACCACTAGTCCACTACTAGCAACAGCGAGACATTTGTAAAATTTCATGTTCCCTTTCGTCTATGCATGCACAATTCCCTCACATATCTATCTGTATTCCAGCAACTAAATTCTTCCGAAGAAAAGCCACACAAACAAAACCAGTAAACAAAAGCAAACCAAGAAATGCAAAATCCCATACTATTCACTCACTCATTGCACTCCGCTCTCCTACTTATTCATCCTTCAATATTCACCCCCACTCAATGCCCCACATCACCACCCGCTAATAAGCCCCCACCACAAAATACCACCTCACAATCCAGAAGCTGCAAACAACTCCCAGAAGCTCAGCATCACCCAGCAAAGAAAACAATTTCCGCAACTACCCACCCAAGTTAGCAAATCTATTCCGACAGCCCGCACAGTTGGTAATAATATATCTACTGTAGCTCATCAATCTCCCCCGCCCTTCCTCCACTATCCAGTGCTTTTGGTTCGTATACATACTATGCTCCCTGACCCCCCTTCTCCGCCCGCTCCCTCACTCTCCTCATACCCCATCGCTCCATCTAATCCTTCTCCAACTTTCTCAACTCCCCCAGAAGCACTCTTAACCCCCCCTCCGTCGCCGCCCTTCTCAGGAAGTCCAAATGGGCACTCACCAGCTCTTGCCCTATATCCTTCCGCTTTGATGAGCGTTTTTGTCCACGTTGACTTCTAGTTCTCTTTTTGACAACTTCCTTTGCTTTGTCTTCATCCTCCCATTCTTCGTCGTTGCCTGGATTAGTAGAGGCGGAGGTTTCTGGGACTTCAGTCTTGATGTCGGGAGTACCTGCGGTTATAGACTCGTAGATTGGGATTGTGGAGATGTCGATATTCTCAGTTTTCGGCTCCTGCTTGATGACAATTTCACATCCCAAGGGAAGTGCCATTGTTTCGCCGTCGACTTTCTTTTTCACTCCGGTATCGGTAGTAGCTAGAGTGGCCACATCCACCGTCTCCTCCGAGTCTTCTCCCGCAATTTCCTTATTTCCCTGAGCCTTCGGTCTTCCAACTATCACTTCCACCCTACTATCCATATTCTCCTTTCCTCCCGCCCCCATTCTAAAACCTTCTATAGCCCTTAGTACTGTGTCAACTCCGCTGTCCTGAATCTTTGGTTCCTCCTCATCCATTATTCCCTTCTCCGCTACTTCCTCCGAAATCCACTCCAAACCTGCCAAATCCGTTCTCCAATCCCCAATCGTAGAGCCGCTTCCACTAGCGACTAGTGGTGGAAGCACAAATGTGCTTTCCCCATAGAATGAGACTGGGAGAGAATCTTCACCCAAATCCAACAAATCCGGTGGAGTAGCGGTGGTACAAATGATATGGGGAACTTCTGGGGTGGTTGTCACAATGATCGGGGTTTGTGTTTCAGCCGTAGCTCGGGTGGTGGCGGTAGTAGTTCGAGGGTGCATGATAGTATCTGCTAACTCGGGAGTGGCCGGCCCGGGAATGATTGGCTTAGGAATGATGGGCTCGGGAGTAATCGACTTAGGGTTGACTGCTTCCACAGCAGTAGATTTGGTAATCGGAGTGACAACACGGGTGGCTGCAAAAATGATAGCAGGAGTATCTGCCTTTCCAATTATAGAGACGGTGACAGGAGTACCTGGCCGAGTACGTTCACGAGACTGGCTTGGCTGCGCTGCTGTAGCCTTGGCAACAGGCTTCGGCTCCTTTGTGATATTAATGTTTGGCTGAGGCCATGGTCGAGACATAGCCTCATCCAAACGTGACGAAGACCCGGGAGGAGCATTTATAAAAATTGAGTTAGGTCGGGCAGGAGTAGCTTGGACTTGGGTCTGTTTCATAGGCGTACTTGCCACAGTCGAGATTATTGACGCAATTGGTGTAGTTACCGTAGTGCGTGCACATGATGCTCCCCGTCCAGGACGATCCTGAGTCCTGGGACTACACCTATTGATTGGAGGTGCTGCGTTGACGAAAGGATTGCCGGAGAAGATGGGGGTGTTTTCTGTAGTGCTTATTCTAAGATGTAGAGTAGAGGGCACAACCGAGACTGGAGGAGGGCGAACTGGGAGCTGATGTGAAGTGGCGGAAGCGCTCGAGGCAGGAGGAGGGCGAGCTGGGGCCTGCGGTTCCGGTACTGGCTGAGCTGCGGCTGTATATGAGGCTGGTGGCGCAGGCTTGCTCGTCTGAGAGCTGTGATTAGGGGTGGAAGAGAAATGTTGTGATTTTGCTATAACTCGGATTGCTGAGGGAGGAATCTCATCATACACCCGGGAATCTTGGAAGTTGTTGGGGCCGGGATTGATATTGCGCAAAAGAGCTTGTTGGGACCTACAGTACTGCGGATCTAGGTGCTCTTTCTCAACCACAGAGCAGCTAAATCGAGAAAGGTCTGATAGGCTATCATCTGTTTCCGCTGAGGTTTGTGTAACTGTAGGGGCTAGTTGTTTGGGACTTGCGGTATTTGCAGGGGGCGCGGTTGGCTGGGCCTGTGGGGCACGGTCGGGTTTCTCCTGTGAAGTGGAACGCTGGTTCTGGCTAGCTCGTGATGGCGTCCCACCACTCTGCCTAGTAAGGCCAAGGTCTCCCGGGCCCGAGTCGGGGTCGGGTCCTGGACGAGGGTGGCAATCCTTCATGGTGCTGATCTTTGGGTCATTCTCATTCCTTCCTTCTGTGGCCACCCACCTCCGTGGGGCGTTCTCCAACACATGCTGCAATGCAGCCTCATTTTTGAAGAAAATATACCAATACTTCCTGTTGACATGCCTCACGCTCATGTGCCCTTCTACGATCTCCTCCATCAATTCTTGTATACTTGGAGGAAACATTTTTTGCACTTCTTGCAGAGTCTGCCCAATATTATATCCAATGATGCCGCGGTACTTCCTATGGCTGATGTTATCGGCTTCGCCGACTGGCTTCACGGGTGGAATGATTGTGCGGGCGACAGATGGACCCCGATCGATTGCAGACGCCGTCGGTGGGGTGACTGGGCCAAGTGAGGCTTGTGTTGGTTGTGGAGTAGCCTCTGTGATGACGGGAGATGGTGGGCGAATAAGAGCCGAGGCCTCACTCTTTGAGCCTTGCAAGCCGTCATCACTGACAGCCCCGACTGTCCAGATTCCTTCCTCTTTGAGTCGTCTCAAAGCCTTGCTCCTCCTGTGGTTTTGCCTCTTGACTAGCTTTTCATATCCCTCCAACAGTTTGCGGGGTGGATGCTTCTCCCGAACATAACCAGTGACCAGCGGGTTGTTGAAGTAATGACCGATGATAATATTGCTGGTAAGGCCATCGTTACCATTCTCGCCCTTGATGCCGTGACCTTCGGGGAGCCCAAGTACAGTTGGTGCTGATTGGTATCTGAGGGTTGTACGGAGCTGGTCGGTGGCAACCGTGGAGGGGGCGGGATTTTTCCTGATGACCGTCATTGCTGAGGCTTCTGCAACACCGGCTTCAGTTAGTACAGGTATCCGATTTTTGTTCCTTTTCCTTCTTTGTCGCTTTCTCCCCACTTTCTTTGGGCCCATATTTGCGTTCGTTTTACCGTGTACTACTGGAGAAGGTCATGAACTGGGTGGGGTAAGTACCTACAGGATTGCCCCGAGCAGTCGGAGCGGAATGGGGGGGGTGGATAGAAGCCGCCGTAAGCCGGTGGTCGAATGCAATAGAGTCTCAAGACGAATGATTGCTCAGTAGTGAAGTGCTCTGTAGTGAAGTTTGGTTGGTGAGGTTTGGTTTGTATGTTCTGACTTTGGTTTGCACTCAATGTCGGGCTGAGGCTACAGGAGGTGAACGTCTGGAAAATGTAGCCAAGGAAGATTAGATAAAATATGCTGGTTCCCGATTGTGGCTGCACTGGTACCTGATAAGGAGGTTCTGTCACCTACCGTAATAATTCGATTGCAAGACAGTACTCTTACTCTGAGGATCTGGTAGCGAGACTACATATACTCTTACTCGTCTGGTTTTACCATCGATTTCCTTTCCGACTATAGAATACTGTCTTATATTAGTATACTTCTTTACAAAGGGGTTCAGGAAAGGCATAGGCATGGGCATGCACATGTGGCCAAAAGGGTTGCGTGCGGCCATGCAGACATCCAATGGGCTATACAACTCCGGTTTGCTTTGTTTTGAACTTGACATCAACATAGAGAAATGGCCTCCGGGCACGTTGTTTCAAAGTGTCTTTGTTACCTGGTCGCGCCATGCACCACATTCTTACTTACCGTACTTACTTACAAGGACTTGACAACTGCAAAATGTTGCCGGAGGTGCTCATAGTCTTACCATTGCGCACCGGGCTACCTTTAAGTAGAATTCCTACGATATCATCTCACTAGGAGGCAATATCTGTTGAATATTGCAACGCCCGGTTGGCTCAGTCGGTAGAGCGTGTGACTCTTAAGGTGCGTTCGGCACTAGAAGATATCTCAAGGTCGCGAGTTCGAGCCTCGCATTGGGCTTTACTTTTTGGTAAATTTCCAACACCCAATTTCTTTTTAATTTTCTCATATTGTGGAAGCTGGTATGGTCTTGTGTAACAAATGTGTTACCATATTTTGGTGGACCCAACCAGACTAGGTGTGCCGTCAGTCTTATTCGCGGAGGGTCTTAAATCAAGGGCAGTTACTGTGCTCGTTCCCGCCACCCTAACCTGATCTTACTCCGGTTTCGAGCAACAAAAAATTAAATCGGTCTAGACACAAGAACATCTTACTTCACAAGTTTCTACGATTTGGTAAGTATCGGGAATTTGATATGGACAGAAATACCGGTAGGTGCGTAAAGTACTCTCTCGAGCGGTGGGTGCTGTACCGGGGTTTGAGAGGTTAAAATGCATCAGTAGGTGGAACATTATTGTATGGGAGAAGTCTACAGAACACTGTGTCAACCGGACTACCCCTAGAATAAGTACATTTATCTCCTTTATATCTTTAAAGAACTATTAATACTTATCATTTCAGCCATACCTCGATTAACCTGGATCTTTGGTGTAGCGATCTGCACCTTATTTCATTATTTTCCCATACACGTTTTCTCGCAGGAGCGCGAATTGGAGGAGCTCGGGAGAGGTATTCTTGCAGTAGAGACAGTGCGGAGCTGGAAACTAGATGGGTCGATCGAATGTGGGGTTTTAGTTAGGCCTGATAGACTACCCTAGTAGGCTTGCCTGTTCCTATCCGCACGAGTTACAATTTTGATATCAGTATGAACTAAGATGATCTTGGGTATCAGTTTACTAAAAAAATGCGCCTTTATAGGAGTCCATATATAAAAAAGCCTCCATGCCACGAAAGGGGTAGCATACGATATTGGGCTCTATTATTAATCTTACGACGTTCCTAGTGCTTGGTACGAGGCTATAACAAGCACATACACCTAGTATCTATCATAAGCCTGCCTGAAGTATTGAAGCCTTGTATTTGTGATTTATTTGTATTAGTTGTAAAGATAGGTCAGTAGGGACATCAACCCTTCTATCATCGAGCGCTCTATATAAACAACAGATTGCCAAAAAAAAAAGAAAAGTATAGTAGCTTCATGTGTAGTTCGAAAACCAAAGAGGAGAAGGAAAAAGGAAATGTTAGCGCACCCACGCTCCAAACTCCCATGCCTTTGCCTTCAGCAACACGTTTGAAAAGTACAGGTATTTGTTCATAGAAAAGTTCCCATACCAACCCACAGCGCTAGCATACCCCCAGCACGCCCCTCTTCAGATCTGATCCTCATGGTCCAATATTGAATAGTCCTCGCTCATTATGTCCTCCTTTGGTTCAAAATCCGTGAATTCATTATCGAGTTCCCCACCAATGTTGTTAGAATAAGATTATCATGTAGCCAATGATGGGGAAATGGGCTGGTAGCAAGAGTGAATGGATTGAAGGACTATGGTGGGAAAAGAAGGATGAAATTGATCGGTCGGTGCTGGGATATCACGGGATACTGCTTTATCCAAAATATGTTGGGAAGTAGCCCCTCCCCCCTTAGTTAGACCATCATTATCACCACCGAATACATTATCTCTTCACTAGCTATCGAATTTGACCCTCACAGTAAGAACAACAGTTCTTCATCAAACCACCCGGGATATGTATTATCCGGTCCCCCATCAAACCAACCTGGCAGTGTGTTGCAGAAGCTGGTTGTGACTTCCATATTGAACTGCAATGCCTCACTCTCTAGCGTAGGGAATAGTGTCGATTCTGATCCTTGAGCGAAACCCAAGCCAATAACCCCAGAGAGTGCCAACTGGGTCTGACCGGTGGACGATCCGGGAGGATCATCAGGTTGGTGTTCAATGTAGGGTCTTGTAAACAGAGGTAGATTGTACTCCGCCGCTAGAATATCTCCAACAGAGATAGGAGGTTGAGCGCAGAGGTCAGTTGCTGCGCGCTCAGAACTGCATTGCACTGTGTAGTTTTCAGGCTGCGGATAGGCTGCCATGGTGATCGTTGAAGGTGTAATGTCGGAGGTGGAATACGCCATTGGTAAAGGAAATGTTACTCGTGTGTTTACATCCGCCAATGAATATGTTGGTCCGGGGTATATATTATTATTCGGAGGAGAGGGGGGGGCGTTATAAAGAGTCTGGGTTGTAGCACCTGCTAAAACCCCGCTGATAGAAATTTTGTTTTCTCGGGCTTCTAAGATATCCGATATATTACTGAACTCTATCGTGACAGTTAGTCTCATGATCAGCTAATGAGCAGTTCGGGGATACTAGCTGGAGAGAGCCGGTGGGAACTCACTCCAACATGAGCTTTCATGCTCATCATTCACTTCATCGAGGAGTCTGTAGCTCAACGGGGTTGTCGTATTAGGATTATCCCAATGGCTCGTCTGAGGAACGCCTTGTCCATATGTAGCGACTGAGGGTCCTGAGTCAACTAGCGAGGGGCATGCCGCATTAGAATTAATGTCGAGCAAAGTCGGGTCCACTGAGGTCTGCTCCTGTAATTGATTGTAATTACTCCGATAAATTCTCTTCTTTCTTCTCGCCTGTTGCTGCCTCTCTCGCTCTCTCTCCACTTCTGGATCTGTACCCCAAGGTCACAACAGTTAGATAGATGACCACCGTGGATTTCGAATTAACTTACCGCGGTATGGTGCGCACTGATTTGCTATAGCCTGAATCTCCATATACCCTGTGGCATCTTCTAAATCCTGCAGCAATCCCCTAGCAAACTCGGGGAAAGCTGGGCTAAATCCACGTTTCTTACACGGGTATTTGCTACCATTGACGTGCCTCGCTAAACTATACTTTTTGCCAAAGCGTTTGCCGCAGTTGGTGCACTGATAGGCGTTGAGATGTCTTAAAGCATCCTCCCTAAACTATGTTAATAGGAAAAAATACATCGGTCACATGTAGACTTTTACATAGTCACGTGATCGAGCGATGTATACGTACTTTAGCTCAGCACAGTTGTGGAACCCAGCTTTGCCTCCCATGAAACCACAGTCTTTATAATGAAAGACACACGGGTAGGAAGAGCGCTTTTGCCTTCGGCAGGCACTACCCATGCTGTGACAGGGACTCTGGGAATTCGAGTGCATATTCATATCCATAATTGTGCGCTCGGGGTTCGTAAAAATCTTAGGGCTGGCGCCTGGACTAAAGTTACCGTTCACACTCCGGATCGGTATGACAGAACTCTGCTTGCAGTTGCGAGTAATCTAGCCAGGAGCGAGTACCCAGATTTTAAGGTACAATGCCTCCTAGATGCTCCAGATACTACTCTAGGGTTTTTCATTTTGGAAGCGCGCAAGTCGCGCGCAACACCGGATCCCCGCATTGCATTAGGGAGGTTTTGCAGTCAATGCCGGGTTCTACGGGTTTGTGCCAACCAGACTAGCTCCGTCGCGCCGTTGTTGCTGAAGTATTGTAAACCTTTGCATCCGTGTAAGGTCGAGCGCATGTCTGAGTGAAAAACACGGGAAAAATCATTGACACAATACCATATGCAGCAAGGGTCATTCCAACCAGCCAATTATCAGCGATCAATATTTCATCCCAATGAAGGGTAGATGGTGCCGGTACCCCACTCTGAGCTAAACATCCCCGGTTTACTCAAGCACCAGATTTGAGGGCAAGAAGTGTTCTGCAACTTTTTGACCTTATATTTCTCAATAACCACTGCTCCAAATCTACCTCCTGCAGCTGAAGATGTTACCTTAAGGTTCAAATCTACATTTGCGAGCTCACCAATAATCCATAAAATATAACAGAGTGACAAATTCTGGCAAAGAGTGACATACTGCCAAGCACTAAGTACTGTACTCCATCCCAGCAACCCCACGGGAACTGACCTAAGCCATGCGACCTCCCGGTAACTAGCGTTAATCCGACTCATGATCCTAGCTCAGCTTTTTCTCAATAGGGTTTTGAAACCCTGTTCCATTGACATCGCACAACCCATGTAGCGCCCTGTACGGTACGCTCCAAGGTGCATCAGATATCTCTATGGGTATCTCGGCTATAGTAATCACCAACGCACAACGACGTACCATCTATGATCATGACAGCCACCGATGACCCGTTTACTAGCATGTGGGGGTTAATGCTGAGTGTGCTGGATGCAAACGCAAGTAATAGGTTTGTGTAAACTGGGTCGACATATTGGCCATAGCTCATTAAACTTACATACCCGCAGTGTACGGTAGTGCAAAGCATCCGCAGTCTAATCATTGGGATCATCGTTTCAAGCATTATGGTTTAAATAGCTATGTAAAAACAACTGCTTCTGTAGCAATGTTAATATTCTTGCTGGTGCAATACTGTTGACCTTTATCCGCCAGAACTTCAAGCACATCAGCAGGGTTGTACTCAGAGGTTAAATTTGCTTTGCTCGTTAAAAAAAGCAAGTTATAATTTCTTAGTTCAAGGTCCACAAAAACGCCTATTAGGTAGGTTTAGTGTTACTCATTGCTAGTCTAGTTGCACGACCCATTGCAAAGGGGCCTAACGACTGCCCACTGCCAGATATGTGAAGATAATAGGCTTAAACAATGCGATAGGTGCCGTCCCTGATGCTAGGTGCAACGATAGAGAAACGGATGTTCTGCAATCAGGACGATTGACTAAATGGTGTTGGGATTATTTAGTCATTGTTCAACCCCCTCCTGAACCACAACTTAATCCCCAACGTCGAAGGCTGAATGGTATTATACCCTGACTCCGTGGAAGAAAACTCTACGGAAAATGAGCAGACTTCTCAAATACCAGGGGCGGGAGCGTTGTTGATCATTCTCGAATCCCTAAAAAAGATTTTTTGGGTGAGCAGATTACTTGTGTGTACATCCATAGTCGAATCCCTAGAAAAAGGTGCCGAATCAGGCTAATCCTGAACTTTCGGTCTCCATAGTTAATCTCTCTCTTTTTTATTAAGGTGAGTGGAGTTATCATGGCACACACAATACCAACTTCCATGGTACTTGATGGCGATATGGGATCTATGCGGATATTGGAATTGTCAATCGTGGGTCTCTACTATTCTGGTTTTGGATGCAGACTATCCTGAACTTTGATCTTGTTATTACTAGTACTCTTAACCAACCACTTCCATCGCTGAAGTACAACTACGCCACAAGCTCTCCGTAGTTAATCTCCTTGTGCTTTGGCTCTGCTCGGTTTGCTTATCCCAAGAGCTTAAGACTGCTCTGTTCATCGGTAAAATAGTGTCACTGAAACAGTAACTCAATATTAAGCAACTTGAATGCACTCCCACGCGACGTAAGACAACCCGATACTGAACGCCCACACAGTTCCATCACCATTTCGCTATTCTGGTTCTTGGTGAACCCTATAAGTAAAGTTGTATAGATACCTACAGGAAATTGCCCTATGTAGCGATTAGGTCTCGGAAAGTTGTCACGGCTCCTCGGAGGCACAAGAAATGGGACTAGTGTAAAGGAGAAGGGATATGAAGACAACAGGTCGGGGGGTGTAGTTCAAGGTATTGCTTCCTCGTGTACATTTTCACACACAATCCACGAGACCAACAGGTATTCATGCGGCGTAAAGAAATTGACAATGGAATTTCTGACCACCGCTCCTACTCCCGGAAGAACATTCTGTAGGAAATACTCTCGGGCAAATGCAAGGCCGAACGTAAGGTCCATCATGGGCAGGAAAGGGCAACTTTGAGTTATTTGGGATGCCCGGAAAGGCAAGTTTGAGATTGGGTTCGAAGGATATAAGGAGCGAGATCCAGCGCAAGATAGAAAGGACAGGACACCAGAACCATAGCTTTCAAGACTATAGCGATCTCTAGATAGCCCTGACGTCGAACATATTTATCTCTTCCTCTCAAGATTCCTTAACCTCGTAATCTTACACATTCTAAATTGAACCGTCAAGCAGGGTACTAAGTCTAGTTCCCCTACCGGAGCTCAGAGAGATCCTGATCCAGGGTCATTGCCTTTGGTATTACCGACCTAGCCCTCCATCATTCATTGCGCCGGAGGCAACCGTAAGCATACTCGGTATATCCGGTGCAATGAATGATGAGGGGGCTGGCTCGGTCATACCGGAGACAATGACTCTAGATCACGATCTCCCTCCAAGCTCCGGTGGAGGGACTAGATTTAGTTCTATGCTTGACAGTTCATTTTAGAATTTTGTTGCATCCCGGGTTGGTAGGGAGTTGGAGCGAGGGGGTCGGTAATTCCATTGTCAATTTCTTTCGCACCCCGCATGGATATGTATTGATCTCATGAGGCAATGCAAACTGCTGTTGCGTCGCCTACTGTATGAGGAAGCAATAAACTTGAACTGCATGCCCTCCTGTTGTCCTTATATCCCTTCTCCTCCCTTACACTAATTGAATTTCCCCCACCTAACTTGCGACGGAGGGCAGTTTTCTGATTATTACGTAGGCATCGACACTAATATCCTTATTAGGTTCAACGAAAACCAGAATAGCGAAATGGATGGTGGTGGATAGTGCTTGGCGCCGTTTGGTAATGCGAGGGGGAGCAGGAAATGAGCCTCGAGTCTAGCGATAAAAGGGGTACGGTGTAAGAATCATGAAGTTAATAGCCTCAGCCTAAGGTTATTGAGTGGAGGGATCGTAGGTAATAGAGAGTATATTTGCGAGAGCTACCTATCGTAGCAACCCATATATTGACTACGTTGTCTACCGTGCCAGTGCTCTACAGAACTTTGAAATAACAAGACTAAAGTTCTGTATATTCAGAATCCAAACCCATGCTAGCAGAACAGTAGAGACCCATACAACATCTTAATAGTAGCATAAACTCCACCATTAACCACTCCCGTATTCCACATAGACCTCATTTCCCTATCAAGTACCAGGGAAGGTGGTATTATGCGTGTCATGATAGCCCCGCTCACCTTAATATAACAAAAGGAGATTAACAAAGGAGACTTAAGCCTGTGACAGTTCAGTTCAGGGTAGCCGGATTTTAGGCATCTGGGCACTGTTTTTTTTTTTGGTGAATCAGTACTCGTATTGATGCTAAGCATATAATGGGCGAGCGAATCCCCGGGTGGAAACTCGGCTAGACTATCCAACTCCTGGGCCGTTCCCTGCCCCGTATCTACATACCAAACCAGATAACCCTCGAAAAAAATAATAATAACCACATGCCAGTGGAGAAATAACACACGCTCGAGTGGAAAATACAACCCCTCTCCTCCCCTGCAGTCGAGAGTTGATAACGCTCAAGTAAACATAGGACTTCAACCATGCTCATTCCCCCCCCCTGCCAGTGGAGAAATCCCAACGTTCAGGTGTAAAAATAATAAAAGGCTCAGGTGGGAGAATAATACAACGCTCATTAACCCACCCGCCACTATGGTCAGCCAGCGCTCAAGTTGAAAAAACCCTAACCGATTAACGTAGGACAGAGGTAGCCCATACCTACCTTGCCCCTCCCCCCCACACACAAGGCATCCCATAATCACTCGAGTGCATAGCCCACATGGCTCTGTACACCCTGATGAGGGTACTGATGGGGCTGGTGGCTCTGTTCGCATTGGACCTCTGCCCTTCACATCCCTTCCGCGGGAGTCCCAATCATGTCTTCAGCTCCCGAGCAATAGGCCCCCACAGCCAATTGCCCGGTATTAGTTCCCAAATTATCTCCCTGCCCCCACATGCGGGAGCAGGTAATCGCCGACTCCTCTTTGCGATAAATTAGGTTCGGAGCGACCTGTCAGTGTTCCCTTCTAGCGACTTGCACTTATGGGCCAGGGCGTGACTCCTGGTAGGGGTAATAGTATTTTCATACCTATAGAAACTAAATTCGCCTTTTGCACCTTAAGACTTTTCGCTAAGTTCTCGCTCACTTCAGAAAATGGCTATGGCTTGTGACCACCCCCGTACCGAGTGACAGTCCCTGCCCTTGCTTGTCCCTGTAAGATTACGAGGTTATGAGTGGAGGAATCTTGAGAGAGAGATATAGATATATTCGTCAGGGCTATGTAGAGATCGCTATAGTCTTAATGCTATGGTTCTACTGTCCTGTCCTTCCT
>Ga0307511_10004541_pt1 | contig 14159 bp, 15 predicted proteins | sample 13_EM_MG_FD_200266 | JGI IMG/M metagenome (GOLD analysis project Ga0307511, IMG submission 200266) | Populus trichocarpa ectomycorrhiza microbial communities from riparian zone in the Pacific Northwest, United States - 13_EM | ecosystem: Host-associated > Plants > Roots > Unclassified | place...
CCAAGGCACTCTCGATCGTCCTCTTCGAAACCGAAGGGGCTGATTGCAACGGAGAAAACGAAAAAGCAATCAGCAAGGAAGAATCCTACCCTTGACAATCGCTTTCATAGAACACTCTTGTCTGTGCGGTGATGCTCGCGAAATGCTGACCTCACTGCATCTTGCCAAAACACAGACAGGAGTGTCTGTGCCACATTGACCCGGAGCGGAACTACCCCTTCGCCTCTGTCGTCGTGCAGCAGCTCTTCGTGCATCCCGTTTCGTGCGTGCACGCTTTGCCGTCTTTGTTCATCGCGCACGACTTGCCGTCGGCGGACTTGCATTCCTTCGTGCAGCAGGCCGCGCCCTCTTTGCAGCAGGCTTCCTGTTTCGTGCAGCACTCCGCTGACTTCGTGCAACAGGTCTCGCCTTTCGCGGCGGTGCAGTGATGAGTGGACTTCGCGGCCATGGCCATCGGGGCCACGAGCAGCATGGCGATGAGCGCAATGCGCAGTGTGTTTCGCATGATGTTCTCCATTGAAATTGAATGTGGACAGAGTGAGAGCGCGGGAGAACGCGGTATCAAATGCGAAGCGGGAGCGGCGCCACTGATTCGAGAGGACGCGTTGAAGGCATCACGCTGAAGCGCTGATGTCCTGCCACGGCGATCACCCGCATCGCCGCCGGAGCAACCGAGATCGCCAGGACAACGGGCGCCTTCACGATCGCGGCTGCCGGTGCGGCGCTCAGGCACTGCGTGCGGCAGCAACCGTGCGACGACATCAATACGCAACAGCCACCGGCGGGCAGGGTCATCGCCACCAGCGCAATCACGAGCACTCCGATCAGGCATCTCACGGTCTGCATCCTCGCACGTTCTGCAAAGAGCGATATGCGCGCGATCAGACCGCCGTGTGATGGCAATCACGTGCCGCCGTGATCACCGGCATCGGCGCTCGTGCAGCCCTCCGGCGATGCTTGCCAGCGTCATGCGAGGAGGAAACACATGCACGATTTGACCTTCGCTTTTGTCGGAGCCGGCGGCGATGGAGCGGTGACCGCGGGCGACATCATCGCCGGCGTTTGTGCCGGCGAAGGACTGCACGTCATCAAGACCGAGGCCTACGGCCCGCAGATTCGCGGCGGAGAATCGTCGGCCACGGTTCGCGTCAGCAGCATGCCGGTCTACGCGCAGGCCGACGCTGTCGATGCGCTGGTCGTCTTCAGTTGGGCCGACTTCGGTCGCTTCAAGAACGAAGTCGTGCTCGCAGCGGACGCAGTCATCTTCCATGAAGCCGGCGATGCGCCACCCGAGGAGATGACGTCGCGCACCTGCTATCCCATTCCGTTCGCAGCGCTCGCCCGCGAAGCAAGCGCTCCCGGATCCAAGAACGTCATCGCCGTCGGGCTGCTGACCGCGCGCTACGGACTGCCGCTCGACGCAACGCGCTACGCCATCTCGCGGCGATTCAAAAAGAAAGCGCTCACGGTCATCGACGCCAATCTGCGCGCATTCGATCGCGGCGTCACGGAAGAAGCGACGTTGCCGCCTGCCGCCGATCGTCTCGAGTACACCGCCTCCTCACCGAAACTCCTGATGTCCGGGAACGAGGCCTCGGCATTCGCAGCGATCCACGCCGGCTGCCGTTTCTTCGCCGGTTATCCGATCACGCCGTCGTCCGAGATCCTCCACTTCCTCAGCGAATGGCTGCCGAAAATCGGCGGCTCGTCGCTGCAGACCGAGGACGAGCTGTCGGCCATCGGCGCAGTGATCGGCGCCTCATTCACCGGCGTCAAATCGATGACCGCGACCTCGGGGCCGGGGCTCTCGCTGATGGCGGAGCTGCTCGGTCTCTCATCGATCGCCGAAGTACCGGCGGTCATCGTCAACGTGCAGCGCGGCGGACCTTCGACCGGCCTTCCGACGAAGAGCGAGCAGTCGGATCTCTTCCACGCCGTCTACGGCAGCCACGGCGACACACCGCGCGTGGTGATCGCCTGCTCCGACGTCGAGAGCTCGTTCCACGCCACCGTCGACGCATTCAACATCGCCGAGGAGTATCAGGTGCCGGTCATCGTCCTGTCGGATCAATCGATCGCCCAGAGACGCGAGACCATCACCGCGGGCGTTCTCGAGCACGAAGTGCGCGAGCGCCGCATGGCCACGCCGGATGATCTGAACGAATACCGGCGCTATCGCGACACGGCCGACGGCGTATCGCCCATGAGCGTGCCGGGGATGTGCAGCGGCATCTATCAGACGAACGGCCTGGAGCACGATGAGCAGGGACGGCCGAACTCGTCGTTCGTCGTGCACGAGGCGATGAACGCGAAGCGCTATCGGAAGCTCGAAGCGATCGCCGATCGCTATCGTCTCTTCGATCGCTTCGGCGCTACGAATCCCGAGGTGGGCGTCATCTGCTGGGGATCCTCGGCCGGCGTCGTGCGCGAAGCGATCGCGCGCATGGGAGTGGCAGACCGCGTTGGCGTCTTCGCTCCGATCATGATCACTCCCCTGCCGTCGCGCGATCTGCAGGCCTTCATCGACTCGTGCGGTTCGCTGCTCGTCGTCGAGGTGAGCTACGCCGCGCAGTTCACGCAACACCTTCGCACGCAGGTCGATCTGCCGCGCGCGAAGACCACCGTCCACTCCCGTTCCGGCGGCAAGAGCCTTACGGCCGCGGAAGTGGAAACCGAACTTCAACGACTACTGACGAACGTCCCTCAGGAGGTGCTGGCATGACTTGCTCGCCGTATTCACCGACCGACTACAAGACCGATCTGAAACCGGTGTGGTGTCCCGGCTGCGGCGACTTCGCCGTGCTCAACTCCGTCTACCGCGCCCTGGCCGATCTGCACATCGAGCCGCATGAGACGGCCATCGTCTCCGGCATCGGCTGCTCGTCGCGGCTGCCGGGCTACGTGGAGACCTACGGATTCAATTCGCTCCACGGCCGCGCGCTGCCGATTGCCACCGGAATGAAGCTGGCCGCGCCGAATCTGACCGTGCTCGCCGTCGGCGGCGACGGAGACGGCCTGGCCATCGGCGGCAATCACTTCATGCACGCCGCGCGGCGCAACACCGACATCGCCTATTTCATGATGGACAACGAGATCTACGGGCTGACAAAGGGCCAGGCCGCCCCGACGACGCCGTCCGGCGATCGCACCAAGTCGACGATCTACGGCAATCCCGAAGTCGCCGTCGATCCCTGCGCGCTGGCGATCGCATTGGGTGCGAGCTGGGTCGGCCGCGCCTTCTCCGGCGACGTGAAGGGGACGACGGAGCTGATGAAACTGGCCATCCGCCATCACGGCTTCGCTTTCCTCAACGTCATTTCTCCCTGCGTCACCTGGCGCGGCGATCACCAGACGAAGGAGCTGCGCGCGAAACTGGCCACAATCCCCGACGATCACGATCGCAATGACCGCAACGCAGCACTCCGCTTCACGAGCGAAGCCGAACATCTGACGACGGGCGTGCTGTACGAAACGCAGCGTCCGACTCTGATCGACGAGATGATGGAGATCCGGCACAAGGCGCTCGGTCAGTCTCTGCCGCCGGGACGCGAGGAGATCCTCAGCACGTTCGCGCCGGCGAGATAGGTGCCGGCGCTGCGGTCGCGTCGTCGCGCGCGTGTTTCATCCCCGGACCGAGCCCGGGCTGGAATTGGCCAGCGCGCCTTCGCGCGCATCCGTGTCGCGATCTTCAGGCCGATAACCGGGTTGTAGCGGCCGCCTGCGCGGCCGCAAACATCGGGCCCATTTCGTTCCCCGGGCCGAGCCCGTGGCTAAGTTTGGGCAGCGCGCCTTCGCGCGCACGTTGTCGCAAAGGCACGCCAATACTGCAGTCGGCGGATGATCGACTTTGGAATTGAGGTCGTGGCCGCGTCCATCCAGGCACGGGGGCGAGCGCGCGAAGGCGCGCTCCGCAATCCTAGCCTCGGGCTCTGCCCGGGGTTCGCAAGGACGCCCCAAAATTCGCGGCCGCAGAGGCGGCCGCTATAGGAGGCCGAGATCCGCAACCGAGGCACCGGTTTCGCGCAGCAGAGTTTCCAATTCCTCGGCGAATGTCTTTCTGCGGTGATGCTCCTCCTGCCGCGCGATGTAACGAATCACAGCCGGAACGCGAGAGAGACTGACGGAAAACGCCCCAAACCCTCGCTGCCAGCGGAATTTGGGCTCGTGAGACTCGCAGACCCACGACGACGAAGATTGCTTCAACTTGCCGACGACCGACGAAATTGACTGTGCCGGGCCGAAGCGTGCAAGGAAGTGCAGGTGATCTTCGACTCCCCCGGCGTGAACGTATTCAAGTCCGAGGTTGCGGGCGGTACCTGCGAAATATGCGTGGAGTGAGGACCGAAACGAGTCAGTCAGGAACGGACGTCGGTTCCAAGTCGCAAAGACGACGTGAATGTAAATCGATGTGTATATGTGCATGGCGTTTGAGCCATGCGGAAGTCCCGCTACGATGATACCTCGGCGCGCGCGTTTCGTTCCCCTGGGCAGAGCCCGGGGCCATGATTGGGCAGCGCGCCTTCGCGTGCTCCGTTGCGACGGAGCATAGCCTCGGCGCGACACCTTCGCGCATACACGCGGCGTGCGTTTTTTCACGTAACGACCGTCGATGCGGCATTCAGCGCGCGAAGGCGCGCGTGGCAATCATGGCCCCGGGGCTTTGCCCGGGGAACGCGAGGGGTCGTCCACGATTCGCGGCCGCGGAGGCGGCCGCTACAAAGGCCTACGCCCCGACCATTGCTTCGAGCTTGTTCATCGCCAGGATGAACACGCTCGATCCTTTGACTTCGATGATCTGGCGTTTCTTGAAATCGCTGAAGATGCGGGTGACGGTCTCGCGTGTGGTGCCGATCATCTGCGCTACTTCTTCGTGCGTGAGGAGAATGCTCAGGCGCATGCCTTTCGCCGTCTGTTCGCCGCCTTTGGCGCACCAGTCGAGCAGGAGCCGGGCTAGTTTTTCTGATGTCGTCTGCGACAGGCCGAGGGAGCGGATCTCGCGCTGAGCGGCCTGATACTTCTCGCTCAACTGCTGCGCGGTGTGCATGCAGACTTCGACGTGCGACTGCAGGAAGCGGACGAAGTCTTCGCGCTTGATGAAGTTCAATTGCGACGGCTCGATGGTCTCGGCCGAAACTTCGTAGGGCTTGCCGAGAATCGTCGCGCTCGCGCCGAGGACTTCGCCGGCCTCGGCGATCTTCACGATCAGCGTCTTCCCTTCCGACGAGGAGGTAGTCAGCTTCGCGCGGCCGCTGCAGAGGATGAAGACGCCGCGCGGCTGCTCGCCTTCGACGAACAGCAGCGATCCTTTCGGATAGATGCCGGTGAACTTGATGGCGTCGAGCTCTTTCAGCGTCTCCGGGCTCATGTTGCAGAAGGTCCGATCGACAGAAACGCTGCACTCAGCGCAGTCATTGTGAACGTCGAGGTTGTATGGCGTTGGCATAGAGACTCCTCGTCACCGAATATAGGGAGCTTCGTCGCACCGGGCGGCGCGGCAGATCACCAGCCACGGTGATGGCCGTCACTCGCCCTTCTCGCGCGCTTTGACGAATCCCACCGACATCACCAGCAGCAGCGTGATGCCGTTGGCCACGATGACGACGACGTCATGGCGAAGGACGCCGTACATCGTCCAGAGAAAGACGCCCAGCATGAAGAGTGCGAGGTAGCCCCACGAGAAATCACGGGCGCTGCGCGTGTTCCAAGTGCGGCCGACCTGCGGGAACCAGGCGGCGGTCGTTCCGAATGCGGCGCCGAATCCGACGGCGAGAATGAGCAGACTGTTCATGCGGGCAGCGTTGAATGAACCACGCCGCCGCCCGCATGACAGCCGTCACGTCTCAATGTGATTTGCGAACCGGCCGTGCCGCCATCGTTGATCGAATCCCAGGAATCCGCGCGACGGAAACTTCTGCACGAAATCGCGACGGAGCCTTGGGCAACCAACGCTGCCGGCCGTGCCGGCTATGCCGTGGCTACGCGGCGTACGACGCCTTTGAGGTCATCCACCTTATCGATCACCTTGTCCGTGAGGTCGACGACTTTCTTCTGCATCTTCCTGCCGGTCATCGGTGCATAAAGCAGCGCTGCTGTCGCGCCGGCCACGGCTCCGACGGCGAAGACCCACGCGAATTTCGAGAACGATTTCTTACGGTCGAACATAGTCATTCCTTTCGCTCGACACGATACGAAGCCTGATGCGAAAGGAGCGATGACAGTCGTCACCGCTCACTGTTCGGGTCAATGTGTCACCTGTCACAGGGACCGGTAGATGCCATCACTTCCGCTTGTTCGGCGCGGTCCGATGATGATCCAGACAAAACGGAGATCCCTATGATCAGCGTGACGAAGCTTCTCGGCGGCTCATCGTATTTTGGAGACCGGCTGCGCTATCACGACCAGTCGGCGCAGCAGACCACCGGCGTGCGTCCGGGCAACGGACCGGTGGTGGTCTGGAACGCAACGAGGACCTGCAATCTCGAATGCGTGCACTGCTACGCCGATGCGGAAACGGCGCGCTTTCCGAATGAGCTGACCACCTCCGAAGCGATGGTCATGATCGAGGACCTGGCGCTGATGAAGGTCCCGGCGCTGCTGATCTCCGGCGGCGAGCCGCTGGTCCGCTCCGACATCCTCGATCTTGCCGCCTATGCCACATCCCTCGGCGTGCGCGTGACGTTATCGACGAACGGAACGCTGATCGACGAGAAGAAAGCGCTCCGCATCGCCGATATCGGCGTCACCTACGTCGGCATCAGCGTCGACGGCGACGAGACGCGCCACGACCGCATGCGCGGACGCGCCGGTGCTTTTCGCGACGCCCTCCGCGGCATTCGCCACTGCCGCGATGCCGGAATCCGCGTCGGCGTCCGCTTCACGGTCACGCAGGACAACCTCGACGAGATCGACAGCGTCTTCCGCGTCGTGGAGAACGAAGGGATCGGCCGGCTCTGCCTCTACCACCTCGTCTACTCCGGCCGCGGCTCGTATCTCTCCGGCATCGACCTCGAGCCGGCACAGAAACGGACGCTGATGAACAAGCTGCTGGAACAGGTCGAGCGCTGGAACGCGGACGGGCGCGAGATCGAGGTGATGACCGTCGACAATCACGCCGACGCGCCGTTCATCTATTACTGGCTGCTCGATCGCGATCCCCGCCGCGCCGACGAGGCGCTGTCGCTGATGCGCAACAACGGCGGGAACCGCTCGGGCATCGCCATCGCCTGCATCGACAACTTCGGGATCGTGCATCCGGACCAGTTCACGACGACGCACTCGATCGGCTCGATCCGGGAGCGGCCGTTCTCGGCGATCTGGACCGATCCCCGCGTCCAGCTCCTCGACCATCTGCGCGACCGCAAGCCGCTGCTGAAGGGCCGCTGCGCAACCTGCCAGTGGCTGGCGGTCTGCAACGGAAACTTCCGCGCGCGCGCCGAGGCGGCAACGGGCGATTACTGGCAATCGGATCCGGGATGCTACCTGCTCGATTCGGAAGTGATCTCCGGAGCGCCAGAGTGAACGCGCTCGAAACCAGCCCGGGGTGGCGAGGGGGGTTACGACAGCGTCCTAGGGATTGGCTGTCGCGCGCAGGAGGGCTACGAACCCCGCTTGCTCGAAATGTTGATCTGCAGTGAGGGCTTCTCGAATGTCTCGTTCCTGCATGAGCGCAAACGAAATGCAGTCCGTGAGACCCCAGGTCTTGTCTGGCCGGTCGATGAACAGTTGATGGCCTCGCGAGAACAGTTCCGAGTCGACCGGCAGGACAAGAACGCCAGGATCGCGTTGCAACGCGCGAAGGAGTTGCGTGGCGGCTTCCCGGTATGGCGGTCGTGAAAAGGAATCTCCAATCTCGGCAAGAATGGCGTGGGTGGTGACGAGTACTGTGCGTGAGTTGCGCAGTTCGCGGGCCAGACGCAATGCTGTTTCGTGGTAGCGATCGGTGGCTACAGTGACGGCGATCGCGAAGGATGTGTCGAGGAAGACCTCAGCCATTTGTGGCGAGCCGCGATTCGTAAAGGTACCGATCGAGATTCTCCGACCAGTCCGCGGGACCCTCGAGGTTGAGGCTCATCGCCGTATCGAGGAAGCTCTCCCTCGGCTCTGACGTATCCGGCGTCGTGACAACCAGAGTCACGCGTGTGTTGGGCTCCAGTTTCAATGGCCGGTCAGGCCGGAGCACCTGGCCGTCAAATACCGCCTCTATCGTGGTTGTCATTTCTCAGCCTCGGGCAAGTATATCGCGCGAGTTCGGGCTGCCTGGATCCCTATTTTCCGTCCATCCCCTCAGTCGTCCGCATCACCTTTTGCAGTTCTTCTTTGCTCAATGCGTGACCCTTTTTCGGGGCGCGGTATTCGTTGCTGTGGGAGACCATGAGGCGGTGGCATTGGAAGGAGCCGGTGCGAGTCATCGTCCCTTCGACTACGACGCCGATGTTTTCGCGGAACATTTGTGGGGGAACGCCATTTGACGTGACGTGGACGACGTGCGCCGCGTCCTTGACGTCGAACTCGACGCCCGAGGTGCCGGCGCGGCCGCGGATGGAGCCGGGGGCAACCATCCCGCCGAGGCGGATCGTGGCGCCGTAGGCCTTGTCGCCGTTGGCGATGAGATCGGACGGCGTCCAGTAGTAGACGAGGTTCTTGTTGATGCCGCCGCCGGCGATGGCGATGAAAGCAACGGCAGCGACGAGGACGGCGATGATCGTGTAGCGTCGGCTGCTCCTGCGCATCGATTCGCTCAGTGAGAAGGTGCGGGTGTCGTTCGTGCTCATGTGGTGATGATCTGTTTTCGGTTCGACGCGCGCGGCGGTATGAGTCACCAGTCGATGTGATGGAACTCACGTAGCGCGGGGCGTCCTCGCCCGGCGGTGGTTTCTAGACGATTGCGCGGGACCTCGGACTTACCGCCGGGCGGGACGCCCGGCGGGAGCAGACGAGGACGTCCGCGCTACGGGCGCCAGCGGAGGTAAAGGCCGTACCTCGTGGCGTCGTAATCAGCCAGCGTGGACGACGTCTCGCTGTAGTTGTCGCGATCCCATTCGGCGGCGATGCCGGTCTTCCATTTGAAATCGAAGGTGGCGCGGACGCGGTGGCGGTCGATGGTGAAGGGGAGCGTGCCGGTGTTCTCGAAGCGGCTGATGCTGGCGTCGATGGAGAAGGGGCCGCGGAGGTAGCTGGCACCGCCTTCGCGCGCCTTGCCGTCTTCCGTGTGGATGGATTCGCCGAGGGCGAAGTTTTCGGGACGGCGGAAGCTGATGCTGCTGTCGGCGCGGAACTGGGAGAGCGATGCGCGGAAGCTCAGGCCGGTGAACGGCGTCAGCTCGGCGTCGCCGGAGTATTGGCGCATGCGGGCGTCGTAGCCGGTGTCGGGGCGATCGTTCGATTGCGTGGTGCGCTCGGCGGTGACGCCGGCGCGGAACATTTTCTTCGGCGTCGACCAGGCGGCGCGAACGCGCAGGCGATTGCGATCGAGGTAGTCGGTGCGGAAGATCGGCTCGTCGGCCAGATCGCGGCGCAGCGAGGCGCTCAGGAGCAGGCTGTTGAACGAGTACGAGCCGGTCACGTCGAGGGTGTGGATGCGCCGCGTGAAGTCGCCGCTCTGGTTTCCGGGAACGACGATCTCGGAAAGGTCGGGCGCCACCGTGATGTCCTGCTTCGCCTCGCGCAGCTCGACGCGAACGGCAAACGGTCCGAGTGCGCGTGCGGAGAGGGCGCCGTTCCAGACGGTTTCTTCGCGCTCGATCGAGTTGGCTGAGTTGAGGACGGTCTCGATGTCGCGGCGATCAAAGCCGGCGAAGGTGATGCTCTGCAGAAAGACCGTGTCGATGAGCGCCGCGCCGTCGAGCTCGCGATGCTCGCGCTGGTAGCCGGCCAGGAAGTCGACGTTCGGCGCGAGAGTGACTTCGGCCCGCCCGCCGCCGCGCCAGGTTTTGTTCTTCGCGTTCGACGTCGCGCTCTCGCTGAGTCCCGTGTAGAAACGGCTGATGGCAAACGATGCGAACGATCCGGCCGCGGCCTCGCTTTCGTTGCCGTTGGAGTCGGCGGCGAAGCGGACGTAGTTGCCGATCAGCCTCACGCGATTGGTCACCTGATCGGCGACGAAGAGGTTCGTGAACGGCGTCTTGACGTGCGTCGAGTCGGTGCGGGTCACCGAGGTGGCAGTGACCGGCTGGCCGAGAACGGTGCCGGGATCGTTGCCGGCTCCCGCTCCGGGCGTGAGCGTCAGCGTGTCCGTTCCGCGGAAATTGCGCCAGCCCTGCGTGAGCTGTCCGTACACCGAGGCGAAGTGGAAACTGGCGCCGGCGCGGATCTCGCGATCGCGCTCGTGCAGATCCTGCAGCAGGCGGAACTCATCCTGCCCGAGGTGATACGTCGTCGATCCCGGCCCCTGATTGTCGTTGTACGTGTAGCCGATGAACGGCGTAATGGCTTTGTCGGGCAGAAGCTCGAGATCGATGTCGTACATCCGGCGCGTGCGGTTGAAGGTGTGCTGGCCGGGAATGATCCCTTGTCCGAGGAGCGGATTGGCGAAGGCGGGCAGCGCGCTGAAGGCATCCGCCGAGCGATAGCCGAAGCGAAGCCGGTACGTTTCCGCACGCGACGCTTCCAGACGGAACGACTGCGCCGGTCCGGAGCCGAGGTCGCTGACGTCGATGCGGAAGCGATCGGTCAGAGAAGTGTGGCCTTCGAAATCGGAGGTCGAGAGTGTGAAGCTGCGGATCAGCAATCCACCGCGCTCGTTGACCTGCGTGCGGTACATGTCGTTGCTGCCTTTGAGATCGAGCCAGCGATAGCCGATCTCCAGGTCGAACGGCACGGTCTGCGCCTGCGCAGCGAAGGCCATGGCCAGGATCGGGAGGGAGAGGAGCTTCGCGACGAATCGTTTCATGTTCATCGCCTTCCTACTTCAGCAGTTGCGGATCGCGGTTGGAGCCGTGGATCGCAACGTGGCAGGTCGTGCAGTTCTGATAGCGAGGGTTGCTGAGGTTGTGGAACGAGGGCGGCTGGGAGCCGAGAGTCGTGTTGCTGAGCGGCGAATGACATTCGATGCAGAGCTGCGCCACGGTGGCTCGTTTCAGGCGCTTCGGATTCGACGAGCCGTGCGGCTCGTGGCACGTCGTGCAACTTCCGGCCGCGATCGCTCCATGCTGGAAGACGAACGGGCCGCGCTTGTCGGCGTGACAGGAGACGCATGGCGCCTCGCCGGCGTTCGTCGTACGCAGGCTCTCGGCGCCGGGACGGCCGTGCGGTTCGTGGCAGGAGGAGCATTCCATCCCTCCCCTGCCTAGGCGATGTGCGTAGGGTTTGTTGCGGAACGACGATACCTGCGTCATGTGGCAGGAGTCGCAAAGGTCGATCTGCTTTTTCGCCAGGAGATGCGGAGCGCGCGCCTCCGATGCGTGAATCGAATGGCAGGTCAGACAATTGACCGCCGCCGAGTTGGCGTGCATGCCGGCGTGACGCGAGATGCGATCGCTGCTGACGTCGTGGCAGGTCAGGCAGGTCTTGTTCGCACCAACGAGGCCGGCCGGCTTGAAGATCTTCTCTTTGTCGCCGCCGCCTTCGATGTGCGCTTTGCCGTCGCCGTGGCAGCTTTCGCAGAGGGCGTTCGGCACTTCGCCTTTTTTCACTTTGCCACGGGAGTGGGCGTTGGCCGCGAAGGTCTTTGCCTGGTCGGCGTGGCAGTCGCTGCAGGCTGGGAGTGCTTCGGGTTGCGCGGCGGGAGCGTCCGGTGCAGGCGTGGACGTCTGTTCGGGCGGTTTCTCCGGCGGCTTCTCGGGAGGAGTTTGCGCCGCGGCCGGAAGACCGAGAACCAGCAGCAGTAGCAGTCCTCCGATGTGAAGTCTCATGTCGTTCTCCAGGCCTTCATGGCAGATCCGAGGGAGATCATTGGCGATCTCCCTCGGACCCAGCGGCTACCGCGCGTGCGCCTTTTCGACTGAATGGTCTTTCCCTGTTCCGTGGCACGTGGCACATGACTCGGCGGGGATGGTTGATCCGGGGAATGTGGCCGTATTCAGGAACGCATGCGCGGCGGCATCCTTGTTGTCGTGGCACCCGAGGCAGGCTGCGGTGGCCGGCCCGTGCGGTGTGAAGTAATCGCGGAGAGTGGTGACCGATCCGATGTTGGTCTGCTGCAGGGGCAGCGTGTAGGCGGCCGTGCTGGCGTGGCACTTCGCGCAGTTGCGCGTGTCGCCGGGGAAGCGCACTTCATTGAAGTTGTTCGTCGATCCGCCGAAGCCGATGATCGTGTAGTCCTGCGTCATGTTCTCGCCGGTGTGGATGCGGTGGATCATGCGCTGGAAGGAGACCGACTCCGCCGGACCCTGGTTGGCCGGACGCAGCGCCTGATCGCCCTCGACCGGGTTGTGGCAGATCACGCACTCATCGATGTTCGTGCGCTGGCCGCCGTGAAGGGCGAGCTTGTCGTGGCAGGTGTTGCACTGCGCGGTGGTGACCGAGACACGCCGCGGCGTCACGGCTCCGGTCACGGCAACGTACTTGATCGGATTGAGGGTCGCTTCCTGGATGGCGATGTCGGCCTTGCCGTCGCCGCGCTTGAGGCTCACGTTGCGGCGAAGGTCGGCGCTGATGGTCCAGGTGCCGCTGGCGTCGGCAGGAAGAACGGCCGTAAAGGTGTAGCTCGTCGTTCCGGCGGCGGCGCTGAAGACGCCCTTGGTAATCGCGTTCTCGCGGTAGTACTTCGTGTAGCTGGAAGCCGGTCCGGCCAGGATCGGCGAGAAGGTGGCCAGCTTCGTTCCGTCGACTGCGGTTCCGTCGTTGTTGGTGATCTTGAAGACGGCGGTGGGCTGCTTGCCGGGCAGCATGTTCGTGACGCTGACCACCGTGGCGTTGAGGCCCTTCAACTGCTTCGACTTGGCGGGAACGGTGTGCGCGCCTTTGATCGAGGCATCGAATTCCTGGCCGTCCGGCTGATGGCAGGAAGCGCATGCCTTGTCGTCGGCCTGCGGTCCGGCCGGATGGTTGGCGCCGGTCACCCAGTTGATGTCGTCGTGGCAGGAGCCGCACGCATCGCGGCTGGGATTGGTGTACCAGACGTTCGACTGCGCGCCTTTGTTCGTGGCGACGGAACCTTCATGGCAAGTGGCGCAGTTGCGAATGTCCTGCGGCATGGCCACTGTCGAGAAATCGTGCAGCGACTGGGCGTTGCCGATGATCTGGTACGGCTTGCCGGCCAGCACGCTCGGCAGCGCGTCGCCGTGGTGGATCTTGTGGGCCATCACTCTCATGTCGACCGTGTTGCCGGTGTCGGGATCGGTCGTCTGCGGCTGATGGCAGAGGGCGCAGAGCTTGACGTCGCGGCGCGAACCGCCGTGGGCGTTCAGCGCCGACTGCGTGTCATGACAACTGAGACACGTCGATGAGTCGCGCATCTTGTCCCACGTGTTGCCCGCAGCGATCGTTCCGCCGTCGGGGCGGAAGTCGAATTCAACGTTGGCGAAATAGTTCTTCGCCAGCGCGGGGTCGATTCCGGGGACGGCGGTCATGTTCCGGGCCGCGTAGATGCCAAGCGTGTGCGTCTTGGCCTGATCGAACCCGGCCGGCAACACGGTCGTCGAGGTGAACTTGGTGTGGCCGGTCTCGAGGTCGGTGAACGCGCCGGCGATCGTGCCGGCCTGCACTGCCGTCACTCCGGGATGCGGGCTGTCGGCCGGCGAAGTCTGGCTGCGCGTGCCGTACGAGGTGTAGAGGCGCGTGGTGGGATCGTAGACCGCCAGAACGAAGCTCAGCGAGATCGGGCCGGGCGTGGTCTTGCCGAGGCGGTCGAGCGGCTGATCGAGATCATCGGTGAGGCTGACGTCGATGACCGGCTTGCGATCGCCTCCGATGGTGATCGAGTTCACCTTGATCTTCAGTCCGGGGCGAATGAAGGCCACCTCGCCCGTCGTCAGATACGCCTCGACCTGACTCGACGAGTATTGCATCGTTGCGGGCGGCGGCGCCGCTCTCTTTCGCGGGGTGTCGGCTGCGAGAAGGGGAAGGGCGAGAAGCGCGATCGCCGAGATCGCGAACGCGGCGCGCCTGTTAATGGTGTTCATGCGGACCTCCGATGACTGTTGGCCTTCGAATCGATATTTCACGCTGCACACCGTAAGGCCGGCTAATGATGCTGGACCATGCGCGCCGCCACTGCTGTC
>Ga0307511_10004542_pt1 | contig 14156 bp, 16 predicted proteins | sample 13_EM_MG_FD_200266 | JGI IMG/M metagenome (GOLD analysis project Ga0307511, IMG submission 200266) | Populus trichocarpa ectomycorrhiza microbial communities from riparian zone in the Pacific Northwest, United States - 13_EM | ecosystem: Host-associated > Plants > Roots > Unclassified | place...
TATTATTTTTTAAAAATTATTTATGATATACGTAAAAAATTTATTTATTTTTTTTTAAAAAATTTTAAAAAGAAAAGGAAGGAAATACGAGTAAAAAATAAGGAGGAGGTTCGAGGTGTAATGTAGAGTAGATCCAGATGTACGTAACATGACCCACCACTCGTAGTCGTAGGAGACTTGCTTCCACATTTCCACGCACCGCCTAGCCTGGCCTGGTCTTATTTCACAAGCACAAACAAACAGACATATAAACAGAGACATAGAAATGTTAGAGAGAGAGATACAGAAAGTCCCCTGAAATCTAAAATTTCTCTTACAAATCCCAGAAAATTCTGTCCTTTCTATTTTTCCTTATCATCCAACTCCCGCCATTTTGTCTACACCATCTAATACCTGAATTCACTCTTTAGTTCTTTTCTTTTCTTCGAAAAAAAGGCAAATAAAACCAAATTCTACCGTTTCCAAGATCGCCCTTTCTTTTGCTTCAAGTCCACTCCAATTTTATCAGTTTTTTATATTATTTTTGCGGATCAAAAAACTCATTTCTCAGAATTGATTAGAAAGAATCCTTCTTATTTGTAGCTCATTTTTGTTTTGTTTTTTTTTTTTTAAAGAAAATGGACGAGTTTGGTGTATTGACAGAACGTTTTGGGTTAAAACCGCAAGGGAAATCAGCACCAATGGCGGCATCGAGAGGATCCAATAATACCCAAATACCAAATTTCGCTTCGTCAAACCCGAAAACCTCCCCATATTCTTCTAAATCAACCTATAATTCCCATTCCTTTAATGGGTCTTTCATGGATGATCACGAAACTCTCCGTAGCAATTCGAAATCCCAGAATTTTGGTGATGATTTTGACATTTTTGGCGGTTTTCAAAAGAATTCAAAACAAACTAGCACAGGGTTTGGTTTCGATTATGATTCTGTGTTTTCAAGTACTAAAAATTCGAATGCGAAATCGTCTTTTTATGATGATATATTTGGTGGGTTAAATGTTTCTAGTTCAACAGTTAATAATAATGATAATGATGATATTTTTGGGGCGTTTACCTCTTCTTCCTCAAAGGCCGCCAAGCAAAGAGCACCGGTTGATGACTTGTTGGGGGGTTTTGGTACAAAATTGAAGCCTCCGAGCCGGAATGGATCTGTTGGTTATGATGATTTGATACCCGGATTTGGTTCCAGCAAATCATCAAGTAAAGAGTATGTGTTTTTTTTCCCCCCAGGAAATTTGATGGTTTCGTTGATTACTTGCTTAATTGTTCTTTATTTATTTATTTTTAACTAAATGTCAATGCTTTATTTATTTACTGCTCTTGGTTTGTTTATCTAGGAAATTATTTGCATACTGTGATAAATATCGTGTTTTATGTATGATTATTGAAATAGATGGAGGATTTAAGCTCATTGTACTTGTACCTTATGTGGGTATTATCCACAATGTTCAGCTCCCATCTCGTGCTTTTCTCTATGTGCAGTTCAATGTACCTTTGATGCGCCTATTTTGTTTACCTGCCACACATAACAAGAAAATGATGAGATGGTAGTTTGATGGCCTAAAACTTGAGACAGGATGATAGCTCAAAGTGTTTCTCCTAATTGAGACAGCATATTTCTCCTAATTGAGTGATTTACAAATCTGTTTTGGACCTATTCAGTTTGACCCCATTTTCTGTATGATGTAATGGGGCATGGCCATGGACGTGCAATTCTGATGCTTTGTTCTGGTCACCATTTTTGTTTTGCAGAGAAAATATAAGAACAACCACACCAGCATTCACCTCAACAGAAGACCCTTTTGTAGTACTTGAACAAACTTCAACCAAAACAAAATTGTCCACAGACCCACTGGAGGAATTTGGTAAGTTTAATCATTCTGGAAGAGCAGAATCTACTGTTTTGTCAAATCGTTCCCTGCCATTGAGACCCCCTCCAAAACCAGGGCAAGTTTTGAAGACAGGTAAGGATTGTTCTGCCTCCTTAAGTCATTTGTTCTTCTCATAATCTTAATAGTGTTATGATGCTCCATGATGCAGGAAAGAGTTCGGATGTTTTTGCCATAGATGAACTGGAGGACTTTGCTATGGGTAGGATGCAAACTAATGCTCATAGTGGATCTAATGGTCGTCATGCTAGGGAAGTAAAGGAAAGTGCAGATGATCTAGAGTTATTTTTCGGCAGGGGTTCTCGTTCCAGCAGTGTGCCAAAGTCAAGGCATGAAGTTCCGGTAAGAACCACTGATACAAGAGTAAATGGTTTCTGTAACACCAGCAGCTTGTTTTTATTTGACTCCAGATGCCCTTGTTAGGACCCTCTATTTGATGCAAAGATAAATGCAAAAGGAAAGCCTGAATTCCCCACTAAAAAATCTTCTACTTCCTCACCTGGCATAAGGAAGACTTCTGCAAAAAATGTAATTGGTGACCTTTCTTCAATTTTTGGAGGTAATTTATTGTTGAAATTGGCTTTCATTGGTAGCAGTAGAAATTATCTTTTGGTGCATTGTTGTTTTATCTAATATTGATGGCTTTTACTCTGCCAAAGATGCCATGTTATCTGGAGAATTTGAGGAAGTTGATGGGGAAAGTGAAGAAAGAAGGAGAGCCAGATGGGATCGTCACCAGAGGACCCGGGATCGAATGGTGTGTCTTACTTCAAACCATTTTTTTCACTCGTTTATCAAATGTGATTAGGATTATGCTATTGACTGGATGAATTTATTCTTTTCTCTTGGATTATATTAATATGCTGCATGCTTGTTTATATAGAAGGTGAAAAGAAATTAGCTAATGTATGAAACAAGAACAGAAAAGGATTACAAAGTTGTAAAATCTGACCTGATAGTATTTATCTATCAGCTCTTCTGCCTGATGAATTCTATTCCAATAATCATTAATTGATAACCTTTTTGTACAAAACTCCTTGAGTAGCAGTTGAAAGAAGTGATTTGTCCATCTCTGGTTCTTGCCAGTATCTCACACTCTGAGTTACTTCATCTCGTACATCATGTACTTCAAGAGTTACTTCATCCTGCCAGCATTGAGTAATAATGATTGCTGGCTATTGAGTCATAGCTGCAGCTCTTTCCTTTATCATCTAAAGCACATAGCTGATGTTCCTAGTTGACTGAGTGAAATTGAATAGGTGTGACTCTGCAGATTGAATTTGTATTTGTCATCATAAGAGATGATTTTACAAATCTGGATTGTTGTATCTACAGGAACAAGCAGTTGCTGATATGAACCAGCGTGACCGTCAAACTTTGCATGAGCAAGAGGAGAGACGTGTAAGTAATTTTCAGTTGTGCCCTAGACTTGCAATGGATTTAGTTGGATTTTTGTGTGCTGACTCTACAGATTATTGGTTTTTTTTTTTGTACCATATATGTGATGCATGAATGCTTGCGGAGCTACTTTTGGGGTCAAAGATGAGTTGAAAGGAACTGAGTCTATATGTTGATGTGAAGCAGCATATGGTTTATATATAAATAAGTGTGTCTATCAGTTACTTTCTTGCTGTCTCTTTGCGGGGTTGGATTGATGGGGTGGATGGCTTGTTGCTCACACTTGTTATATCTTCTAATATTTTATTTTTTTCCTTGCAATATAACCTCTTAACTTTGAGTAATATGTGGTGATATCTGATCTTAATTTGCAGAGGATAGCTGACAAAATGGATGTTCAAATAAAGCACTGGGCAGCAGGCAAAGAAGGCAATTTGCGTGCACTGCTATCATCATTGCAATACGTGAGTTTTGAACGGCCTTTTTAAAGTATCTTTTCACATTTTAGTATGCAAGATCATATCTATTTTTTTTTTCTTTCAGATTTGCCTTTTGAAGTATCTTTTTGCATTTCAGTATGCAAGAAAGTATCACATCTATGTCATTTTTTTTTCCAGATTTGTTGCTTTTTATTTCTGAATTGCTGTTAGTCTTCCAAATTGAAGAGTTTTTAGAATTTAAATATAGACCATTACACAGTTATGTTCCTACCAAACTGTGTTCTTACATCTTAAGGAGAATTTGGAACCAACCATTGAAGAGAGCTTCTGGATTGCTGATCACAACTGCCGTTTCTGCTGAGAATGAATACTATCATCAATATGTTGATATATTGTGTTCAATAATCTTATGCCTGGGTATCTATGAATTATGATGGTGAAGTTAACAGAGTTATTAGAGTTTTAATCTGATGATGGTGCCCCCCACCACCAAACCCTTTGCATATCTGTTTTTGTGGTAGCTTTATAGGCACTGTTCTAATAGTGTAAAGTCCATGCCTTTTCACGACCCACCATACTATCGATCACTCATGTGCTATACAAGGAAAAAAATTCGCACTTAGAAGGGCGACTGGCAGCATCATTGGATTCTACAACTTGTGTGTTTGCTGTGCTCTCTGTTTAAGAGGCTGCTTGAAGTGTCGGGTTGTAGTTCGAAGGAAAATGAAGTGCCATTCCCATGTCTTGAAGCTATTATTGAATGCTCAAGAATTCCTTTTCTGCTTAGTATAATTAAGCATGAGTAATTACCAACATATTTTTCTTTATATGCGGAATGATGAGCAGGTGCTTTGGCCTGATTGTGACTGGGAACCAGTTTCACTGACAGATTTGATCACCTCTACCTCAGTGAAAAAAGTCTATAGAAAGGCAACCTTATGCGTCCATCCTGATAAGGTGCAACAGAAAGGTGCTACTATCCAACAAAAATTTATTGCTGAGAAGGTTTTTGATACCCTCAAGGTACAGTATGAATTTCCAAGTGTTGATATTAGGTATCTTCATTATTGGATGTTGGATTCTTTTCTTATTTATTTTTCAACCGTGGTTTAAAAGTTACATATACTTTGCCACATCCAACTTCAAGTTTTTTCAATTTTGTGTTCTTTTTTTCCAATTTTTTTCTCCCATTAAACAGGAAGCTTGGAACAAGTTCAGCAAGGAGGAACTCTCTTAAATGCCTTTGATGACTCATCCTCTGAATATTTGGGCCATACCATTTGGCAGTTATTGGACTTCCATTTCGAGGTAAATGATGCGTGTGCCCTGCTGTGCCGTTCTACACTTTTTAGGTACAATACCTCCGTTGCAGCATGAATCCTGAGGCTCATAGCTGAGAGATGCTCGTTCAAGATCACTGCTGTTGTGTATGATGGTGTAAATTAACGCTTCTTCTAGAAACATCAGGTTTTACAAAATTTATAGAACCCTTCTGCAGGAAAAGTTCAACAACCATTTGCCAATTGCATTGATGTTGAGATTCTCTGGCAATTTTTTATTCTTTATTGTAATAATGATATTCCATGAGCCCGTGAATTTAATCCATTGAACAATCAGAGAGGTGGTTGTTTTGCTGTGCATTTTGCAGGCGCAATAAATTAATGATTCTTGAGTTTCAAAAATCTGATTTTTTCAGCTTTCGCTGATATTCAACATCACTTTTTTTTTTTGGTATGGTTTTATTTGTTTTTTGAGCATAAGTGAGTGTGTAATAATACAAAATGATTACCAATTAGCATCGGACAAGTGGCCGCTAAATCATTTGGTAACGATGACGTGTTCTTTTGACTGTACCAACACAAATAAAATTAGGGATAAAATTGAAGTTACAAAAGAATTTATAATTGCTGGACCAAATTGAAATCACCAGATTTTCGGAAGAATGGTAAAAACTTCTAATCCTTGTTTCGTTCCAGGCTTGAATTCTAGGTGGATGCGTAATCCTACACCTACATGGTTTCAAATAAGGCGTTTAAATACATGTATCTAACCCTTTCAAAGTCAGAGATCAAGAACTTAGCCATGAAGATCACTGCCAAAACGTATGAAAACGATGTTGATGTTAATATTGGAAACAAATATTTCTTAACTACCATGCAAAGTTCAGATGATCTCGAAGTCAAGAAGTGGGTTCAGGAGGTTAAAAAAATATACGGCAAGCACAATAGGCAGGGCGTTGCTGCTGGTCTCAATGCTTGTCGCAGCATCGGCTTTGCCAGCTGCAGATACTATAAGCAAGAAGGTAGCATCTATACACAGTTTTTCTTGCAATTTCATGTATTTTTCCAATCATATTAAATGTATTTCTTTCGTTGTGGCACTAGATTCGAAATCAAAATCATAATGTGGCCTTATGCATCACTTCATATCCCCGATGCTTTATTTATCGCTTGTAAGATTTTACAACTGTGTGGGAAGTCGCTGCCTTCTTTATGGTTTTCATGCCTACAAGGGACCCGTTCTCAAATGTCTTCCTATACGATAAACGGACCATTGTTGCTGGCGTTGGTATTGAAGGAGTAGTGAAGAAACTTGAAGAGGAGAATGAGGGTTTGCTGATTACGACTAGGAGAGTCGAGTTGCGAGAAGCGGCCAAGGAAGCTTTTCCATGAAAGATTTCAGCAGGTACAATTGGAAGAAGCTGACAAAGGAGGTGTTGGGACTGGACTTTGTCAGGCATAGGAAGATCACAAGGTATGATCCTCTTACCTACAGCAATATGTATGCAGAAGATATGGTCAAATGGGCAACAGCTGAAGCTTGCCTTGCTTATGAGGTGGGATCAAAATTGCTGTGAGATTGCCATAATCGATCAATAACTGGTGATGATCACATTTGTTTATATAGAAGGTTCCTAGTGATTGTTTGAATATTTACGGTTTTAGCTGGTCATTCATCCAAGAATGTTCCATAGTTTCCTAGTTGAATAAAATCCTTAAAGATAACATTTGAGGAGATGGAAACAGCTGAGACAAGAATTTATGGAGACGAATAAAATTTTTGTTTCTATCTCCAAGATAATTTTTCAACAAATTTCAATCCCTTCAAAAAAACGAGGGACACGAAACTCAAACCCATTATTTATTTATTTATTTTTGTCAAAAATAACCTGTAAACACATTTAATTTTTCCATTTGCTCTCTTATTGTGTATGGATATGGGTTTTGAATTATCATAACCTAAGGATATAATATCAAAAAATAAATTTGTTTTCAATTTACTTATGTTTTAACTACTCGGAGCACCCCACGTTACATTGCTGGTAGAATTCCAAGCTAATTTTCAACACAAGAGAAGAAGACTCTAATGTTAAGGATATATTTTTTAGTATTAAGAAAAATTTTAATTCAGAATTGAAAAAATAATTTGAGTTTTATAAATCAATTGAAAAATATATCAATTTATAAATCGTTAAAAGAGTTCTTGATGCTAACTAAAAACTAAAACAAGAAATTCATCTTCATTGTAATAAGCAATAAATAAATAAATACACAGGTAAATATTTGATCTAGTGAAGTGGGTAATTTTTCATTTTTTTTCTTTATTTTATTATGTTGTAATTTCAATGGATATTCATAAGAAAGACAATGATTTAAATTTAGAAGAAAAATGTATTTTTTTAATTGAAATTATCTTTTCTTATCCATTTAATTCATTTTTTGTTAAAAAAATTCTTTTTTTATAGTAGTTTGATTTATTAAATAAAAAATAGAAGTATTGTTTTATAAATTTAAACTTATAATAATCTTAAAAGCAAGTTTAAATAAGAAAATTATAAATCAATAATTTCTAATATAAAATTAAGCATGTTAGGTTCATATAATTATTAAATATTAAAATTTATTTAAATATCATTTGAATAAATTTATTTAAAGTCAATACTATTATAAAATATATAAGAAAATTAGGTCATTAAAAAAACACCACATGCCCACACCAAAACTATAAAGTCTAGGGATGTCTGGTCTTAAAAGGTCACTACTGTAGAACTATCAAAGTTTTTTTTTTTTGCTGGCCAACATCCTTGCTAAGATATTTTAATTATTTGACATGTGATTAGTTAATTACTTATTTCATTACTATAAATATTTAGATAAATAATTTAATAATATTATGTTCTTATTTATGAGTAATTTTCTTTGGATGATTATAAATTAATTTTTTAACGTTTTTATAGGTGAAGAAGTTGCCATTTTAAATTATTTAAAATAAAAATTCAATGCTCTTTCTAATTATTGTTTCAAAGATGATAAGTTTCATGAAAAAAAATATATTTTTTATTTTATTTTGTGTTATCTACTACTAATCAATATATCTTATACACAATTATATCAATTCCAACTATCTTAATCTCTTTTATTTCGTCTTAAAACAATATCTAATCACTACAGGTTGTCCATTAAAAACCTCATCTTATTAAATATTTAAATTTTTTATATAGTTGCTTTTGATAAGATTTCACATCAAACATTTTCTTCTTTTCACGTCAATTTTGTAAAATCATATTACTGTTACAAGCATTGAACATCCGAATTAAATTTGAAGATGAACATCATCAAACACTCGTTGAAAAATGATCGCGCATGGATTTTACAGGGAAGGTGGAGGAGGCAGATTAGTCCATTCCAATTTCCACCACTTCCACCAGATTAGAGGCGCTGCTTGCCAATAGGATTAAGGGCCTGCGAGTAAATATGTTTTTTTATACCATGGGCCATGCTTGATGGATTTTAGATCCCATAGTTTGATTCAACTATGGATTATTGGGCCGACTTGATGAGTAGAAACCACATCAAATCATCGGCTCCATGCTCGCTACAAGTGAAGGCCTTGGGTGGACATGGTCCTATGGCCGTTAGGAGACCACAACTATTACCAGTGTTCCAACCTAAAGGATTATGCATATGTTTGTTTAGGGTTATGATTGCGGTTGTAGTTTAAAATATTTTTTATTTATAAATATATTAAAATAATTTTTTTATTTTTTTAAATTATTTTTAAGATTAGCGCATTAAAACGATTCGAAAATATAAAAAAATAAATTTTAGCAAAAAACAAATTTGAATTTTTTAGAAACGTGGGTTAGACAGCGTTTCCAAACAGTCCCAAGTATATTTGTGAACATGGTGCAAATTATGTTTCTTTAAATTTTGATTTTTTTGTTAAATTTTTTTGTATATATTTAGATTGTTTTAATGTGTTGATATAAAAAATGATTTTTAAAAATTAAAAATTATTATTTTGATGCATTTCTAAGCGAAAAACACTTTGAACCGTAACAGCAATTACAATCTCAAACAGACTCTAAGCCTATTCAGTCTAATCCCAAAAGAAAGCCTTTCTTTCTATTTCGTAAGAAAGGTACAAGAAAGATTCGAAGTAAATTTAATCCGAATCTAAAAAATATTAGATAGATTTTTTTTAATAATTATTTTACTTGATAAATAATAGGGAGAGTATGAATACTGTCAAACCTGATCTAAACCTAACCCAAAATATACATTTAGAATCTTATCATTTAATACATATAAATATCTTATTCTTTGTTAAATAATAAATAATAGTTAGATAATAAATACCTAAAATTCAATAAATACTTGACAGGTAATAAATTTGATATATATATATATAAAGAAAGGGAACCGTGAATGCCCATTACCGTCCCTAAACTAAATCACGAATCATCCAAACCTACTCCATCACCTTTCCTTCCGGCGTTATTGATTATAAAAAAATCAACCGCAATGTACAAGTGGCGAATTTGCATTTTGACATTCAAGATATCCACAGGTTTCTCCGACATAGCCCATAGAAGAAAATTCAAGGCTTGACAGTTCATCATTGTTTCTTGGACCCGAAACTTCATCCTTGGCTGGGATTGGCAAGCCCAAAACAGACAACATGAGATGCTCCTTGAGTATCGCTAATTGCTTCACCACTTGGTCACACCACAACCGTCACTTTATGCGTTTTGGTCTTATGTAGATTCATTGAATCATCAATAAATTCAACTGAATACTCCATTTACCTCTTGCTTAATTACACTGCACTCATTGACTTCAAGAATAAACAAAAATAAATTGAATTAACTTGATGATAATATGGCTCCACTAGATCATCTCATTTTGCAATTAATTATTACACTTTCCAATTTCAACTCCCACCAAAGCTTAGAGAAAGAACTTGAATTCTCCTCATTCCTCGGAGAATCTTCTCCAATTCTCTCCAGTATCAGACAGTGATTACCATGAAAGAGGAAAAGAAAGGACTGCCTTTTTATGTTGTATATTAACGAAGCAGGAAGGGCAAAATGACAGGACATGGTAAGATTCACAACACCAACCCACTAAGAGCACATCAAATTAGACCTTGAGAAAAGTTCAGTGAGAATAATCTTCGCCGGCGGAAGATTAGGCCCTACCACTCAGGAGGGACAATCCGGCGGCTGCGGCCGCCTTGCCCACCACCTTTAGTGATTTTAAATGTTACAGGAAGAACACTGTAACATGCATCGTCATTGAAGTCTAAAGTTTGTAACTTTGTAAATTTGACCTCTGAAGATCCCGTTTGATAAGGATATGACTCTAAAATACCAGAGATTTCACGGTTCGTTACCCTCTATAGCATAATTTCATTTCCTGGGAAAGGTGACAATAATAAATATAACATTGTAGTCAAAATGGTTCTCACATGCTATTCTATGAGCGAGAAAAATCTTCAAAAGCTTGCTAGCTAGGAGAGTAAAATATTTTCTTGATTTAAGGAACGATAAAAATAAAACAAGCAAAGATGATATTGAAATTATACAGAACAATACAGAAAAATCTAAATTCCCATTGCCTTTTCTTTTCACCTGTTTCAATCCCACTATCGCATGCACTTTTTTGGACTTTTTCGGAGTCTACATGTCTCACAGTGCGATTTTAGGAAACCATTGCTTTCATGAAAGGAAAGACCAAGTTAATTCGACATGTTGCCATTGCTTTCCCTCTCCACCATGACCTTTGTGTCTATACAGGGTTCTCTACCAACATTCCTTTTTTTATATATATTTTATTTTATATGGAAGAAAGGGTTAGCCTTTATTAGCCAAGGAATTTGGGCCAAAAAGTTGAACTTTTTCACTGTTGCTATAGTTCAAACAAAGAACCATATCTGGTATTGTTCCCCCATAAAAAAGATCACAGAGCTTGTACTTAATGCTGTCGAAGTTGATCGATCTATCCACCATAAAATCACTTGACCGTGCTCTCATGACTTGTATATGTACAACTTTCTGTCAGATTGAATATGATCAGCCTTGGTTCCACAGCATGAACTGGATTGTCAAGATTATTTAATTTTTCTCCTTTTTGTCACTGTATGCACTTTCAGTGGTGTAAAATTAAGATGCCCATATATGCTTTTCTATTCAAGCAGGAAAAATGACGAGTAAAAATAAAAATACCATTTCCCATCTTGAGATGCCATATGCTGATTTGAACAGCTGGAACAAGTATTCAAATCTAGGGTTGAATTTAGGTTCAACCGTTGAAACCAGTAGACTAACAGGCAAATACTAGGTATTAATTGATGAAACAAAGAAAAAGAAATTGATTAACTAGTAAGTGAGCACTCCATATCATAGGGGAATTGAATGAACTAGTAAGTGAGCACTGCATATCATAGGGGAGTTGAATTAACTAGTAAGTGAGAGGGGGAACCCTTCGCAGAAATTCTTTCAGTTGGCATTGAAAAGTTACAGTGCTGGGAGGATAGATAATCAGGGACACATGTTTACAGTACACTTACATTACATGCATGGGCCCCCCCTTTTTTTATACTGTTCAGATAAACAAGAAAATTACATTGAAATAAGACGATCAATTAACATGATCACCTCGGGAATTATATGAACATGAAAAGGGACTAAAATCCTAGATGACTCGGTTGGTTGCTTGTCTTTCTTGTGATATGTGTTCATTAATGGTGATAATGATGAAATTCAGATAATCTAATAACTGGTCTGGAAGGGCTTGATAGTCTTGACATCATCAAGAACTCCAGCAATAGAACCAGCAGCAGCAGCTATGGTAATAATCAGGCAAGCAACACTTAGGATTTGGAGGCAAAGCCATCTTGTGCTCCATTTTGGTATCTTCTTCTGTGAAATATACATCTCAACAGGGAAGTAAACGGTCAATGGCCAAAATCCCAAAGCCCCAAGGAGGCCAACTATGTCGTTAAAGAAGGGAAGGAGCATTGAAATCACAGTGGTTGTAACCACAAAGAGTGTCCTCCAAATCATTCTGAAGAGGTTGAGATTGTATGGACCGAGACCAGGGATTGAGATTTTGATATCTTTGGTAACGAAGTCACTATCTGGGAATCTTCGGGCTGCTTCTTTTTCAACAAAGGCAAAGAGGGGTTGGCAGTAAACTTGGTATGCACCTACAAGGTGGATTACAATGGCAGCATTGGCAATGTCAAGTAGCCAATATGGATTGTAAAAGCCAAATCCAGTGAGGAGGTTGCCAGGGGATAGGTCTCCAAAAGCAGCATATCCAAAGCAACCACAGAACATGTAGAAAAGGGTTGTGACTGCAACACTTATTAGAGTTGCTTTCTTCATCGTCTTGGCTTCTGTAGGTGGGGCTTTGACTGTGTCCTGTCATGAAATGGACCGAACAATTAGTCAGTTTAATTGGCAAAGCATAAAACAAATGAGAGAAAATATATTTAGCTCATATACCTGAATTTCAATGAGGATCATGGAGTAAGAATAGGCAAAAGCGATGTCACCAAGTGCTTGAAAGCTCCTCCATATCTTTTGGGTCTGTGTCACAGTGCCAATGCTTATTCCAGTGAGACTTCCCATGACTCTTTTATTTTCTACAACTTTACCAATGCCGAGTCCTAGACCAATTGATGAATAAGTGAAGGACATGACTGCAGCGACAAGAGAGAGCCAGTGTAGCTGATCAAATCCAGGAATCTGAGACAAAAGAATCTCAGCTATGCCAAAAGCTATCATATATGGATAGGCATTCATGTGGCATGGATCTTGTCCACCACTCTGGTGGAAGCAATTAGACCTCTTTATTGCCCTGTAGTCAAAAGACAAGAACCAATGAGACCAACAATAACAAGAAGAAGAAAGCAAAGTTAGTTACAAATTCTTGGTTGAACTGAAACTTACATCATGCTTATAGAAGATGCAATTGTGTAGCCAATTGCAACACCAAAAAGGTTCACATACTGCACAAATCCACATATTTTGACCTTTCCTCCACCTGTGAAAATTAAAAATTACCGCGTAAAACAATTAGAACGTTTAAAATTAACCAGTATAATTAATAATACACGTTTTTAGTAAATTTACCAAGGTTGGCCCGAACAGCGTCCATGTAGGTGTAGTTCCTCTTGCCATTGACAGGATCACCAGAGCGGTAGCAGGCAGAGAGCAGAATAGAAGTATAGTAAGTGACAAGCGAGAACAAAAGCATCACAGCTGGTCCAGCAATCCATCCAAGCTGACCAATAGCCCAAGCCAAGGAGAGAACTCCAGACCCAATAACAGCTGTTATGATGTGAGCACTTGCAGTCCACACATTTCCTGTTTAAAGACACAACAAAAGAAAGACTCAGGATAAAAAACACGACCATATGGCTAATATTTTTTCTTCTTCTTTCAGAGTTGTCCAGAATATTAAATAAAGAAGAGTAAAGTTACCAGTTCGTTTGGGGCGGCCATCATCATCAAACCACTTGGAGCCACTCTGTGGATTGGTGTCAATTGAGACGCTGAAAACCTGGTGAGGGAGTTGGTTCTTTGCGGATGTGTTCTCACCCATCTTTGTTGACAAAAGATACCAATAATTGTGTGAGTTATGCTATAAAAGAATCTCTAATGACTTGAACTATACGAGAGTCTGTGCACTGAATACAGTAACATCAAAGCAAGAAGAAAGAAGTGTCGAAAGAAAGTGACGGGGCTCCCTCCTTGATCGATCCAAGTCCGGTTTCAAGTATGGAATTAATCTCAGACCGACACAGAGACACAATCACACACCTCCCAAGAAAACCCAATTAGGCTTAGCGCCTAGTTTTTATAGGTGCCTCGAGAGGGAGAGACAGAGAGTGTGCTATGTATCAGACAGAGGAACTGCTCTTATTAGCTAGAGAAAAGAGCGAGTAAATTTCAGGGATACAATGGAAGGCATGGAATGGTGGGTATTTATAAGAGGCACGAGGCAGCCCAGGAAAAAAAAAGAAAACATAAATATTGCAGAGGCACGTGGTTTCGAAGTCTCCTTATCCCAATACTTTGACTCAAAAACCAAATTCAAGCTTTTAATTCTTTATCTTGGACTACTTGTAAATTTTATTT
>Ga0307511_10004543_pt1 | contig 14153 bp, 15 predicted proteins | sample 13_EM_MG_FD_200266 | JGI IMG/M metagenome (GOLD analysis project Ga0307511, IMG submission 200266) | Populus trichocarpa ectomycorrhiza microbial communities from riparian zone in the Pacific Northwest, United States - 13_EM | ecosystem: Host-associated > Plants > Roots > Unclassified | place...
ACGGCACGCCGTTCACCGTCACCTGGGCGGTGCGACTGGAGTCACCGTCCACGTAGGAAACCGTCATCAGGTAGGTGCCGTCCTTGGGGGCCCACACGTTCGGGAAGGTCAGGTTGCCGGTGCCGCCGAGGTTGCCGACCTTCTTGCCGCCCGAGCACGGGCCGCAGTCGTTGACCGACGCGCCGCCGGCGATGGTGTTCACCGATGCCTCGGCCTCGTAGTTGATCGATCCGTTCTTGTCCGCTGTGGACACGGTGAACGTCGTGCTGGGCTGGGACTTCTTGCCGTTCCTGTCCACGGCCACCACGGTGAAGTCGAACGTGCTGGACGCGGCCATGCTGGCCACGGTCGCCGAGGTGCCGCTGGTGGTCAGCACGCGGGTGGCGCCGTTGTAGATCTCGTAGCTCGTGGCCGGGGTGGTGCCGTTGTAGGACGGGTCCCAGGCCAGCGTCACGCTGTTGCCGGCGGCGGTGGTGCCGGACGCGGCGGTGGCGTGCAGGCCGCCGGGCGGGTTCGGCGCGTTGTCCTTGCCGGTCGGGGTGATCTTCAGCAGCTGCGAGCCGTGGGTCGGCAGCTGCGCGGAGATCGTGCCGGAGACGTTGGCGAGATCCTTGTGGCTCCACAGGTCCCGCACCTTGGCCGAGCCGGTGATGCCCAGCTGGGCCAGGTTGGCCGAGACGTTCGCGGTCGAGTCGCCGAGGTTGAACAGGGCGACGGTGTAGCTGCCGTCGGAGTTGCGGGCGTACCAGGTCTGCTGCTGGGTGGACTGGCTGAGCGGCTTGGCCGCGACGCCGGCCTGGTCGACCGCGATGACCTCGTCATTGGTCAGCAGGGAAAGGCCGTAGGAGTCCAGCTTGGTCAGATCGTCGCCGGCGTAGAGCGGGGCCGCCTCGATCGCCCACAGGGTCATGTAGGTCTGACGCTCGGCGTCGGAGATGCCATCCATCTGGCCGTTGCCGACGTCCAGCGAGTCGAGGTTATTCCAGTGACCCGGACCGGCGTCGGGGATCCACTGCACCACGTCGGTGAAGCGGGCCTTGACCGAGTTGTTCCAGGTGACGATGGTGTCGCAGTAGCACTCCACGTCGGTGTCGACGCGCCAGCCGTTGCTGTTGGCCTTCCAGACGTCGGCCTGGCGGTGGCTCAGACTCCAGGAGAGGACGAACTGGATCTTGCGGCCGGTCTTGGCCAGCGCGGTGTTCCAGGCCTGGATGTCGCTGGTGTTGTCGTAGTTGGCCCCGCCCTGGAAGGAACCCGGGCCGACGCCGTCCAGCTTCAGGAAGTCCACTCCCCAGCCGGCCAGCTCGTTGGCGATGGAGTTGACGTAGGCCTGGGAGCAGGGGTTGCTGAAGTCGATCTTGTACGAGCTGTTCCACCCGTTGGTGGTGCGCAGGTCGGGGTAGACCAGGTTGCGGGTGTAGCAGCTCTTGGCGCCGTAGATCGGCGTGTTGCCGTTGTTGTAGGCGCGGATGTCCAGGCCCACGGCCAGGTAGGCGCCGAACTTCAGGCCCTTGCCGTGGATGTAGTCACCGAGGTACTTCATGCCCTGCGGGAAGGTGCTGGCGTTGGCCAGCGGCCGGGCGTAGCTGTCGAAGCCGCCCATCCAGCCCGCGTCCACGTTCACGTAGTTGTAGCCGTGCGACTTGAGCTTGCTGGCCACGACGTCGGTCTGCTTGATGATGTTGGCCTCGGTGAGCCAACTGGCCGGGCCGGTCGGGTTCACCCCGGGGTAGTTCGTCGACTCCAGGCTCCAGCTGCTCCAGCCCATGTAGGGCTTGTCGGCGCTGTCGGCCTTGGCCGGCTTGGCGTCCGGGGCGGCGGCGGCCGACGGGGCCTGCGCCACCGCGATCGCGAGCAGGGCCGCGGCCGCCGCCGTCAGCAGCCGCGTCGTTCTCCGACTCATCGAAACTCCATCTCAGTCGCACCGTTGCTGACTGTCCAAACAGGACACTACTGGTCAGGCGACCCGCAGGTCGTCCATGGCGTCCCGGTTCCAGGCGATGCCCAGTCCCGGCGTGTCCGGAGCGACGGCGCAGCCGTCCACAACGGACATCTCCCCAGTGGTGATGGCCCGCAGCTGCGGGATGTGCTCGACGAACCGGCCGTTGGGCACGGCGGCCGCCAGGCTCACGTGCAGCTCCATCAAGAAGTGCGGACAGACCTCCGCGTTGAACGTCTCAGCGGTGTGCGCGACCTTCAGCCACGGCGTGATGCCGCCGATGCGCGCCACGTCGACCTGCACGACCGAGGCCGCGCCGCGGTGCAGGTACTCGCGGAACTGCGCGACCGAGTACAGCGACTCGCCGACGGCGATCGGGATGTTGGTGGCGTGGGCCAGCCGCTCGTGCGCCGCCACGTCGTCGGCCGGCATCGGCTCCTCCAGCCAGGTCAGACCCAGCGGCGCGAACAGCTCGGCCCGGCGCAGCGCCTCGGCCAGCGTCATCGACTGGTTGGCGTCGACCATCACCGGGAAGTGCGGGCCGACCGCCTCCCGCACCGCGGCCAGCCGGGCCGCGTCCTCGGCCCCGCTGGGCTTGCCGACCTTGACCTTGACGCCGCGCCAGCCCGCGTCCCTGGCCTTCAGCGCGCCGGCCACCAGCTCGTCGGTGTCCAGGTGCAGCCAGCCGGTCTCGGTGTCGTACAAGGGAACCCGGGACTGGAAGCCGCCGGCCACCCGCCACAGCGGCTCGCCCGCGCGGATGCACCGCAGGTCCCACAGGGCGGTGTCGACGGCGGCCAGGGCCAGCGAGGTGATCGCGCCGACCGTGGTCGCCCGGGTCGAGGCGAACAGGTCGTGCCAGACGGCCTCGACGCGGGTGGCGTCCGCGCCGACCAGCCGGGGCAGCAGGTGGTCCCGCAGCAGGGCCAGCACGGCGGTGCCGCCGGTGCCGATGGTGTAGGTGTAGCCCAGGCCGACGGCGCCGTCATCGGTGGTCAGCTCGACGAAGACCGTCTCCTGGGACAGGAACGCCTGAACCGCGTCCGTGCGCACCTGCTCGACCTCGAGGTCCACCAGGAACGCCTCGGCCTTGCGGACTGTCGCCACGCCTCGCCCTCCATCGGGTTCGGTCTTCATGGATCCTATACGATCGGTGGTACGTGATTGTTAACACGACTTTGCCGGGTGTCAATGGGTCGTGTTTCAGCCGTTATCGGCCCGTGTCGGGGGCTCAAGATCCGCCCGCGCGTACACTCGCGCCATGCCGCCGGCAGCCGCCTTCCACCATCGGGTAGACGAGGGAGTCGTCGAGAAGGGCAGTGCCCGCCAGACATTCGCGCTCCCCGTCGGCGGCCAGAGCCTCCAGTACTCGGGCACGCTGGGGCGGCCCGGCACCGGCTTTCGGACCGTGACGCGTCTGCTGATCGGCGGCGTGACCACGTTCGATTGGACCTATCAGGGCACCGGCGCCCACACCGAGCGGACCGAGTCGCTGATCCGACTGTCCCCCAACGGCTTGACCTATCTGTGCGTATGCGTGGACGGCACCACCCGGATCCGCCACCGCGGCGCCGACCTGCTGCTCAAGCCCGGCCGGGCCGCGCTCTGCTCGACCATGAACCCGTTGGAGGCGCGGCACTCCACGCAGAACCGGCTGCTCACCGTGTACGTGGACACGGCACGGCTGGAGAGCCAGGTGCCCGGCGTCAACCGGCTGGTCGGCAGCACGCTGGCCGTCGAGGGCGTGGGGGAACTGCTGGTGCAGCACGTGCTCGCCACCATGAAGGTGGCGTCCGGTCTGGACAGTGCCGGGCTGGCCGCCGCCTCCGAGGCCGTGTCGGATCTGCTCGTCGGCACCCTGTCCCGGCGGGCCCAGCCCGTGTCACCGGCGCTGGAAGCCCAGATCAGCGCCTACATCGACAGCTGGCTCGGCGACCCCGAGCTGTCGGTGGAACGCATCGCCGCCGCCCACCACATCTCCGTGCGCACCCTGCACCGCGTGTTCCAGCAGCGCGGCGAGACCGTGTCCACGCACATCAAGAACCGCCGACTCGACGGCTGCCACGCCGACCTGCTGGCCCGCCCCGACCTGATGATCGGCGCGATCTGCGCGAAGTGGGGCATCACGGACATCGCTCACTTTTCCCGGCAGTACCGCGCCCGCTTCGGCTGCACCCCCACCGACACCCGCGACCAGCGCCTCAACCTCACCCGCTGACCCCCACGTTCTGTCACATGCGGTCCGCATGTGGCTCTGGGAGGCGACTATGGCGCACATGTGGCATCCGATGGGGCTGGTGGGGCTCGTGTGACTAGCGCCGGCCCAAGTCGTCACATGTGGACCGCATGTGCCTCTGGGAGGCAGCAACGACGCGCATGTGACATTTCCGCGCCCGCTGAGACCACCGACTTCGCCCACATGTGGCGCACATGTGGCGCTGGAAGTCGACTATGGCGCACATGTGGCGGAAGGCAGGCGGGTCAAGCGAGCATTGCTTGCAGTGGGGTGGCCAGGGTGCGCGCCAAGGCCGGGTCGACATGAACTGTCTCGTTCAGCAGCAACTCGACCGCAGCGCGGAAGGCCCGGCGCAACTCGGCCTCCTCCAGCGAGCCGACCAGTGTTGCCAAGGCGGCCTTCGTTTCGCTGGACGGAAGCAGGTGCAGGCCCCGTCCCTGACGGGCGGGCACGCCGTGGCGCAGGCACATGAGTGTCAACACGGCGTTGCGCAGGCCGCCCAGCATGTGCTCGGCCTGCCATTCACGTCCACGCTCGATGCTGGAACGCACATGCAGGGCGTACAGCCAGGCCATGTCGATCTCCGCCCGGGCGCTCGGCGGCGTGGTCGGAGGCTGCTCGGCGGCGGCGCCGAACAGCAGCCGGAAGGTCGGGGCGGTGGCCCCGAACTCGGCCGCCGGCACGAACGCGATGTCCACCTGGAGGGTGTCCGGCAGCAGGAACACCCGGTAGATCGCCGAGCGGTACGGCACATCCATATGGTGGACAACGCCGTGCTCCTTATAGAGGAAGGCGGTCCAGTCGGCCATCACCTCGTCGCGGTCGCCGGTGACGCCCAGCGCGAAGTCGATGTCCGACCACCGGTCCGCCCCGCCCAGCGCACCCGACCCGGTCAGCGCCGCGCCGCCGATCCGGCCGTCCCCGCGGGCCCGGTCGATCAGCACGGTCAGCAGCCGGTCGCGATCCTCGGGCGTGAAGATGCTCATGAGCCCATACTGCCGGCATGCGATTCCGGACCACGGTTCAGTTGGGCGGCAAGACCGCGACCGGGCTGCCGGTGCCGGTCGAGGTGGTCGAGGCGCTCGACTCCGGCCGGCAGCCCAAGGTGCGGGTCACCATCGGCGGGCACACCTATCCCAGCATGATCGCCGTGCGGGGCGGGCAGTTCCTCATCCCGCTCAGCGCCGAGAACCGCACCGCGGCCGGTGTCGCCGCCGGCGACGAGGTCGAGGTGGAGGTCACCCTCGACTCCGCGCCCCGTGAGCTGGCAGTGCCAGCCGACCTGGCCGCCGTCCTCGCCGCCGACCCCGAGGCCCAGCGGCTGTTCGACGGCCTGCCGTTCTCACACCGCAAGGAGTACGTGCGGTGGATCGAGGAGGCCAAGAAGCCGGAGACCCGGCAGAACCGGTTGGGCAAGACGGTGGAACGGTTGAAGGGCCGGAACTGAGCAGCCCCCGAATCGATCCAAGCAGACGAACCTGGCAGCGCCCGGGTTCTGGCCGGTCCGGGGGTTGACGATCTACCGGGAACAGTCGGCGAGCGGGACTCGCCGGGGCGCGGGAATCAGGCGGGTGGCCAGGTTGCGCAGGCTGAGCCCGAACGCACTCGCCGGGACTATGAGGCGGGAGGCGAGGCCCATGGAGCGTTGGCGGGGAGCGACGACGCGGCGGTGGGCGGCCTCGTGGTCGGCGAGCGAACCGCCGGCGGCAAGGGTGGACGCGAGGGTGGCGGCGCCGGCCATGGCCAGTGAGGAGCCTTCGCCGAACAGGGACACACACGAGGCGGCGTCGCCGAGCAGGGCGACCCGACCGGACGACCAGCTCGGCACGACGCACTTGCTGACGGAGTCGAAGTAGAGGTCGGAACCGATGCCGGCCAACAACTCGGGGGTTCGCCAGCCGACGCCGGCGTACGCGGCGGTGAGCAGGCGGCGGTGTTGGGCGGTGTCCCGGTGGTCGAAGTCGGGGATCAAGGGGCTGCGCCAGATGAAGGCGGCGACGGGGGAACCGCTACCGGGATGCAGGGACACCGACTTCCCGGGCACGTTGTGCATGACGAGCACAGCGGGATCGACGGGACCGTCGTGGGGAACGGTGGCCACGTAAAGGCCGAGGTGTCGGATGAACGCGGACTCGGGGCCGAACACCAGTGCGCGGACGCCGGAGTGCAGGCCGTCGGCGCCGATGACGTAGTCGAAGCGGCGGGAGGCGCCGTCCGACAACACGGCGTCAACGCCGCCGGAATCCTGGGCCAGCGCGGTGATCGCCGTGTCGAAGCGGTAGTCAGCCTCGTCCCGGCCGGCCTCCCACAGGATCCGGGCCAGATCGCCGCGGGGCAGCTCGACCTGGGGTCCGCCGACGACACCCACGGGCATACGGCCGACCTGACGGCCGGCGGAGTCGACCAGAACCATGCCCCGCACCCGAGTCGCGGCCTCGCGCAGGGCCGGCACGATGCCGAGCTCCGTGGCCACGCTCCAAGCCGGGCCGCGCACGTCGACGGGATTGCCGCTGGAGCGCTGCCCGGTCGACCGCTCGACCACGGTGACGGAGAAACCTCGGCGCGCCAACAGGGTCGCGACGGTGGCGCCGGCGATGCCGGCGCCGGAAACCAAGATGTCCATGCCACCGACGATACATGCACTCGCTGCAAAAATGCATCAGGTGCAAACGAGCACGGTGTGCAGTAAACTGCGCGCGTGTCACTGAGGGAACGCAAGCGGGAGCGCACCCGTCAGGCGCTGGTCGACGCGGCGCTGGAGCTGTTCGAGCGCAACGGCTACGAGGCGACGACAGTCGCCGAGATCGCGGCCCGGGCCGAGGTGGGCACGCGCACGTTCTTCAACTACTTCCCGACCAAGGAGGACCTGCTGTTCCCGGAACACGACATCCGGGTCCAGAAGACGCTGGCGGCGATCGCCGACCGCGCCCCGGACGAGACGCCAGCCGAGGTCCTGCTGCGCGCGCTGCACGAGGCCGGCGGCCCGGACAGCGACCTGGTCAGCCGGCTGGGCGCTCTCCGCCTTGAACTCACTCGTACAGTTCCGGCGGTGAGCGCGCGCGGCCTCCAGGGCCAGTTCGACGCGCAGCGGGAGATCGCCGCACACCTGGGCCAGGCGTTCCCGGACCTCGACCCGGTCGACGTGGCCGCGTTGGTCGGGGCGTTCACCGGGGCGGTGACCGGCGCCCTGGCCGTGTTGCTGGCCGAGCCGGTCACCGACCTCGACGAGGTGCACACGAGGCTGCGCGGCGCCACCGAGCGGGCACTGCGCCCGTGGGTCAGCCGCTGAACAGGCCGAACAGGTACTTCCGGTGCCGCAGCAGCAATCCGCCGAGCAGGAAGCCGAGGCCGGACATGCCGAGCTGGCCGCTGTTGACCACGATGCCGAGCACGAAGCAGCACAGCCCGAAGACCCACATGACCTCCAGCACCCACCGGTACCGGTCGAGCACGCTGCCGCCTAGTCGGGTGGCGAGCGCCGGGTACTGGGCGGTCAGGCCGCGTTCGATCTCGTCCAGCTGACGGCGTTCGTGCTGACTGAGCATTCCGGCTCCACTCGTCCAGGCGGCGACTGCGCCCCCATATACCGGCGCGACCCGCCCCTGGTTCAGTGGCAGCGGAACCCGGTGCTGGATAGCCTGATCGCCGGAGGTCAGGTGAACGGGTCGAGACGCGAGGACGTGGACAGGGCGCGGGCGCACGCCGTCCCGCTGGCCCTGCGGTTCAGCGGCCTACCCGGGGAGCTGGCCGGCATGCGCAAGGTGGTGCGCGACTGGGCGGCCTCGGTGGGCCTGTCCGGCGACCTGCTGGAGGACCTTCAGCTGGTGGTGGGCGAGGCCGCGGCCAACGCGATCGAGCACGGCTACCGCTCGGGCGAGCCGGGAGCGGTGGACGTGTGGCTGGCCATGGACGACGCCGGCGCGGTGCACGGGCGGGTCCGCGACTACGGAACGTGGCGACCGCAGCCGGACGATCCCGGCGACCGGGGCCGCGGGCTGCCGTTGATCAAGGCGCTGGCCTCCCAGGTGAGCCTGAACCGCAGGTCGGACGGCACCGAGGTGGCCTTCACCATGCCAGTAATGTGACCTGCGTCACACCAGGTTTTGGTTGCCGCCGCGTGGGTAACCCCGATGGACCTACCGACCGGACCGCGGGGGGCGAGGCATGAACGTCACACCCAACAGCGAGGCGGCCCTCGGCCTCGGCAGATACGTCACCACGGTGGCGCGGTTACTCGGCGTGCCGCCGGACGCCATGTACCACGAGGTCGGCGACCTGGCGTCGGCCTACATCGCGCTGCCCAACCGGCACCCGCTGTTCGCCGAGTTCGACCTGATGCTGGTCTGGGACGAGCGGCACGGCTGGTCGATCGGCCTCGAGGTGGACACCCTGGACGGCCCGGTGGTGCTCAGCTATCTCGGCCCCGATCCGCTGCCCACGCCCGGCCGCGTCCGGCACTTCGTCGACGAGGTCGTCGTGGGCAACTGCCCGGGACAGCCCAACCCGCCGCGCTGCCGGTCCCGGGAGCGCCTGGCCGACCGCCTGGCCAAGTTCGTCACGGCCTGACGGGTCCCCGGGCCAGCGTGGTGTACTGCCGGGTGTGATCGCGCCCGAGGAAACCGAACCGGAACGGCTGGCCCGCAACCTCGCCGAGCTGCTTCAGGAGTTGCGCGTCGCGCAGAACGGCGTGCAGGTGCTGTTCGGCTTCCTGCTCACGCTGGCCTTCACCGACCGCTACGCGAGCGCCGGCCAACTCGTGCACGTGACCCATGTGGTGACGACCTCGCTCGCCGCGGGCTCGGCGGCGTTCCTGATCGCGCCGGCCGCGTGGCACCGCATCCTGTTCCGGCACGGCCACCGCGAGCAGATCATCCGCACCGCCTCGGTGTCCGCGCTGGTCGGGCTGATCCTGTTGGCCGCGGCCATGACCGGCACCGTGCTGATGATCGGCCACGTGGTGTTCGGCGGCCTGTTCGGCGCGCTGCTGGCCGCCGGTTTCGGGCTGCTGTTCCTGATGCTCTGGTTCATCCTGCCGTTGTGGATGCGGATCGCGCCGCGCTAGGCATACCGTTGCGCCGTGGCATTCCGGCACGAGGCCTTCGGCTACGACGGCGAGGAGGGCTTCGTCACCCAGGTGACCGACTTCGTGCGGGCCGGGTTGGCCGAGGACGCCGCGATGCTGGTGGTGGCGCCGGTCCAGCGGCTGGGCCCCCTGCGGGACGGGCTCGGCGCGGACGGTCACGGCGTCGAATTCCTGGACATGGTGGACATCGGCCACAATCCGGCGCGGATCATCCCGCTGTGGCGGGACTTCTTGGACCGCAACGAGGGCCGGCTCCGCCTGGGCGTGGGCGAGCCGGTGCACGAGGGCCGGCGGGCGGCGGCGCTGGTCGAGTGCCACCAGCATGAGGTGCTGCTGAACGTCGCGTTCGCCGACACCGACTGGCGGCTGCTGTGCGCGTACGCGCTCCCCGAGCCGGCGCCGGCCCGGACCAGCCATCCGTGGTGGGACGGCGCGTCGAATCCCGCCTTCGACGCACGGCACCGCGGCTGCACGCTGGCCCAGCCGCTGCCGGAGCCGTTCGGCCCCACCGCCCTGCTGCGGTTCGACCTGGACGGCGTGACCGGGGTGCGGGAGTACGTCGCCGGCAAGGCGCGCCGGCACGGCCTCGACGCCGACGCCGTCGAACGCCTCACGCTGGCCGTGCACGAGGTGCTGGTCAACAGCGTCGACCATGGCGGGGGCGGCGGCATGCTGCGGCTGTGGGCCGAGGACGGCGACCTGGTGTGCGAGGTGCGGGACGAGGGCGTGATCACCGATCCGCTCGTCGGACGTCACCGGCCGACGCCGGTCCAGCCCCGCGGGCGGGGCATGTGGATGGTCAATCAACTGTGCGACCTGGTACAGGTCCGGTCCGCTCCGGACATCGGCACGGTGGTGCGATTGCGGATCGCGAAAACGGGTACCCAGCACGCATGACGAAGCTCGCGCACGGTCAGGTACGTGCACTGGGTGAGTTGGTCTCGGCGGGCACCCTGTCCCAGCGGGAGGCCGACGCGGTCCGACACGCGTTGACTGACTCGGAGTCGACGCCGATGGGCCGGCGGATCGCCGAGGTCGTCGGCTACGTCGGTGGCGCGCTGCTGCTGGCCGGGGCCGCGCTTGTGGTTGGCACGTCGTGGGATTCCTTCTCCCATGCCGGCCGGGTGTGGCTGCTGGTCGGCGTGACCGTGGCGCTGATCGGGGCGGCCGTCGCGCTGCGCAACCGGGTCACCGGTGCCCTGCTGGCGTTGGGCGCGCTGACCGGCGGCCTGGCCGGCACGGTCGCCTTCGACACGCATCCGGCACTGGCCGGTGGGCTCGCCGCGCTGCTGCTCGCGGTCGCCGGCTACGCCGCCTGGCCGGCGGTGTTCGCACTGCCGGTCGCCGGCCTGGCCGGCGGTGCGGCGGTGGTCGGCCTGGTGGACCTGGGCGGGTACACGCCCTCGTGGATCGGTGCCGGGCTGGTGCTGCTGGCCCTGGTCTGGGCTGTGCTGGTCGGTTTCGAAGTCGTTCGGCACAGGGCGACCGGCGCCGGCGTGGCCGCCGCCCTGGCCCTGATCGGCGCGCAGTTCCCCGAGCACGCGTTCATCGTGTACTCGACGACGTTCGTCGTGGCCCTGTTGTGTTTCGGCTGCTACCTCGCCGACCGGATGCCGATCCTGCTCACCGGCGGCGTCATCGGCGTGACCACCGCCGTGCCGGAAGCCGTGTGGGACTGGACCCACGGCGCCATCAGCGGGCCGATCCTGGTGCTGATCGCGGGCGCGGTGCTGCTGGCCGCCGGCGGACTCGGGCTGCGCGTCCACCGGACCTAGCCTCAGATCACCGAGCCGCCGCCGTCCACCGGGATGATCACGCCGTGGATGTTGGCGGCTTCGTCGCCTGCCAGGAAGAGGACCGCCGCCGCGACTTCGTCGGCGGTGCTCGGCCGGCCCGACGGGAAGCCGGCCCCGACCTCGGACACCCGGGCCAGCCGCGCGGCGTCGTCGAGCTCGGTGACCACGGGGCCAGGGGCGACCGCGTTGACCCGCACGCCCTTGGCCGCCAGCTCCACGGCCCACGACTTGGTCAGCAGATGCAGGGCGGCCTTGCTGGCGCCGTAGACCGGGGTGACCAGCGGCGCGGTGCTGCCGGCGATCGAACCGATGTTGACCACCGCCCCGCCGCCGCGGGCGATCATGCCGGGGACCAGGGCCGAGGCGAGCAGGAACGGGACCTTCACGTTCATCCCGAGCACGGCGTCGATCTGCTGCTCGGTGGCGTCCAGCATGGAATGGTTGCCGGTCACCACGGCCGCCGCGTTGTTGACCAGGATGTCGATCTCGCCGGCCCGGTCCACGAGCTCACGCACCGCCGCCCCGCCGCCGGACAGGTCGGCCTGCACGAAGTCCGCCTTGGCGCCATCGGCGCGAAGGCGGGCCGCCACCTCTTCGCCGCGCCGCGCGTCCCGGCCGGTGATCACCACCGTCGCGCCCGCGCCGGCCAGCCGGGCCGCGATCGCCCGCCCGATGCCGCCGGTGCCACCCGTGACCAGCGCGCGCCGGCCGTCCAGCCTCGTCATGGTTTACCTCCTGAACAGGGCGCGGCAGCGGTCGCGGTCGGCCAGGGCGTCGGTGCTGTCGAAGGCCTGGTCGACGTTGCCGTACCAGGGAAGGCCGCGGATCTCGGGGTCGGCGACGGTGTCGCGCAGGGCCTCAGCGAAGCGCTCGGCGTGCAGGACCTGGTAGGGTCGGCTGTGGTACGGGCGGGTGGCCGGGTCGATCGGGTCGGTGAGGCCGAGCTCGTTGTGCCAGCCGGCGACGAACCGGTAGGCGGCGGCCAGGTGCTCCTCACGGTCGGGCCCCAGCGCACCCCGGAGCACGGGTGTCAGCGTTGCCGCGCAAGGCAATTGGGCGAAGGCGCTGCCGAACCACTTGCCGTACGGGGCGTGGCGACGGGACATCAGGAAGCACAGCCGCATCACGTCGCGAACCAGCCGGGCAGCGATCACCCCGGAGCCGAGCTCGTCGCCGACCTCGTTGGTCCGCCCAACGAACGCCTCCTCCTGGCTGAGGCGTTTCCACTGACAGGCCAACAGGTATCGCCAGATGTCGTCGGGATACCAGGCCAGCTCGGCGCGGACCCGGGTGAGGTCGCCGATGTCGTCATGGAACACCGCGCCGGCCGTGACCTCGGCGAACCCCTGGGACGAGGTGGCGAGCCAGTCGAACGTCGTGATCCCGGCCACCGGATCGAAGCCCAGGTGACCGCGCAGCCAGTCCCCCAGCCGGAAGGCCTGGACTGGCACCGAGTCGGGGTCCGGCACGAAGACCTGGACGAACGGGCCCCAGTCGTGGTCGCGGGAGCGGTCCGTGTCGAAACCCAGCACCTCCGAGCCGTGGCCGATGCGGGCGGCGGCGTGCGGAATGCCTTGCAGCTTGGGCAACAACTCCGTCTCGTAGTGCTCCCGGGATTCCTGGAGCCCCCTCACGGCTTGCGGGCCTCGATGAGGAACCGCTTGGTGTGCGCGACAAACGGGCCGCTGCGCTGGATCTGGTCGTGCACGGCCCGCAGCTGCTGGCGGTAACCGTCCACGGTGAACCCCGGGACGATCCAGATCACCTTGCGCAGGAAGTGCACCACCGCCGCGATGTCGTTGAACGTGGCGCGCAGCGACTCGTGCCGGAGGTCGACAACCTCCAGGCCGACCTTCTCCGCGTCGGCGGCCGCCAGTTCGGGATCACGGGAGTTGTCGATCTCCAGCGGCCCCATGAACGCCTCCGAGACCTCGTGCATGGAGCCCGATCCGACCTGCTGCGACAGATAGGCGCCGCCCGGCTTGAGCACCCGGGCGATCTCCTCCCAGCCGATCTGCGTGGGATGCCGACTGACCACCAGCTCGAACGAGGCGTCCGGGAACGGCAGCGGGTCCAGGTTCTCGGCCTGGACCACCTCCACCCCGCGCGGCTCCAGCAACCGGCGGGCCACCGCCAGACTCGGCGGCCACCCCTCCGTCGCCGCCGTCCGCGGCGGCAGCGTCCCCACCGTGTTCAGCACCTCGCCGCCGCCGGTCTGAATGTCCAAAACGGACTCCACCGCGGCCATCCGCTCGCCGATCAGGCGGGCGTAGCCCCAGGACGGGCGCGCCTCGGTCGCCCGGCCCTCGAACCAGGAGAAGTCCCAGCCGTCGACCGGCACCGCTTCGCCCTCGGCGACAAGCTCCTCGAAGGTGGCCATGCCGTCCAGCCTCACACGCCGGGCAAGCACATTTCCAGGCCGATCCCCACATGAGTGGCTCACGTGGCCCTGGAGGCCACGTGAGCCACTCACATACGCACAAGCCGGGGTTATCGCGAGTTGACGGTCAGTGTGACGGGGACGGGCGGGATGGGATAGGGGGTGCTGCTGCCGAACACGAGCTCGGCTCTGTAAGCGCCGGGTTGGCTGATCGGCGAGGTGTCCAGGGTGACGGTGATGGTGACCCGCTGGTGGGGCCGCAGAGTCAACTGCGTGGTGTTCTCGGACAGCCAGGGGACGTCCGCGCTGGGGTCTACGGCGTATCCCGGCAGGTATTCCACGGCCGCGGTGGGGAAAACACTGTAGGGGGAGCCGCCGAGCTTGTAGAAGCCGAGCGCGCCGGCGCCGCGGTAGGTGGCGGTGTTGGCGTTCGGCAACGCGCTCCAGGCGCCGGTCCGCGGGTTGTAGGCGAAGCTCTGGTTGGTCAGTGTGCTTCCGGCGGTGACGCCGCTGGAGACGACCAGCATGCCGTTGGCCGCCGAGTACGCCGAGCCCCACAACGGGATCGGCATGTCGGGCAGCGCGGACCAGGCGTCGGTGGCCGGGTCGTAGACGTAGGCGTGTTGGATGTTTTCGGTGCTGTCGGTGACGCCGCCGGCGCAGTAGAGCTTGCCGTCGATGCCGCCGCAGGAGGTCCAGGAGACCGGCTGGGGGTAGGG
>Ga0307511_10004544_pt1 | contig 14153 bp, 12 predicted proteins | sample 13_EM_MG_FD_200266 | JGI IMG/M metagenome (GOLD analysis project Ga0307511, IMG submission 200266) | Populus trichocarpa ectomycorrhiza microbial communities from riparian zone in the Pacific Northwest, United States - 13_EM | ecosystem: Host-associated > Plants > Roots > Unclassified | place...
TTAGATATGGCATAGCGGACTGGCTGCCATTGTTTTTTTTTTGCTTCAGTCTATGGCCGCGCGTTTCCAATTTCTGCCCTCTTATCATATTGCTACTCTGAGCACGCTGAGTGAACATAACACAATCGCTTCGCACAGTTCTGGAACATATCTCGTATAGCTATAGCTGGTAGGAGGTGTACATGCATACTTTATATACGCACTGTACTACTCTCGGGACTACATTTTCTTTCTTTTCCCATTATTATACATATATACAGTGCCATTCAGAAAGTGTCCGTGATGCATAAAAGAGGCCAAATGCAGGACAAGTGCATCTTATTCTTGCATATCGCTGTTCAAACTACCAGTTATCCAACCAGACTGCCGGTGATCTTAGCCATATGCAGAATGACCACATTTGAACCTGCATGCAACCTGCACCCTTCGTATATGCATCACGGAACACTTTCTGAATGGCACTGTACATATGTACTATCATAGTTGACACTGGAAATCAATTTGAGGACGCCCCTACCGTTTTTAGTTCTAAAAGGCGGTTTAATTGTACTTGTGTATTTCTTTGCATCCATCGAGTGAGGCAAACCTGCGGATTCAAGCGTACAACGGCGGTATAAAACGATCAAGTTATTGCAATCTTTGACCAGCAGCTCACCCAAATAACCGAAATTGTTGATTATAATCTGCAAATTTTTTCACGGCAGCCCCGCCCCGTAGGCAGACAGACGCACCCTTCACCTAAATATCTATCTCATCCCTATAAGAAATAAACGTTCTTCACCTCGAGTATTTTTATATATATATATATTTTTATATACCCAGATACTCATATGTAGCCACCATGATGAGCCAGCCGGAAACCCGACTGGATTCAGGCATCGGCCGAATTAATCCGGCCGTGCCGGCAGTATGTACAAAATATAGAAGGAAGAGTATTAGGGATGAAACGGAAAATGGATGGCGTCTTAGGCTGGTGTGTTAAATCCTTCCTGCAATGCTGCCGGAGGTCAACATCGTGTTTGCTGCCTAGGGAATGATTTGCCCGTACTCCCTTCGGGGTCCCCTCGGAGGTATTAGCGGCGGATGAAAGATAGAGCGTTGGGGGCCAGCGCACTTGGGTGGGGGAGAGGAGGGAACGTCTATAGATCGGGAAAAAAAAGGGAGGGAAAATTCGTAGACACCACCGCCCCCCTCATCAGTCCTCAGTTTCGCTATGGGACATACTCACGGCGTTACCCGCTTTCCATAACTTGTTGCCAACAGTAGAGAACTATGCGGTACATAACTCCGCTATAGCATTTGCCTTTGCTCCTTAAGCCTCCGCAGGTGAACTGCGTACGTATTGCTACGTTCATTGAGACCGACATCCGCATCCGTCCTGTCGGACCGTTACGCTGTTCACTATGAGAGTTGGCTGAGTGAAGAGATGTATATGTATATTTGATGATAATGATGTCTAATTAAGGCGCGGGGGGTTTCCCGACATATATACACCTTCCAGATCACAGATATCCATCGGTTCAATATCCTATAATCCTTATCGGCGCGACTCAAAAATATACCGGCCAACCTCTGAATTCCTCCGACGAACATACCCCAACCGACGACCCCTGACCATGATGCAAGATTAGCATATTCCAAAGTCCCTTCCTCTACTTTGATTAAGAGCTTACCTCCTTAGGCCCTTGCCTCCTTCAGACGCTCGCCCGCCATCTCATTGAATGTCATCAATGAGATATATCTGCGTTGGTAGGCAGGGTGCACAATACTCTTTTTCCCCCGCAGGGTAATTATCTTCTCTGGGACGTCCTCCCAGTTTTCTGACAAATCCCCGCCAACGGCCTCTACAATCCAGATGAAGCGAAAGATAGTTATATCGGCCGCCATCAATTCCACCCAATCCTGCCACGAGCGCATGAAGGCTCCTTCCAAGTCACTATGATTGTTGGAGATTGCCACTTGAATCCCAATTACAACTGCCTTCAACTGCCACTTTGCGCGAGCTGCCAGGACTGCGTCTACTGCCGCATGGTTATACGCGGTGGGAACGTAAATAGTGGTCTTGTTATTCCGCTTAGGCGCACCATTCGGGAGGTGGCCGCTAAACTTTTGTAATTCAAGTGCTCCCCGGCCGACAAACTTTCCGCTGGTGATCAATAACCCCAGAACCACTCTCTCAACCAGAAATCCAAGCACAGCCGGGTTACCACCTGCGCGTGCTATTCTGTTGACCCATGGTTTTTCGCCAAAGTCGGCGAGGTTTTCAAGTTGGCGCAGTCTTGTGGCTCCAACTGTGCGTGCCAAATCGCAAGTTGTTCTGCCCACAAATACCCCATCTTCAGCTCTCTGTCGGAAGAAAAAGCGGCCTTCGAGGTGAGCACACTCTGATTCCACCAAAGGCTTTTCGAAGATGCAGGCCTCCCAACCCCGCTGGAAACTACCTTATCGATCTTTTAGTCATTGAACCTTCTAGGTCAATAGAGGGGTGATAGGTCCAACCTTGTCCTGGCATCATCATTGCCAGAGCCAGCAAACTCTGCGAATTTAGCCGATGCGTATTTATTTATGGCCTCAGCCAACTCCACTACCTCCGGTAGCTCCATCAGCCTCGCATGCACTGTTGGAATAAGCTGGGTACCCGTCACAGGTGTTCCGGTAGTGCTAGTGGCGGCACTGGGCCCTGCATCACCGCTACCAATTTCAATCTGTCGCTTAAGATCTACCTAGGTTTGCAAGAGTGTGCTCCAATGCCCGGAGGAGAAGTGGCATGCGCCCTGTCAAACGCTCCAAGGCTTCCTTCTGAGTGGGTTCGAACTGAAGCTTTTGGAAGTGCCCATATGTGATTTCCTGCCGCCTCCATCATTCCACCATCTCAGCCTATGGAATTGTCAGTAGACCCACATGTAATATCATGTTGAATCGGAGTAAGAAACTCACATCATCGAGGCCCAGATAAAGATTGATTCGAGAGTCAGATGTTACCCTGACCTGAGTGGAGCTTGCCAGCTTCATATGTTTGGAGAGACTGTCTAGCAGCCTACGGATTTGCATTTTCTCCATATTGCTCACCCGATCATAGTCTCCATCATCCAGGGCGTTGGCTTGGTCGACCACCCAAAGTATGGGCCTTCCCACCTGCGCCGCAAGTTTGCAGAACATTATCATCCCCCATTCCAGGTCCTCCCGTGTACGCCCCTTCTCAAAGCAAGACTGAGCATGCTACCCCTAAGACTGGGTCCTGGTAGAAGGCAGAATATAACGAGGGTAGTAAATACAGGACAGGCATCGCACAGTAGCAACTCATAACAATCGGGGAGATATACGACCCTCATACCCTCCCGCTTCAACTGAGAGACTAGCCGCGCAAGCAAATAGGACTTACCAGCCCTCAAAGCCCCGTGGAGATGCAGCCTATTGTTTTGCATTGCATTCATCTTGACTTGCTCATAAATGGGTTCCCAAGCTGTGCGCCCATAGAATCTGAATACATTCTCCTGGCCCTCTAGCTGGAAGCGCTTTGGCACTACCCCGGCGTATGGAAATGGTAGCAATAGACATTATTTGGGATCCGTAAATTGCTCCAATCTAACGTCCAGTGTCTTAATCACTTTGGAGTCTCAGTACACCTTTCGCAAAACAAACGAATGCCCTCAGGAAGCGAAAGACATACCCGCTAATTTGTGGACGACGGTATCATTACTTGCTGCTGCTAGCTCCTCCACTGACTGCGAGCCTCCTGTGATAAGCATTTCACCTGATGCCTGAGGCATGTCCGAGTCCCCAGCTACACGTGGCTTCTTTCCCATTAAATCTGGACCCTGAACTGGAGAACTGGGGAACTGGGCTTCGCACGTTTCCTCGAGCCCGCTGCAGGCATTCTGTACTTTATCGAAGTTGCCAGTGTATCCAATCTATGTGCTACCCAAGTGGAATCCCTTGTGCAGCACCACCGGAAAAAAATTGGTGACCTAAATCCAGAAAGGTAGGGCCATCAATCCTGGCATTAGTGAAAGCTTTGACGGTATCCGCAAACTTGCTGAGGGGAGGTGGCGTAATGGAGGTTAGCCACTTGAGGAGGTCTTCACTGTCCCAGGTGCGTACAACCTCCTCCGTTGGCAGCCCTGCTGCAGCTGGATTACCACTTGAGGCCATTGCACCCTTACGACGTAGGGTGAGGCTTTGAGTATGAGAAGGAATTGATAATAGAGACCGGGGATTTATAGTACTATCCAGTCACGGTGAAGGGAGCACAGGAACAAGAAGGGGTGGAACAAAAGATGGGACTCCGGGAGTGGAGCGAGGAAAGTTGGTATATATACCATACCCCGAACTGTATGTACGGGTTCTGGGAAGGCAAGGGTACTGTCGTGCTTCCAAATATATAGCGGCTTTTGGTTGTAATTTTAGTGACCTGATGTCTGTTTTAGTAGATAGTGGTATTTGGTTTGGACACTGGCATTGTTTGCTGCGGATTACGGCATCATGGTGTCTGTTTGCATTTGTATGAGCGAAAATAGCGACATGTATTTACTAGTATGTATATAATAGGTGGTTTTTTTTTGGATACTTTTACTGTTTTCTCAAAACCAATTGACCATTACCAGTCTCCGACCCCAGTTTGATATTGTTGGGGGAGGCTGCGAAGGTAATATGTACAATCAAAGAGTACAATATGTCCCAAAAAAGCACCAAAAACGACTAAATCTACAACACTGGGGATTCCCACCCACCACAGTAGCCTAAACACCCCCTCCCCCCCCCCCCTCCCTAGTGTAATCACTGCCCATTTGAGTCGGGTTGCAAGTTGCCTGTATGTATGTAGTTCCATAGGGGAAACCAATTGCGCTGTGTGGATAACCAGACTAACTATGTGTGGATGAAGTTACAGTCCAACAGTGTTGTATTTGAATCACCCATGAGAGAGAAGAAAAAGGATGTTGTACAGCCATGGGGGGCTGGTCATATCCAAGTAGGAAACATTGGCACTCTTCACAAGATAGTTCTACTATGAAATAGTGACTCATTGTGAAGAGATATCCACTTTGGCACAAGATTTGTATGTATGGGCGGGCTCGTTTTGGTGGATACCCGAGAGAGACAAAAGTGGTAAAGGGATGAAGTATATAAGCACTGCAAGCACGCATCATATGCAGATGTTTTCACTCAGAGAACACAAATATTGACAATTGAATTAAATATCTATAAAACAGGAAATAAAGATACGTTGAGTTTTGACCTCACATCTTGTCTGCATAATATATAACTATGAGGCAGGCCTAACATATTGACTCCCACCCCGAGCATCTTAAAAAATAGTGAACTCTCTAAATACCACGATGACAAACTCATTTTTAACAAAGGGCCAATTCTAGAGAAACCTCAAGTCTTGCCGAAATCCTGTCCGTGATGGCTCTAATTAGAGTAACTGCTGTCCAAATTGGTGTGCTAGATTTGCTTACGATTAAATCAACTGCTTCGACAGTGTTGGTAGCTGTAAAACAAAGGGCAAGTGTGCCTTTGTTTCCAAAATACTCATTGTTATCTTCTCAAATTATTACAATGACCATGCCCTGGCCGTGCCGGTTGTTCGTCCACATTTCAGAGTAATGTCACCGGCCATGAGGTCGCCGACGCCAGTCACATTATCATCCTCCGCATCACCTATACTCCAAGCCATTAGACAGCTAATGTTATCCAAAGGGTGGGGGGATTCTTACCGAGCTTTGACTGGTTCGAAAATAGCCCAATCTAGTCTAGACGCTAACGGAATTCCTGATACCACTAGTCTTCTGGCAACAACCGGTACATGTCATTTCGGCGTCTTTGAGATGGATTCGCTAGCAACAATTTTAAGAGTTCCGTTGGTTAATTCTTTATGCCTTTGGCACTCTTACCCTGAACTTTGAATTTATACACCCAAGTAATATCTTGACTTAGTCAGAGATATTAATTGACTGAGCTCCGTCGTGATGCTCAGACGGCTCATAACGAGAAATTAAATGATGGCAGACAGCGTCTTGCTTGGTAGATAATCCATGGGATTGAAGGCCAAGGCTAGAGTATTCGTAACTTCCGCACAACCATCTGCCGCTAATTGTCGCATTAAAAAGTAAAAGGCAAGTCTTTGATACTGAGATTCCAGACGTGTAAGACCCCAGACCTGGTGCATGTGCATAGAGCAGTCAGGCATTTCAATAAAGTCATCGTACGACTCAAAATTTATGTAGGTTCGAACGAGGTGATGTAGAGCTAACCTTAACACTGGTAAGCCGAATCCGGGACTAAGGAAACCAAGAGAGGCTCCAATGTTAATAGCATCATTGATGGAATGGAAATACTTGAGCTCCGGAAAGATAAGGTGTATATCAGCAATATATCTACCGTCTATCGAACCTATTACTCGTCAATAACTTCTTAAATATGAGATATTACCTCCGATTATCTCTTGTCATCGAATTCCGTCCTGGGTGTGGACAAGTGAAGCCCGTCACAACACATTTACCTCCATCTCGGAGCAACAACCGACAGCTTTCTAAGCAGAAACAACCTGTGCACATGATGTAGTCCGGTCGCATGCCGACCTAAGAGTTGCCAGGATCTCTGCTCTCCGTCTGAAAACTGTTAGTTCAGTCTCGTAGCAAAGGGCTTCTAGAAGGTGTCGTGCAATCGCTGTAGCAGGGTCTCGGGTCCAGGCCGACTTTAGATTCATTTATCAGGTACCAGGCCCCTTCCGAGGGGCTTGTTAGGTACCAGGTAGATCAGCGCAGATACCCAACTTCCTTTCTACAGCTCAACACGCTTGAATAAACAACTCCCTCCTATCTCCAATGGCAACGAATAAGTACCCCAGCTTGTATGATAGCTTTCCTAGTAGTGAGTTTTTGAGCTCTTCGGGCTCTATGAATATTGACCTATGGAAGGACACGCTCGTTATGTATAGCCAACAACCATGTATTGAATGATTTCATGACAAGTATCGTTCCTGTCAACCACTAACCGCCAGAACTCCTCTATCCATTACCCATATCCAGCTCCATCTACTACGTGCATCTGATCTACGGCATACCCCACGCGGGTACACAAGCCAGGCTCATTCTCAAGGCGTCCTAAGACATTCCGGTGGTGGGGCACGAGTGTTGTAGGTAGAATGGAAGTCATAGTCTGGTTAAAGTTGGGTAAATCAAGAGCTCTTTCTCTAGCTGGGTATCTGGCATAGTGATATCAATAACCCCCCTTGCAACACATCAATTCGATTAAACCAAAACATGTCTTCAACTTCTTCAGGGGCCACGCTCCATAGCTAATACGAGGGAGGAGGGAGGTAGCATCTCGGCGACTCATCGGTTTCGAAACACCAACGAATTCGTGAATGGGGCTCCTTGCTCCTTGGCGGTTCGGGCAGAGCTCCCATTAGATTGTTAACGTGCATGCGCCCTCTGCCCCGCATATCAGGAAAAGTATAGAAATCTCAGGCAACGGTACTAAATAACGTCATTGGCATTGGTTTTGACATGCGGGGCTTCCTGGGATTGGCGATGAGCTTTTTAATTTGAGATACAGGGCGTGGGTAATGGGGGAATTTAAGAATTGTGGATAGAGTTCACGTTTTGTCAACGTGCTGCAGGAGCTGGCGGCGATGTTCCCCACTAGTGAGCTCTAGCAACAGCCTACGCGCATGATGTAATTCGGTTGCATGCCGACCTATCTAAAGATAAGGGTCACCAGGATCGTCGGTTGAAGTATGAAAATTGATAAATAGGTCGTGGGTCTTGATAAAGATGTAGAAGAGCGTTGTGAAAATATCGATATCGGGCTTGGATAATCTGCTATTACGTCTACGTCCATCTCCATCGGCTATAGCAGGTAACTTTGATATTACCACAATTTGCTTTGCCGAACACTTCTATTCAAAAGCTTAAGATTTCATCTATCTTCGCTCATTTGCAATCTACTCGGAATATTTGTGCCGTTCAAATATAGCCAACCCTTGACCCCGCGCGCAGGTCCCTGGCATTGCAGCGGATTGCACGGCTTCGAGGCAACACAGATCCTATCACGTATAGCTCTCGCCTTGCCCAGTCACACACACGATAGCATCAGCCTTATCAAAGGGCAATTAAGACAGTCCAGATGTCCACAGAGATGACCAGGAGTGGGAGTACGGTGTATAGCATGTCGAATGTGAGTCTCTCTGCAAATTTTTTTTTTCTGTATTGTTGAGCCTGCTTTTGTAAATCCCTCGTTATGTTCGTGTTGAGTGTTTTCTTGCGGCTTTTTCCCAGGCCATAAGGGCGGGTCTGGTATCATCATCAGCATCATTATGAAATTTTTTTGCGACCTGTATCGAAGTTCCTGGTCGTCAGATCATTTGGATCTTGCTCGCCTGGGTTGCCGAACCCGCCACGCGCCGCATAAATTATCAGCACACACATCCCATGGCAGGATATCTTTCTCGCTCGCTGAGCTCTCCGGGCACGGAACTTGGAAAAAATTGATATTCACCAAGAAAGAGGCGCACATGAGATGGGATGGCTTTTCTCCTCCTTTTCTCAACCTTCAACCTTACCGTTCCGCCAGCTCTTCAAGTTTACCCCATGCCCGCCTTCCCAAGATCCGCAACGCACGTTCCGCAAGCGGGAGCCCCTCCTATCCCATCTCTTTGTTAAGTCTTGGGAACGAAAAAAATCGAGAGGAATGGGGTTCCGACGTCCCTCGGGAGATTTCGGAGCGCTCAATTCTGGTGCTGGGATTGGACTGTTGCGACTGCCCAGCAGATGCACGAGGAGCTTTAGGGGAAACAGGCAAAGCCTCTAGAGCCACAACCGAAAATGTTAGCTGCTAGGGTTCGGGACTGACCCAAACTTGAATAACGGGATGGGGGTGAAATGACCATTGGAGGGCATGTTATTTGCCAGGAGCTTCATGATGAGCAAAGCTGACCGAGGGGGTGCGTTATCTTACGTACCAAATTGCCGCCATTCCCAAATCCTAAGACTGAACTTGAGATGCTCCTGTCCGGCAATTGGTTTGGTTGCATTCGTCAGTTGTCGTGTCCCTTGCTCCTGCAAACCTGCAGCAGCGAACAGGACCACTGGGGGTCTCTTGAAAACTCCGAAACTGCTGCACCTCTTATTCGGCTGTGTATGCCTTATATTATTCCCCATATCCTATTGAACGGAGGGTTGTGGGCGGGACTGCAGCTGTGCGACATATCAACTTGCACAAGGACCCGCGCAACCCCGGCACATACCGGAGCGGGTCACGCGATATCGCACGAAGAAGAACTTGAAGGTTAAATTGAACTGGACCTTTGAAAGTTCTGGAGCTTTAGTCGAATCAAATCAATCAATCGAGCCGAAGCGTCCCTATGACATTCGCCCTCGTGAGTTGCTTTTTGTTTCAATTGAGCATCGAGTGACTGCAAAGCTCCTAAGTTTGTCCAAGCTTCTCAACCAGACTCCAATATCCGAGCTCCACAGCAGTCACCCACTGCACACTGCACACACACACCCTTCCCTTCGTCAATACGCGGCGAGAGCTCTATAAACAGCTATAAAACATCCCTCTCCGTTGTCACCTGGACAATTCTTCCAGCTCGAGCTCCCATATCACATTCGGCGTTCATTTCTCAGAATAAGAAAAAAATAAAGCAACGACTCTTTCCCCACAAACTACATACGGAGTTTGCACGTTGGGGCTCCTTCCATCGAACATCAGACCGTGTGGAGCTTGTCTTGTTTGAGCATCGCTTGTCCTCGTTGATTCGCCCTGGTGGTTGTGTTGTTGTTCCTGGACCATTCCATTGGAGCCTGTTCCAATCCAGTTACGGCTTGGCCAGGGTCTCGGCACATCTAAAGCTACCTCCTAGGTACTTTACCGTACCTACTCTCACTCTTCAATTCAAGAGCTTCAAGCTCGATCTCGATCTCGACCCAAACCCTTTCACATCTCGCTCGCTCTGAAATCAGTCAGGGTCAAAGCTTTCAGCTCCCTCCACGTGTCAGCCTTTTCGACAGTACTTATATCTTGAGGCCCGTTTCTCTACTCAGTCGGCAACGGAATTCGAGCCTCAGCGACACTACCCCCTTCACTGAGCTTGCCTACTCTCTACACTACCCAATACCCATAATACTTCTTGACGCTTATTGTCGGCTTTTGTTTACTTGACTTCGGGTTCTGTTGTTTACGATTTCATTGATTACTTGGGGTAATTGCTGGGACAATTGCGGCAGCTAACGGTGTTGGGGTAAAGGTGGAAGACACCAAGATTGTGGTGGTAATGGTAGGGCTACCGGCACGAGGGAAGTCACTGATTGCTCAAAAAAGTAAGTTGGATCCCAAGGCCATGGAGTCGGTGGCGTGATTTATGCTCCATGGGGCTGGGTGTGACTTCCGGGAACAAATGGAAAGAGCTGCTGGTAGCTAATGGGAACATGAACCTAGTCGTGAGGTACCTCCGGTGGTTGAGCATCAACGCACATTGCTTCAATGTGGGAACATATCGCAGAGCTGACACACCACACCCACCTGCGGATTTCTTCGCTGTCAACAACCCGGAGGGAGAGCGTCTCCGCCGCTGCGCAGCGGAAGCTGCCATGCGAGATCTCATCGACTGGTTTGACAGTGGCAAGGGTACTGTTGCCATCCTCGATGCTACAAACTCAACGAAGGAACGCCGTCGCTGGATAGCTAAACGCTGTGCAGCCCATGGATTCGAGGTTATGTTTGTGGAGTCGAAGTGTGATGACCAGGAGCTCATCATGGCCAATGTCCGCGAGGTGAAGACCAATAGCCCAGACTATGAGGGCCAGGACCCTGAACTTGCAGCACAAGACTTCGTCAGGAGGATCAAGCACTACGAAGGTGTATACGAGACAATCACAGAGCCAGACCTCACATACGTTAAATTGGTTAATGTCGGGGCCCAGGTTGTAATCAACTGTATTAGAGATTACTTACAGAGCCGGATTGTATACTACCTTATGAACCTACATATCAAGCCTAGATCGATTTGGTTGTCACGCGTAAGTACTTCTGTCGATGCATCCGCAATACCTGAAAGCTAACGTTATTTTAGCATGGTGAATCGGAGTTCAACCTTTCGGGCAAGATTGGAGGAGACGCGAATCTTTCACATCGAGGCAGAGCGTATTCCGAGAAGTTACCAGAGTTGGTCAAGCAATCTGTTGGGGACATCGACCTCACAGTATGGACGTCAACTATGAAGCGCACCATCCAAACCGCGCAGTACTTGCCACACCGAAAATTGCAGTGGAAAGCTTTGGACGAGCTGGATGCTGGTGTGTGTGATGGGCTTACATATGAAGAAATTGAAGAGGCATATCCAGAAGACTTCAGGGCGAGGGATGATGACAAGTATGTGAACCTCGTGATGATATACTATTTTCCCTGCTAATGTGTTGATAGGTACAACTACCGGTACCGCGGTGGCGAGTCATACAGAGACGTTGTCATTCGCCTAGAGCCTATAATTATGGAGATCGAGCGAAGTGAAAACATCATGGTAGTTACGCACCAGGCCGTAATTAGGTGCCTCTATGCGTACTTTATGAATGTGCCACAGAACCGATCACCATGGATGGAGATCCCGTTGCATACTGTGATAAAGTTGACGCCAAGGGCTTATTCTACGCAGGAGGAGAGGTGGGTCCACTGTTCCCAGCTAGGAGCAAGCAGTTCAAGTATTCTAATCAACTTGGTGGAATGTAGGTTCAAGGCAGATATTCCTGCTGTCAGCACTTTTAGGGCACAATATACCTCGGCCAAGTTGGAGGGTGAAGCCTAGCCGTCTCATGACCTTGAGAGCCTGTACGTGAATAAGGATAACTGAGGTCGTGGGTTTTCTGGAATCACTGTCACCCGGGTCGCACAGTATACCTGAGGAATCACAATCTCCACTGTAACAATGGGTCTCCACTTATGTTTTTCTTTTCTGGTTTTTTGCCATTGCCTATTATGAAAGGCTCAAATGTGGGCAGGATTATGCAGTTTAATTATTGCTAGAGAAATATTTCCTTGTGGGCTGGATATGTAAACAGAAGCACAGGAAGGAGGTTCAGAATGGCTATGCTATGCTATAGGGCTGGTGTTTTGGGAGTCACTATTGCTGTTGGATAATGATATATGCTTTTTTGCGGTTTTTAAATTCTTTTTCAATGACTTGTCGATTGAAACTTAGCTGTGCATGTTTGATTAATGATTGGTCCTTGATTCCTCACACGCTTTCTTATCCGAAGTATGCGTACTTCCTGAAGCAGTAATCCATCATGCCGGTTTTAGGCAACTCCGCTTTAAAGCAGCGCAAGAAGCACATGCCGCCGATCCTTCGGTGCTAAGCTTCTCGGGAGTGTAAAAGTGCTGGTCAGCGTAAAGCGGCGCGGCTCCGGGCCGGCAAAGCTGCTGGAATTTGGGGGTGGAGCCGCTACTCCACAAAAACAGCGCGTTGGACACCTTGTGGTCTCTCAGCCATCTCGGCGATACCCTCCCCCCATCGGCCCCCCGATTTCAGTGCAAAGGGAAACAAATACCCATAGGCGACACCATCACAGAGGTTTTTTTTAAAAAAGTCCCAGCTAGCGGCAGAAATGTCTGAAGATCGCAGTCCCGATCAAGCTGCGCCTGCAAGTAATTGCACTGAAGCGCAGAATACGCAAAGATTAGCAGCGATGGACGACGTCAGGCGCATTATGAAGGAGGAGGTGAGAACGGACTGGATTGATTTGTGGGAGGAGAGGTGGAAGAAGAGGTTGGAGAAATTACAGTCGAGAGCTGCGAATCGGGGAAAGAGTAGAGATGGGGCTGTTGAAGGTGGGATAAAACTTGGGGGGGGAAATGAGGGAGAGGAGAGTGAGGATGGTGAGGATGGCGAGGAAAATGACGACGACGATGACGACAGCGACGGCGACGATGATGATGATGGTGATCAAGGGGAATGGGATGGGGCAGGAATAGGCTGGGATACAGATCGGAAAGATGTAGAAGAGATTTGGGTTCATCGAGGCGAAGATTCAGATTTTTTGAAAGCGGCAGATACATATCCTTCGCTTGGATCGTTACCCCGGTCACCGCCACCAGCTCAGAGGAATAATGTATTAGGAAGCCCTGGGCGGGGTGTGGGAGGAAGTGAAGGCTGGACTGCATCTGTGACTCGTCTTATGGGTGGGATGGGCTTTGGATCTTCTCCTCCTCAGTTACAACTCCAATCCCAATCCCAGCCGCAATCACAACTTCAATCAACCCGAAACAACGCCGCCTCAATATACCCCTCTTCATCCACTACCCCCTCATTCACAGCCGGTACCACCCCAGCAACAATATCCGCAAACCCGTCCGCTCTGGGTTCGCCCCACCCACCACCCGCGAGTCCGTATAGATTCGCGAGCCCGGATAGTATAACCCCTAGCTTGACCGTGTTAAGGGAGAAGAGGAGGGGGGAGTTGAAGAGGCAGATGGATTTGAGTGATCCCGAGGGGAATGTGGGGTTGAAGTGTTGGGTGGAGAGGAGGGATGCGTGGACGGGGGCGAATGAGGAGGGGTGTTTGAAGGTGGGGAGGAGTAAGTTTGCTGAGGTGGGTTATTATCCGCTGGGGGGGTAGTGATAAGGAGAAAGGAAATGGGTTAGTGGGGTAGCAGGGTATAAAGCATACTTGGACCCAGAGCTAACACATCTCTTCTAAATCTACAGAACCTCCTCACAGCATCCGTCAATGAAGCAGCATATTCAGCCATATACAGTAAATGTATCAAAAAAGCCCTACCACCTGTGGTACCGATCAACTTGAGGCATATAGTATTTCCACCCCCCTCCCACCCCTTTCCCTCCAAGATATTGGTTAATTTGACTATGTACCAGACAAACGCCATGGTCGCCGGATGGAAAAAAGACAACGAATGGCCACCAGCACTGGCCCCTCCCGAACCGAGTTTCTCAAAGAGAAGACTTGCCCGAGCCCCGGGGAGGAGTGGGCCTGGAACTAGCTCCCCGGCTACGGGTAGTGGTGGGGGGGCGAGGAGGGTGTTGGGAATGTTGTAGGGATGGGTAGTGTGTGTGTGTGTTTGTATTTGGGCAATTACATAGAGGACATATACCGAACGGAGGGGGGACAGGGGGGGTTTATTACTTGTGTGTGTGA
>Ga0307511_10004545_pt1 | contig 14153 bp, 18 predicted proteins | sample 13_EM_MG_FD_200266 | JGI IMG/M metagenome (GOLD analysis project Ga0307511, IMG submission 200266) | Populus trichocarpa ectomycorrhiza microbial communities from riparian zone in the Pacific Northwest, United States - 13_EM | ecosystem: Host-associated > Plants > Roots > Unclassified | place...
CAAAGACGGCGAGCTCACAGCAACTCCTTCAGTGCGGAATCATTCATTTTTTTGCTGAACATTCATTTAGACATACCATAACAGGCTCGCGACTCTGCAGTCCTGCATTCTGGACACAGAGGAGTCACTTCGTGCTGTCATTAAGGAGACCGATAAGCTACTGAGTGGTTGTGATGCCACGATCTTGGTGTGTTGGCATAGACTCGCCTGACGGCTTAAACTCATCCCCGCCTTCATGGCACATGTACTTCCTTACTCCGTTTGTCTCGTAGAATCGGGAAGCCTCCGAGCGTGAGGTGCGCATCCAGGACCGACGAGCCGACACACGCGACATTGTGCAGCAAATGAATTTCTGTAAGCTTTTGATCCGTCTCGCTTGTTTTCTCACCCGACACGTGTCCCCGATAACCTATAGTGCGCGATGACATTACTTCCCGGCGGCAACGGCTACAGGCACGAAGAGAGAACCTCGCACTAGCAAAGACTCAGTATGCTACAGCTACAGCTGCCCTTGAAAACAGTGCCGCCGAGGTTACAGAATGGAGGCAAGTTTTGGAAAATGGTATCTATTGACTGTAGTTTGACACTGGCATCGTTCTAGAAGCACCCTCGCTGCCCTCCGAAACCGTATATCCCCAATTCGAACATCTCTGGTCTCCATACTCTCCGCCATATACCCCATCGACCTTACCTCTCCTTCTGATTTGCTTTATTCGATCTTGGGCGTTCCTTTACCGATTCCCCTAAACGGAAATGAACCCGCGCCTCCGCTGTCCCTTTCATCTCATAAAGAGGTTACAGAAGATGCAGTTGCGACCGCTTTGGGATACGCTGCGCATCTGGTTCAGCTTCTTGCGGTGTACATGGGGAAAGGGTTGGTATATCCTGTCACGTATGTTGGGAGCAGAAGTTTAATTAAAGATAACATTTCTGCAATGGTTGGACCCCGCATGTCTGTATTTCCTCGTCCTATAACTGTGTGCTGCTGCTGATGAGCCTGTTTGCAAGGTTTCCACTTTTCTCCAAAGGCGTCGATACTTACCGCTTTGAATATGCTGTATTCCTACTGAACAAGGACATAGAAATGGTATGGTGACCGTCATTACCAAGCTTCTAGCGTCTGACATGCTTTGAAGCTAATGGCTGAACGAGATCTACGAGCCCTTGATATGCGACACACTTTACCTAATTTAAAGAACCTAGTACTTACGCTCACTGACGGGGAATGTGCGACCATACTATGGTTTGTGTCCGGCACTGAGTTTCACAGTTCTTTCGCTAACAATCCGTATCATTGCTGTAGCCATCCACGAATACAAGACTCTCCATCCACTTCAGGGTTAGCCACACCTCCCCGATCGTCATCCCCCGACCCGGTCAGGTCATCTTCCAATACTCCCAGGGCGGGACGGAGTCCACACCCCGCCCAGACCGAATTACCTCGGGAGAGTGGTTCTCCTTCGTCTAGTGGGGGGACATCACCGACGATTACTCCAACGGAGGGAACCCCGAACTTACGGTACCCCAAGCTTATCCTTGGACTTCCACCGCTGCCGAGCTTCTTGCGTTCTCGGAATGTGCCATCTGCGCGACCCGCGACCAGACCGACGTCAGAACAGGGCGAAGAAGACTCGCACTATTCTAATTCCGTTGTGGGTCCAGCGACGGGCTCGTCGGAGTCTGAGGAGTCGGCTAGTCCAAATGGAGGCGAGGACGATGAAGACCGCCAGACGATCAAGGGTATGGACATCCATCGGAGGGGGCCGTCTGTTGAGGGGAAGGTGGCCAATGGACATGTACCTCACTGTGACCCTACTGCTACGCAGGAGAAGTTTCGCGATGGCTCGTCGCTGACGCCGCCCTCTGCTGCGATTCATGTAGAAAATGGTCATCAATAGTGATTTTTCTGTGAGCCAAGGACTTCGATGAGATCGCCGTGATTCAGATATGGCCATCTGAATTCCAGCTATCATTCTGACGCGTACCGTCGACGAGTGTTTCTCGGTGCGGGTGCGGGAGGAAAAAGTCCCCGCGACCGGTGACCAAGGGGCGCAAGGGTTGAGTGAATTCATTCATTATCCGGCTGACTGGTTGCCGCTTCTAGCGTTCAAATTGGCGCGTGGAAAGAACCTTTCACAACAAATCGTTTGCAAACAGAGTATTGAGCCGATCGACAGTCGGGTACGGACAAAGCAAGGCACGACGTGTAAGACTCTACTACTACTGTTCAAAGGGATAGAAATGTGTTACATTGGGGCAGAACTCCGGGCCTTGTCTGCGGGCAATAAATAATATACAAGTGTGAAAATGTGACAAGGCAAAGTTTTGCTACGATCGCCATTTACGAGAGGTGTAAGCGGACTTTGAAAAATCAGGGTAAGTCCGGATTTTTTTGCACCCCCACGCGCTACCGAAGTGCCTTAAATTCGCTGGTCTTCACGACACGAGCATCAGCCTCCTCCCTTGCATTCTGCTCTCAAAAAACCCAGCAGTTTTCGACAGGTATGGGCTTGCCATCTGCCACGGCCCTCAGTTCTTATGCCTCTTGTTTGTAGCAGCCATACAGCCACATTGTACCATCAGTCCATTCTAGACGGGCTTTTAAATTGGCTTGCAGGTGCGTACGCTCATATGTGTCATTCTGCCCTTCTACCCTTCACAACAGGATTTTTTACCTTGTGTACCTACTGTTACTGCTTCCTAATCTGCTTTCGTCTTTTGTCTCATCCCTCAAGCCTGGAAGAAAAGTCGCTGTCCGCTTTGGTTACTCGAGATGAATACCGCAGAAGGCATTAATACCTCAGCCGATAATCGTACCTCGGATGGGAGAAAGCAGAGTCCTCCTGCTTTCCTCGACCTCGCTGACTCGGTATGTCTGGCCCTTGCGAACCATACCAAAAAAAAAAAAAGTAACCTTGTTCCAGGCTGCGAGACTGGGTACTAATATGCCGGATATTTCGGCGGTGAGTGGTTTTAGCTCGTAAAACCGTGGGAGTTGTCTCAATTCTAGTTGACCATCAAGCGCGTGGAGCTGAAGAGGCTGGAACACGAACGTCAGCGTGTACTTCAGCGCAAGATGTTCGAAGATCAGATGCGCATGTTGGAGAAGCAACAAGCTCAGGAGCTCCTTAGCATCCCGTACGAGTCTATGGCCTCTGCTCACTTGGCCGTTTCTGCCCCTACCACCCCGCCGCGCGTCAACGCAGTCTTGCAAGGTGATGGCTTCCTCAGGTCATCCCTTTCTCAGCCCTCTGTGGATGCCGATGTTCTTTCCAAGGCCGTTGGATTCGCAGTCGACAAGAGAAAGTCTGTCACGTACGCACCTTCCGTCGATCGCTCCCCGGACCTCGCTTCCAGCCATGTGCCGAATGGTCAGTATGCTCGTGGAGGAGCGAAGAGCATGCCAGCAAGCCGTCGGACGTCTGCTAGCAGCCATGACGATGAGCTCGTGGAGCAAATTCGAGGCATGGCGCTCTCTGGTGAAAAACCCTCCAGAGCTACCCCGAGTCCAGGAGCAGCTGCCCAGTCCATCCTCACAAGAGCACGTGTCAACGAGGATGACCATGGTCGCTCGAGCCAACAATATAACATTGGCATGATGCTCGACGAGCAGTTGGACCAGGAGATGCACAGTCAGTTTTCTTTCTATTTCTGTACAAGGCTTCTCATATTCCAAAGATGCCATGAAGAATTTGCCGACATCAGATGATATCAAATTTACGTCCTATGCAAATAAGGCGAGCGCTTTCGCCTGCATTCTAATCATAGTCTAACGCGGTTGTAGATTTCGACCTCGTCCGCTGCTTTGGACCTCGCTCATAGGTCTCAAAGTTCATTCACAACGCGCAACGACAAGCCATCTGAGTGGCCACAGTTTACTGCTAATCCTCGTATTCCTGAGAGTTTGGCCTCCAGGACCGATCGCCGCACTGTCACCACCCCGACCGTGACTCTTACGTCATCCCCGTTGGATCACAACCCCGCTCTCGCCAGTGCGGTCTCTGGAACTTCTACGCCGCCCATCGGTCACCATTCTCTCGCACCCACCGGCCAAGCACCGTCCTCACGCCGCGGCTCACCCTCCGTCACCATTGACGGTCTTTCAACAGCGCGTTCTGTTCCCGCCACGCCGCTCTCTATCACAAATGGGGGGGCTTTGCATATGCTTCAAGCCCCTGGAACTCCCTTAACACCTGACACTCAGAGCTTGAGTGGTCGGCTCTCGGCTCAGGGGAGCCATCAGTTGGGCAACGAGTCCAAGTCTGACATCCAGCCGTCGTTATCGCGTATGTCGTCGAGTCAATATGACAATACTGGCGAGCTCTCATTCGATGTATGTTTTTGTGCTCTTTTAATTTGTTGATGAATGAACACCCTTGGCAGCAATACAACATCGATTCAGTGTATGGTCTCAATAACCAGCTGGAAAGCACCCGCTATAACGCGTACGGGTTCGAATCCACCGTTCGTGGTGGCCAAGGTGTTAACGGTACTAATGGGTCGACTGCGCTATATCACCACAATGGTTCGCGCTATGGTCTTGGACTGGGCCGCGGTGGTCCGGATGGGAAAATGAACGGGTTGCATGGTACTAAGCACAAGCGGGGCGATATGGATCGTAAGCCTTGCCCATCCTACGTCGCTCAGACAGCTGAATATGTTTGGTAGTCAATCGTTTCGCTGGGACTCGCTTAGAGGACTTGCAAGGAGAGATCCTTACACTCTGCAAGGACCAGCATGGATGCCGCTACCTCCAGAAAAAACTTGAAGAGAGTACACCAGAACACCGAGACATGATTTTCCGGGAAACCTTTGGACATTTCGCCGAACTGATGATAGGTACTATTCTGGTTCTTCGTTTATCGGACGTTATTCATTTTTTTTTTTTGCAAGATCCATTCGGGAACTATCTTTGTCAGAAGCTGTTGGAATACTCTACGGACGAGCAGAGGAATCTTATTTGTGAATCGGTGGCCCAGGAACTGGTCAACATCTCCCTTAACATGCACGGAACCCGTGCTGTACAAAAAATGATTGACTTCCTGTCAACTGGACGGCAGGCAAGTCTAATTTCAGCGCCTTTTCGCTTCAACACTTACGTTGGGGAGCGTAGACTGATCAAAGATATAATGCCCAGATCCATTCAATTATTGTCGCACTTAGCCTTCATGTTGTTGTGCTAATCAAGGACCTCAACGGCAACCACGTCATCCAAAAGTGCTTAAACAAGCTTGCCCCCGAGGACAATCAGGTGCAATCTAATCCGATTATATTTAGCTCCCCTAATCCGGATTGCTACAGTTTATCTACAACGCTGTCGCTGCTAATTGTGTGGAGGTCGCTACTCATCGACATGGATGCTGTGTTTTACAACGATGCATTGACCATGCATCTGAACCCCAGCGCATCCAGCTTGTAAATGAGATCACTTATAATGCGCTTACATTGGTCCAGGACCCTTATGGCAACTATGTAAGTTGCGTTGATGCACTATTCTCCGTGTCGCTCACAGCTTTTTATCAGGTCGTGCAGTATATCTTGGATCTCAATGACAATCGATTCAGTGATGCCGTCATTCGTCAGTTTACAGGCAACGTCTGTGCGTTATCTGTGCAGAAGTTTAGTTCCAATGTCATCGAGAAGGTAAGCTCTTGTGTGAAAGCAGCTCTTACATCATTCATCTGTTGCCCAGTGTATCCGAGTTGCAGAGCATAATACCAGGAAAATCCTCATCGAGGAGCTCCTTAATCGTTCGCGTCTGGAGAAACTGTTGCGTGATTCGTACGGCAACTATTGTGTTCAGGTAAGTCGCGCTTCTTGACGTCTTTTGTTCCCTATCGAAATTCTCGCTCAGACTGCTCTTGACTATGCCGAGCCTGGCCAACGTGCGTCGCTTGTGGAGGGTATCCGCCCTGTGCTACCGTTGATTCGGAACACGCCCTATGGGAAACGGATTCAAAACAAGCTCCAGCGCGAACATCTGGACAACTTTGGCGGTGCATTCCAGGGTCCGCAGGCAGTGATGAACATAGGCATTAACAACCAAGCGATCAGCCTTGGGCCTGGACACCTGAACCCTGCTGCGCGCATGCACTCCAACAACCCTATGGCGGACATGTATGCCTCTCAGCCAGGACTTTATGGAATGCAAGGTCAAGGCTCATACGGTCCTGGCCATGTGGCTCAGATGCACAGTCTCAGCACGCGCTCTATTGACGAATATGTCTTGCAAAGTCATTCTGCTCACAACACACGATTGACTCCTCCACATACTCATGCGGGCGGGTATTCTGGCGTTTCTGGGTATGCCAACATGAGCCAATTTGGCAACGGTGGCCTTGCTGGGTCCTTAAACGATCCTTACCAGAATTACGGCTATGGCATGTGAAAGACTTGTCGCATGAACGCCAGCGGTCTTATGGGTCGACCTTTCGACCCTTAATCCTCTATTTCTATGTATATTCTATGTCCTTCCGTTTGGCGACTGATACCTCTTCTTCGTGTTGCATGGCTCGATCTGGCGGTTTTTGGAGGTATTACGCCAATGGGATCGGCCGGCTTCGATCAATACCACTGCACTTGTACTTTGGTCCGGCATACAACCAATTCCCTCCATTGCTATTGATTGCTTTCTGAACATTCTCCTTTGTTCCCATCCTCTGCATTTGTATAGCCCTAATTTTCTCATCTAAAGCAATGTCTGTTTAATGGCCAACCTGCCTCAGCACCACGTTCTGTACTTATTGTGCAATCTATGCCGTTGGACTTCGAGCCAGTTTTTGATATTATGAGTGCAAGGAAGAAAAAGGGAACCTGTAGCCCAACGTTCGCGAGGTCGAGCACGTAGAGGCCCTTCAGATCGCCTAGTTTCGACTTGTCATGCGTGATTACATCAGCACCGAAAAATAAAATAAAAATAAACATGCCCGCAGTGTGGAGAGGCACTGGCAGTTGACGTCTGCCGCACCACTCCTTTTGTTCCCTCATCACACGCTCTTTCAATCTTTTTTACTCGCTGGCCGTTATGCGCTCAGCTCTACGCATCGCTGCAGGCCTTACATTGGCGGGCGTCCTCTTTTCCTCCGTACACGCCATCCAAACAGTCACAAGGGCGGGAAAGTACCTGTATACTGCGGACGGGAATAGGTTCTATATCAAGGGTGTCGCGTATCAAGAGCAAGGTCTGACATTTCTCGGTTTGCGATACTCATGGCACTGACGAGTCACGACTCTGAGCAGGCGCTGTCATAGCTGATGCCAGCAATTCTTTCCTCGAGCCCTCCACCTACATTGACCCTCTCGCCGATGGCAACGCCTGCCAGCGCGACCTGCCATACCTCCAGCAGCTCGGCGTCAATACCATCCGAGTGTATAGCGTCGATTCTACCAAGAACCACGACACATGCATGCAGTTACTCAGCAATGCAGGCATCTATACTATGTAGGTGGTCTGAACGTGTTGCCCTCCACTAACTCACAATTTTACCTGTCTTCCATTTCAGCATTGATCTTTCCTTGCCCGTGAACGGTTCCATTGACCGCAATTCCCCTACGTGGACTACAAACCTTTTGGATCTGTACCTTGACACTATCAACACATTCACAAAATATGACAACGTGCTTGCGTACAACGTCGGAAATGAGGTTGTCATCCAACCAAATGGAACCGCCGCTGCCACATTCGTCAAGGCTGCGGCTCGTGATATCAAGGCTTACATGTAAGTCGTCCAAAAATATCCCTTTTCCATCCATATATGTCAGCACTTTTGTAGTAACTCGGTCAAGTCACCCGCTCTTGTGGGTTATGCCGCCATTGACGGTGATGCATCCTGGATCGTCCCCCTTGCCGACTACTTCTCCTGCGATCCATCCGGTTCCAATTCTGGCGCCACTGCGATTGACATCTGGGGTTTGAACAATTAGTAAGAGTTCAGCCTGATGCACATTCCCTCACCGTAGCTTACCTATTTTAGTGAATGGTGTGGTAATTCCACGTTTGAGGATTCTTATGCAGGTATAGAGACAGAGTTCGCGAACTATAACGTCGCTGCATACTTCAGCGAGTTTGGCTGTATTTCGGGTGGCACACCTCGCCCTTGGACTGAGGTTGGGGCTATCTATAGCTCGGACATGTCACCCGTCTGGTCTGGTGGTATTGCCTTCTCGTACTTCCCCGCTAGCAGCGCTGCAGGTCAATTCGGCATGGTCACTATCTCGTCCGATGGTAAGACGGTTACTACCAGTCAAGACTTTGATAACCTCAAGACACAATATGTCGCGGCATCGCCCCCCAACTCGCCCTCACAAAGTGCTGCGGGGTCAACAACCTACCCCTCCTGCCCTGCCCAGAGCTCGAACCTCCTGGCCTCGACCCAACTTCCCCCGACTCCCGATCTGACAGCTTGCACGTGTTTGGAAAACAACCTTGGCTGTGTTTTTACCCCTATGACTTCCAACTACTCCGCGGTTGTAGGTTCCTTGTTGGACTATGGGTGCAGCTTGCTTGGCCAAGCGGGCGGTTCCTGCACCGATCTCTCTGCCAATGGTACCACTGGTCAATATGGCCTCGTCGCTGCATGTGATCCGAGTACGTTTGATAGATGTATACTGGTGCTGTCGCTAACACGGGTGTCGCATAGCCGTCAAGTTGTCATATGTTATGAGTGAGTATTATGGTGCTACAAACAACAACCCTCAGTCTTGCAGCTTTGGTGGAAATGGTACCGTCAATGCCAAGGCATCGGCTGCAGCTACCTCAGTCGCGGCTTCGTGCTTGTCCACGGCCACTGGCACTTTCGTACCCTCGCTTCCTAGCGGGGTTTCTTCGTCGACACCAGGGTCTGGAGGTAGTGGATCTGGAAGCTCGTCTCACAGCGGAGCCCCCACTGTTTTTGCTGATGTCAAGGCGCTCTTTGGCATTGGTGCACTTGTAGTGACGGGTATTGTCAGCGGTCTCTTGACTATCGCGTAGTGTCCTCCCATTATCTAAAAGAACTGGACCCATAATGACATTGATTAGCCACATTTGTCAACCTTTTTCTATAGTAATTTTTTGGACTTGTATATAATGGTGCAATGTGATTTATGTCGATGGAAGACTGATTAGATGTTGCAACGTCAAGCATACCTATTTGCAAGGTTCGATTCCCCCCCTGTTCTGCCTGGAACGCTGCTATTCATTTCATGCACGCTTTGACATAGGGAAAAAAAAATCATATTTCTGCAAGTCCTCTACCATGAATCTCGAGGATTCCTTCGACTGATCCGTTCGTTCAGTGGTTTCTGTACAAATCATTCGCGGGCACTTCACTTTGAACCCCGGTTGGCATCTTATTACACGGCGACGAAGATGTCATTTCACGCATACGTATCGGGGTATTCAAACAAGGTTCTCGTCACTGATCAGGTCCAAGGTCCACAAACGTCCCCACTTATTTTGCGGCCATACCGGTTTTATTGGTTTAACGCTTTCTAAGGAGCCGATGCTTGTGGGCCTTTCTCGAAGCTGCCCAGAATGAAGATGGACATCACGAGCTACCCGGGCACATGATGAACGAGGCAAAATGTTTTACCATTTTAACCCCAGGACGCCCGGGTTCTGTCCTTGTGGGCTGACCTAAGGACATCACAGGGGTATCTTCCCCACTCTCCTGCGGTTCAAAACGATTACCTCTGGCTCTCGTACCCTTCCAGCTAATTCCAAGCCGTCACTTCATCCACAGACATGTTTCTCATACAACGTGCCACCAATGGGCCAGCCTACGCTAATCTCGCAGTACAAGATCATCGCGCTTCGTGCACGAATCGACAGATCGTAACATTGGATCAATCATTCTCCCACCGCGCGTGTAGAGATGTGCAGGAGCAGGCCGCAGGTCGAGGGGAGGGATTAGTATCATCCGTTTTGAGGTTAACCCCAAAACATTAACAAGGTTGTCGATGTATCCATTCACATCATGCATCGAATCTATCTACCTTAGTGCCCCTGGTTTGGTTATCACCTCATGCGCACTTCGTTCTGTTATATGGTCACTCCTCGGGGTCTTGACGTAGTACGCGTGTAGGTTTATTGCGCGCTTACGCTGTTATTCACTGGACGTTAGTTAAGATGGATCTGGATTCGCTTGTCCCAGAGTTCCAAGAGATTTTGCCCTTTTGACTCCACTGGTGGAATTGCACGCGGAGTTTGATTTACATACGGAAAATATTTTCTCTTCAAGCGTCACTTTTTCGCTTTTCTCTCTCATGGCTTCCTCGCCGAACGCAGTGGATATCGACGTTCAAAGCAGAGACAAGTGGAGCACAATGGACGACCAAGAACTTGATGACATGGGTCCTGTGGCAACCCTTGACAATGACACTGTTATGGACGACCTCCGACCTCTTGCTGGTGCAGACGACCCAAGGGCACTTGTTGCTAGTGGAGACGCGTCTGGCGACTATGACAAAAGCAAGGACGACTCTACTCGTGACAGACCACCCAAGGTGCTTAAATTATCCTCTTGTTTTGTTATTTCGTCCTGTTGGCGATGTCTGTCTTGCCTGTGCTTCGCCAGCTGTTGGCGTGTCATGTTATCATCATCTCCAGCTGGATTGGTCCGTTACTGGCACTCTTGTCTGTTGGTAAACACTCGCTACCCTCCCGGTGTGCCTTGTGGTGTGGCTTTTACTATGTGGCTCAGTTCCTAAGGTCTTGCTGGCTCTGGTCCCTTGGTGCTTTGTCAGGCTCTTCTTATTCAGAGACTCTCTTCCTCTGCGTCTTGTCTCTTCCAGTCTCTGTTATCTGGCCTGGTATTAAAATACCGTTTCCACCCCGCTCAGCCGAACAAGGTCTATATTGGTGGTCTTCCAGAACACACTCGATCTGATGACCTTCAGAACTGTTTTGGAAAGCTTGGCAACATCGTCAATATAGAGTTGAAGTAGGTCATCCGTCTTTCAAGCGCAACGGCACATTCATGACCACATTATCTTTGCTCTCTGCTCAGGACCGGATATGGCTTTGTGGTAGGTGGGCCGGTGACTGGTATTTAGAAAGGTTCTGAATCCCTTTCCCAGGAATTTGACAACCGCAAGTCCGCCGAAGAAAGTGTCGCCAAATATCATGAAGGTTACTTTATGGGTAATAAAGTTCGCGTTGAGATAGCCCATGGTAAGGGACGTATTACCAAGCGACCTGAAGACCCCGGTGCATGTTTCAAGTGCGGTGAAAGTGGACACTGGGCAAAGTGAGCATGCTCTGAGTAATCATATGACTTTGCTTACCATCATTTGATAGAGAATGCACTCGACCGGCTACAAATTCGTAAGCTACTCGTTGAAATGTTTAGAACATAGTTTCGGCTCACTTTCTTCCTTTAGACGCAGTGGTGTTGCGACGGACTCGTCCCTCATCGATCGCATACACCCACGTGACTACCTACCGTCGAGAGACTACCCTGCGTACCGTGATGAACCTGGACGGTACGCACGAGACAGTCGTCATGTGGAATACACTCCGGCTCCTGCTCGGGATTATCGCAGACCTCTGACTCCTCCCGGAGACCATCGTGACCATGCGATGCCACCTCCCCGATCCTCGCGCGACAATGACGATTATAGGATGAGGGCACCCCCGCCGCCACCGCCACCACCTTCGCGGTATGACCGATCCGAAAGGGATAGGGATACATATTCATCCAGGTATCCGCCACCGCCCCCTCGTGACCATTCCGATCGGTATGACAGAAGATCTACGACAGAGGACCGGTATGTACCATCGCAACCTCCGTATAGCGGGCGGCCACGAACGCCACCTGGTCCCCCTCCAAGTCGACGGGATGACGAAAAGTATTCTCGGTAAGTGCCTCAGTTCCCTAGAAGATGAACTGCTATCAATCATTCAATTTGCTGCAGTCCACGAACACCACCTGGTCCCCCTCCAAGTCGACGTGATGATGACAGGTATTCTCGGTAAGTCCCCATAAAAGGTGAACTGTTGTCAACAATTAAATTTATTGCAGTATTGCTTATGATCCACCTGAACGCGTGGAACGTGGACAGCCGACGACCCCACCCCGTCATGCTGATTATCCTCGCAGCCGCAGCGTAGAGGCTGTTCGCTATCGGTGAGTAGATAATACAATGATTCTACCCTTTCAGTACGTTAATTGTACCTTCCTAGGCGTCGCTCCCTCAGTCCTCCTCCTCGAACTTCACAGTACGAGAGTGGCTACTCTGGGCACCAAGGGAATGGGTATACTGGCGACAAGGTCTCAGTACCTTCACGAGATAGTGGACGATCTAGGGATTACTATCGCAATGGTCGAGACTCTGCAGGCAGCCACTACAGGCGATACTGATGTGCTGGCATGTAAAAACTGCCCAACTTGTTGGGTGCATAGACTTTAGACGGATATAGTCCCGTCGATGTCGTCAAAGGATCATAAGTAATTCAGTATGCCTGTCTTTTATTACATCTGCTTGAGCAATACATTGTTTTCTGTTTCTTCCCTGTATATAGGGAATAAACTGGGTATGTACTGGGTGAGGATGATCCTGTGCTTCTCAAACCTTTTTCCTCATGAGGAATTGTATTACCTTCAAGTTCCCGTATTTCCACGCTGCACCTATTAAAGACCAGCTATTCGTAGGGGAACGAATACTTCACACTTATTGTTGAAATTTAGGGCCAACACGTACCTTTGATCCATGAAGAGGTGTTGCATGAGCGCCGCTTCATTGTGTCCGTGCGCGCTGGTGTCAACAGTCGAGTGTCATGTAACGGCAAAGAGAGCCTCACGCCGAACACAGGGTCCAGAACACGAAAGCCGAGGCAGATGAGTTTTGACCATCCCAACCACCCAGCTGGCGGCTAGTCTCCGATGCTCTAAAAAAATCTGGTACAGAATGATGTTAGTAATGGGCATTATATGAGGGCAGGATGGTCCTGGAAAGGATGACCAGAGCATTCATGAAGCGTACGCAAAGAAAGTACCTTACAGAACTTTCTGCCTAGTCCTGGTGATGAGACCTTTTTTTTTGCCATGCTACACACGAAGTTACGATGAGTTCATCGTGAAAGAAAAATGAGCCTGTGAGCGTGTGCCTTCAAAGCACACCGCCCGTTGACAGATGGATCGGACGGAGGAATGTTTGAACAAATATGCGATGGCACCCCATAAGTTCGGCGTTCTGAAAGCACAATAGACTCCCACAAAAACACATACACATAGCCCCTGTGGGCAACAACAGTTCCAAAGTCTACCCCTCTGCGACAAACTCCCTAAGTTGTCTCAGGTGCACTGACACTTCCGCTTTGAATAGAGCAATCTCGTTGCTGTTCTTCGCAATCGCCCGAATAGTCTCATCTTTGAGGCGGGCTACTTTCGCCTGCTGTTCTCGATAGCTAGGAAACAAGATATCCAGAACCAAACGAAAGATTAATGCAAAATCCTTACCTGAATTGCAACGCCTGTAGCCGTGATTTTACGCCCATCCCGCTCGATAAAGCCACTGTTCGTGCATGCGAGAGTTCTCTCTCCAGGCGGGCAGCTTCAGCATTGCTAACCATCGATTCTTGCTGTGAAGCCTATTCGACTAAGGTGTAAATCAAGCGACGCATCAATAATGGTACACTCACGTCTCGAAGTTCATCAGCTTGCTCGTTCAGAACGACCACCTTCTTCTCTAGTTCGCTAACCTCATCATGCATGTTTTCACACTCCAGTGTCAGTTGATCGAGGTCATTGTCCACTTTGATACGCTCGCTCTCTACTTCGGCACGCTCGGTCCGTTTCAATTCTGCAATACCGCTCAGAGTGGGCTTGATGGTCTTCTTGATATCTGCACCATCCAGCAACTGGGACACATTCGGTGTTGCCATGTTGAGCTGTAACGTAAGATCGACCTCCTCAAAAGGTGATGGGAGTGGGGGAAACAAGCCAAGAGAAGACAGAAGATTCGTATATTGGTCTAGTGCTTCTTCTACAGCAGTACCTCGGTTTGTCATCATGACTTCCAGCGACATGGCTGTTTTCTGGGCCTCGGAAATTTTGTGCTTGAGTTCCTCAAGATTCCGTGACAGCGTCTCGTGGTCGCTGTTCATACGAACCACCTCCTCAGCGGTAAGGTTTTGAACTTTCACGATGTCAAGCAATTTGCTGTGTTCGCTC
>Ga0307511_10004546_pt1 | contig 14151 bp, 8 predicted proteins | sample 13_EM_MG_FD_200266 | JGI IMG/M metagenome (GOLD analysis project Ga0307511, IMG submission 200266) | Populus trichocarpa ectomycorrhiza microbial communities from riparian zone in the Pacific Northwest, United States - 13_EM | ecosystem: Host-associated > Plants > Roots > Unclassified | place...
ATAAAGATTACTACAACTCTGGCTCTATTTTGTCGTGATACACCATCAAATAACATTTTTCATGGTTCTGAAATTTCAATGAACAAGACATCCTCATTAGGCAGGTTTTTATAGAACTTCCATTCATTGGGAATAGGACGATCAACAAGAAAATCATTTAGTTCTTGCCCTTTTATCACCTTTTATGAGACGTAAACAATTTCAAATTTTTGAAGTAATAAAGCTTATTTTACCAATCTTCCCGATAGTACATGCCTTGAGATGATTTACTTTAGAGGGTTAGCTCAAGAGATTAGTTGTACTGAATGCGCTTGGAGATAATGCCTTAATTTCTTTATTATAAACATCAATGCTAGACATGACTTCTCTATTGGAGAATAATTCAATTCGGCCTTATTTAATGTCATGCTAAGGTAGTAGAGAGCATTTTTTGCCTTCATCATTTTGTTATACCAACAACACTCTCAAGGAATGTATTTGAGCTACAATATAGACGATAAACGAGTGTTCTAATACTGGTGCTTGTAGGATAGGTAGATTAAGCAAATACTTTTTAACCTTATTGAAGGTATTAATACAAGATTCATCCTAATAGAATGATGTATCATTCTTCATCAAATGAGTGAATGATTGACATCGACCTTTTAAGTTAGAAATGAACCTCCATATATAGGCCAACTTTCCCTAGAGACTCTTCAACTCATGGATGTTTCTTGGCTCTAGCATTTTTATGATGGCATCAATCTTAGACTGATCAATCTCAATTCCTCGATGTCGAACTATAAATCCTAGAAATTTGGCCGAGGACACACTAAATACACATTTTATGGGTTCATCTTAATCGGCGTAATCGTTCAAATACCAGACAAAGATCTTGCAAATAATTTTCTTTTTCCTTTGACTTCACCACAAGGTCATCAAAGTAGCATTCAATATTTTGGTGAAACATATCATCAAAAATCTTTTGCATCACTTTTTCATAAGTGGTGCCTATATTTTTCAAGCCAAAAGGCATGACTTTATATAGCAATATATCTTTCGGAGTCTGGAAGGCTGTCTTCTCCTCATATGTGGGTGCCATTCAAATCTGATTGTAGCCTAGTGAACCATCCATAAAGGTTAATCTTTCATGGCCTATGGTAGCATCAATAATGATCTTGATGATTGGAAGTGGAAAGTTATTTTTGAGACAAACATTTTTAAGGTCTTAAAAATCCACGTAAACACGGGTTTGTCCATTCTTTTTTTTTTATTTATCGAGATGATATTTGACCTCGTGAATGAAGCCCACATGAATAATTTTATTGACTTCAACCTCAATATATGAGATGAGTTCAGGATGAAAGTGACACTTAACTTGTTTTATAGGTTTAACCCTATTTTTTACTGCTAACTGATGAATAACAACCCTCTGGTCTAAACCTGACATTTCATCATAGAACCATGAAAAGATATCTCGATACACCATCAAAAGTTCCATGTAATTCCTTTCTTCTTCAGGTGATAAGTTTGTGTTGATGAAGGTTGGGCGTAAGTGTTTAACAATGCCTAAGTTAACCTCTTTAAGTTCATCCACTGAAAGCTTATTTTCTGATTTAAAGGCGAGTGAAGCCTCCTTAACATCTTCTTCGATGGGAAGCTCATCATATGATCCTTTTTAATAGTGATGTGATTTGAAGTGAATACATTATTTCCTCTTCTTTCTCTTTATTAGAGGGCTTTATGATCATTATCGTTTATTTTCCCCCTTTCAATATCACCTTAGCACTCACCACTTATTCATATTATCTCTTACAAGGATAAGCTATCTTCATTAAATGTTTGTACCTCATTTGGTTCGATGAGCTTAAAAACTTCTTGTCCCTAGTCAGAGCCACACATGCATTGATATATTTAAGCTGATTGACGGTCAACCTTCCAATCAATGAATGTAGAGTTCTGGACCTCTAAATTAAGTGTGGTTTATTCCTAATGATAGATCTACATACCATTTACAAGATTTAGGTCTATCAATGATATGTCACAATCTCCACAATGATCTTGACAAAGTACCCAACCTAATCATCTATGACTGAAGAATAAACTCACCATGGCAGAAAAGACTCCAAGGTTGTTTTCTCATGCTTGATTACAATTTACATGAAGAAAAAAAGGAAACCAAACACCATCAATTTTGGGGAGGAAGGTTTTGGAAAAGAAAGAATAAGAATCTTCCATAAAATCTTTTGGCAAAACAACCATGGTTTTGCAACTTATTTTTTTGGTTTGCTTATAAAAAAGCTGATGCTCTTGACCAGAAAGAGAGGAGGTCTATTTAGAGAAGAAAATATAGAGAAAACATAGAAGAATTCTTGAGTAAATAGAGAGAAAACGTTAAGAGAATCATGCAAAAATTTGAAGGAAGAAAGGAGAAAAAAAAGAGTTCATACAAGCTAAGGATTACAAGCTGAGAACAAAGGGAAAGAAGCAACAAAACCCAGGAAAAGAAAGTTGTATTATTAAAAAAGGTATACCTAAAACTTTGGTGGGATGATGCAGCCCAATCGACACACCTCTCCTTTAATGTCTTCCATGTTTGTATTTTTTTTGTTTATTATTGATTCTGTTGATTTCATTTCAGTTTAGAAGCTATGTTTAGTATATTATTGTTCTTATATTTAATATGCTTTTGTTAAGAAAAGCAAGTTCAAAACAGTTTTGAGTATATAACTTGATGTATTTTGATTGTTAAAGATATGTAATTAGCATATTGGTGTTGCTACCCAATTTTTGACCCATGTTTTGATAAATTTAAAAAAAAATAAAAAAAATAAGGGTTTACATGTGGCGATAACATAGAGTATCAGGGCTAATATTAAAGAAGCAATATGTCAAGGAGATAACAACCAAATCATATATAATCACTGCAATATAAAATACCATAGATACGAGATTTGATTCGTGTTGGTTATGGAAAATAATCAATGCAATATAAAATACCATATATATAGGATTTGTGGGTGCTGGTTATAGAAGACAATCTCTATAATAATTATTGCAATATTTTCTTAAATAGCACGTGTAGAGATTTTCTATATAAGTGAACCTCCAGCCATATGCACTAAGGGGGGAGAAAATTTACAAGGATACAATTTTAAAAATAAGGAAACCCAAGAAAACCTAAATCATCTCTACAGAGGCCGCGACACACTACCCCTCGGCAAAAGAAAAAAACCAAACCTTTTCTTCTCCCTCACCCAAGCCGCTGCTCACAGTCCCCAACCTTGGCCAAAAAACAAACAAACAAACCGGTCCCCCTCTCCTTTTGATTTTCTTCTTCCTGAGCCGCCGGACACAAGCTCCCTCCCCTCACCAGAACCTCCCTCTCTCGGCCACACCCTCATCTTCCTTCTCCCCTCAGCCACGACCTGACCTCATCCTCCCTGCACACAACCTCTCGGCCACAATACCCACCTTCTTGCTCCTATTCTCCCAGCTAAGAGAAGTCGCTCCCCCTCACCTGACTTTTCCCTCTCTCAGCTATCCCTCCCCACAGACAGCCGGCTCATCTCTCTTCTTCCCACGTTTCCCACTCACAACCCCGTGTCTTGACCTCATTAGAATCTCCCTCTCTCGGCCAAGACCTCTCTTCCCATCACCATTTCACTTTATTTCTCCTATCTCAGCCGCTCCTTTTCAGTCCCTATCTTGGGCCAGCTCGTCAAGGCTGAAAGAACACGGGGAGAGTGGTCCCTATTTCCCCCTCAACAGCAGACCTCTGCTTGCCTCATCGCCGACCAAAGAAGAAAAAAGGGTCGGCGATCTGTCCGTTCCAGCGGGTTTCTGAGGGTAGTCACACTCCCCGCTTTTCCAGCAATGATGCCCCTCTCTCGTCCGTCCCTCCTCCTTGTCGCCAGCCATCTGAAGCAGAGAAGAAGAAGGTGAAACCAAAAAACGATCTGCAGTGAAACAGATCTAAAAAGAAAAAAGACCGAGAACAGATTTGCTTGCTGCGTTCTTTTTGTTTTGCAAGTCACCATCGACAAGAAAGAGAAGAAGGGAGGAAGCCAAGGAAGATCCCCCCGTCCCCTGTTATTTCTTGCGGCAGCGCGTGGGTTCTGTCAGTGGCGTCCGCGCGTGGAGAAGACGTGCCACCACTGTTCCTGCAACTCCAGAATGCCTTCCTTGCAATTCCAGGATTGTTTTGGGTTGATTTGTAAATTTTAAATTGTTTAGTGTTTTGTTTGGTTTATTTTGAATTCATATATTTTGTAAACATGTAATTATGGGTGTGAGTAAACATAGTAAAAAGTGAGGGACGTGTGTGTTTGTATTTTTTTTAATATGTTATTGAATTATAAAATCAAAAAGAAAAAAATGAATGTAATGTTTTAATTTGTATATGGTCAAGTATCTGAAGCACAAATAAACTCATGTTGTATTTCCCGTGAAAATGTAAGAACATGTTTCTACATACTTTTTTGGGATTTAATAACTGATTTATTAAAGCCTTAAGAATTGGACTAATATGTGGTTTTGTTTACTTTAATTGCGATTAATTATGATGTTTGTGTTTTTGACAAAGAAAATATAAAAAATATTTTTGTGTGTAGCATACCACCAATACCCTAAAATGTTTTGAATGTTCTTTTTATATAAAAAATATTGGAAGTTTCGAAAATGTGTTTTCGCATGGATTTCTTAAACACACCAAAATTATTTTCTTGCATTTCTGGATTTTACAACATGTTTGTAAAACTCCAAAGGGTTTGGCCAATATTCCAAAAAATACAAAAATCTTATTTTGGGGGCAATTTATCTATTATTCACCATTAATGTTTGGATAAAGAAATCCCAAAGGGATGAATATCCAAAATATTATTGGGAATTACTTGTTATTATTCACTGTTAATATTTGGATAAAGAAACCCTAAGTGGTAAATATCCAAAATAATTTTCTAGGAATAACAAGTCATCACACATCCTTGAAAGAAGCCTTGATTATAATTGAGGACATTTCAATTTTTGACTCCACGGTTTACGAGCCGTGAGAGTATGAAATACTAAGGGAAAAATGAGCTTTTAAAGCACATGGAATCTCCTTGGATTTTTATCTTAATAAATTTAATTTGAATCAAACACAGATTTCAAGAGATTTGAATTGGTTCTCCTTGGCACTTTGTAGACATATCTAAAGGTATGATCAATATTGGCCAAGGATTCTTGCTTTTAGACGTTGAACCCAAATCCATTCATCATAGCAAATCTATCCTAGGAAAACTAATTAAGAGAACACCAACACCATAGCAATTATAAGGCAAACCAAACACCAAGCATCTTACTTTAGGTAGGGCGTACTAGGGGTGCTAATACCTTCTCTTTACACAACCAATCCCTTGCCTTAGAATCTCTGAAAGACCAATCAGGGTTTCTAGTGGCCATAATACTAGGTGACGACTCTTTTATTCACAAAACAAAAACCCCGAAAGCAATCGAGGGTCGCCGCGCTCCGCCACGAGGGTGCGACAATTGGAATGACAATTTTGAAGTTTAGGTTGATCACCTCATTTTGTTTTGATTTAATGCATTGATGTTTGATTTGTTTAGATTATATTTTTCTCTTCGACATGATGTTAGGTTTAGTCCAGCTTTGTACATGTTAAGGATGATGAAAAACAATGTTAAAATTGATGTAACGATGTTTATGATAAAGGAAATGCATTGTTGAAATTATGGGGTTTGATTTGGTCTAACTACTATTTTATCCTCTTTTCTTGTTTCCTTGAATTCTTTATGGTTTTAAAAGGTCAAGTTAGGATAGGTTCATGTTTTGTTTACGAGGTTTACGCCAAATTATGGGTTTAAGGCACATTTTGGGTTTTCTTTTGAACATTCATAGTTGCAAATTTCGATTTCCCACCAATTGATGCTTCAACTTGTTTTATGTACTTCAATCAAAGCAAGGACCTATATATAATTTATTTATTCCATTTACTTTCCCATTAATTGCCTATCTTAGATCAATCGACCCTTTTTAGTTTTTGAATGCCTATGTTAGGGTTAAAGGTTGTCAGGTATGATTCATGCAATTTATGGCTTGTTTATTTTTATTTTATGCATCATTTTGCTTTAATGTTCCATATCTTATCTCTTTGTGCCCTTTATTTACTGTTATTTAGTTTTTATCATCTATTCAATTTCTGGGTTGGTTTGAATGTTCTTTATGTTATTGAAAAAATTCAAATGAAAATCCCTTTTGATCTTATTTCTTTATTTTCTCATTGTAGGTCATGTTAAGGGTGTGTTTAGTATGCCAACCATTTTCAAAAGGAAAAATTGTATTTTTTTTTTTCCTTAAGGCATGTTTGCCAAATGTGACCTTAAGATAATTTTTAAGCCTTTGACTTTTAGCGAAGGGTGTGTTTGACAAACGTACCCTACTAATTTCCCAGCAGTGCGTTCCTTTTTATTAGTGTTTGCTAAACACAACCCTTGTTTTTTAATTAATTCAATTTTATGCTTTCAATGGACCTATTTGCAATAATTCTTTTTATACCTCTCTTATTTTGCTCTTTCATTATTTAGTACTTGAAGTTGTGACCTACATGCAAGGTGCTTTTTTTATATTAAATAAATCAGTTTCTTTCACAAAACAATAAAATCTTCCTTTATTTAAAATATTTTAAATTTGCATATGATCAGGCATCTCAAATAAAAATCATATTTGAATAAAAAAAATACATGGCAAGATTTAGCATTTCTAAAATTCCAAAATTCAAGAAAAGTAGTTTTTATACATCTTTGAATGTATTTTTGGATTTAATAACAAGTTTATTAAATCCATGAGAACTTGACATACTTTAAAAAAAACAAAAAAAAATCAATTTGTTTATTTTAATACCAAGGAGTATGTATATGTAACGTGAATTCCTAAATATTAAAAGAAACAAAAACATAAAAAAAAAACGTTTGAGCTTTAGAATGGCTAGGCATGACCTATAAAGCCATGATCCACTTTACTTGAGTAGACCTACTTTGATCAATAGACAAGTCAACGGTTAGAAAAACATAATAGTGTCTTAGTAATCAGACAAATAAACAATTCAACTTATTTTAGGTAGGGTATATTAGAGGTTATATTGTTCTCTCTCTATATATAATTAGTCTCCTTATCCAGACTCTGAAAACCAGTTAAGGTTTCTATTGACAAGAATACTAGGTGACGACTCCAAACCTATTTTACTGATAAAGGACAATAATTTCTTGTTCTTTTCACCTACACTTGAAGATCTTAATCCCAGAGGATGATCAATATGATACTGCACACATATGAAAATTTAAAAGTATTTAAAGAAGTATGTACCATCTATTTAGGAAGCAAACAATGGAATATTAAAAATTCATTAACTCTTACCCATTCTCCTTACACATACAAGAAGTTCTAACAAAACTCAATAACAATTTCATCAACATCTATAATTTCTCTTTTGTATGTTCATGTTCATACATGCATTATATCACACAAACAATATCGTATTTGCATTAATTTTTTATTTTTTTATTCTTTCTTTGGTCGACACCAAGATTATCAAAATCACGAGTTGGCTCGTAAAATCATATGATTTTACGAGTCAACATATATATAATGTGTAAAAGCAGGTTAAAAACTCAAAAACCAACAAATTTGGTCAAACTCGGTAAACTCGGACCGAGTTTATAAGTCTGAGAAAAGCAAAAAACTTAATTGACTCCCTTTATGAAATAAGGATCTGTGTTCTCAAGTAATAATGTAATATTTATTCCTCTTCCTCGTGTACGAGTTTTTGCTTCTTTTTCTCTATAATGATCGATCAACATCATTCTTGCCAATTGCTTTCTCCGGCAAGTTTACTCTGCTCTTAAATTTCCTTGTTCATATAATTGCTTTGATTTTAGGACTAGTTATTCTACTAGATCTGCTGCTAAACTGACTTTTTAATCTCACCATTCCTTCATCTCTATTTTTTGGGTTGATTTTAGTTTTCAATTCATTTGAATTTCTGGGTTTAACTCATTTGACCTTTCTTGGTTTGATTAGTCAAAATAGTCTGACCATTCTGAAAATGGTTTAGCTGATTTATGTAAACAAGTCTAGTTGTTTCTCAAAATGGCTAAACTGTTTTTGCTACTAGAAAAATTTATATTTTCAGCCAAAAACTCTTTTTTTTTTATCTTCTTATCGTTTTTTTCTTTTCATTTAATATTCTATTTCATTACACCACAGTTTCTATTATTATATTATTTATTTATTTTTCCTGGGGTTTACATTCCAAGTGTAGCAAGGATTCATTAATGTTTTGAAATCCTTTTATTACAAGAATTCCTTATTCATCCAAGCTACACAAGGAAAAAAGAGCTAGTGATATTTAATAATAGATTGGTTTCTGGGATAATTGAGTTATAACTGAAATAATAAAAATAAAACTCATAAGTTAATTCCTTATGCTGTTGTGAGAAGAGAAGAAGAAAACAAAACAAGTCTGATATGAGGAATATTTAAGCCTAAGTTTTTTGGGCTCACGAATTTGCATTGTTACTCGTGAACTCATAATCATAGTTTTGTTTTGTTTGTTTTCAGTATATTTATTGATTCTTAAGTCTATATTTATAATTGGATTGCGTTGCAAAGCCATTGACTTTGGTTCATTAATTTTCAGTTTCGAAAGAATTGCAAAAATGTGAGCTAAAAGATAAAAGGCGTAGTGAGAAAAATTTAGTGAAAAACCTTGAATTGTGTGAAATATGATAGTAAGGATATATTTTTCTTGGCATTAATAATTTTTTACAGATTCAAAGATGTCTGAAAATAACGACTCCACGACACTGAAAATGGATTACACCTTTCAAATGCAAGCTTTCACCAAACAACTTGAGCTGCTAGCTAGGGTGATAAAGGAGCTGAAAGATGATATGGATTCGATGAAATAATAAAATAGTGGGGCTGATCAGAGGAGATTCAATATGAGTAAGGAAGAGAAATGGAGGTTACAAGTTTCAAATATTTATGATCATAATGCTTCTATGAGGTTAGATAAAGTGCACAAGGTTGAACGACTTACAAAGATTTATAAAGAAACTAATAAAGAACGTGAAAAATGAAGAGCATCAGTTCAGCGCTAAAAAGATAAAAAAAAAAAGAAGAAGGAGGAAAACAGTGGTTATCATTCAAAAACAATATACGCAAGTTGATGGTAAGACATGCTTGTTTGAAATTATTATCAGCTATTATTTTTATATAATGTTGTTGGAGGCAAGTGTGTGCATGAAGAGAACTCCAAAGGCTTCAACAAGAGGCTAAGGAATTGTCCATTAAACCTATTGGTGATTTAAGGACGAATTATCTTTAAGAGATAAGGAATGATACGATCCAAGCAAGGTCAGATTTGGATTTTGACATAAAATTTCCTATTGTTCTGTTTTACACTATTGAACATAACTCTAAATTAGACCGTTGTATCAACTGAAACTTTACCAGAAGATTCCAAAGATATGTTTCTATGTTAGGGTGAAATGTCAGGTAAATTATATTTTCAAGTGTGACAAGGATTCATTAATGTTCCGAAATCCTTTTCTTACAAGGTTTCCTTATTCATCCTAACTACACAAGGAAAGAAGGGCTAGTGGTATTTAATGACAGATTGATTTATAGGATAATTGGGCAGCATTGTAGGCTATAAATAAACCTTATGTCAGACTTGTATTATTTTCTTTTCTTCTTCTCTTCTCACAGCAGCATAGAGAATTTACTTAAGAGTTTTATTTTTATTATTTCAACTATTAACCAAGGCTTGTTTAGGTCTAATTAAAACTTTATTTTTAACTAGGATCCAAGGCTTGTTTGGATCAAGGTTTGAGCTTATTAGTATAAGTTTTGGGTCAGTTTTGTAAGGGGGTCAAATTCAGCCCACAGGGGTATATCCATTAAAGTTAATGTTTCAGAAGTACTTAAATCTCGTAAGCCTAAGTTTCATAAAACTTTTGATCAATAACACTTCTGAACTTTTCAGTTTAACATGCGAGAGAGATTCTTGTATTTTTTGGTTCTTTAACAAACTAAATTTGACTTATCAAAAATCAATTCGCTTCGTAGCATCATTCGAATAATGTTGATGTCTTGGGATAGGTTTCTATTATGTCACACTCATTTCAGACCTCTTTCGGCTTTTCAGGATTGGATTTCAATCTTAATTGTGGGTTACGTGATTACGAGGTTTGCGTCACAAGCCCAAGCCCAAAATAGGTTAGAAAAAAAATAATTGTTTATAATTCAAAAAATTATTTTACAGCAAACCTAAGCCTAAGTCCAAACCCAAGCTAGGATTAAAGGTCATGCTTGTGCTAACAACATGGGTATGACTTAAACTCAAAGCCCATTTTATTTAGGCTTATTTATCACTCTTCAACTTTTCACCATATAAACTATAAGAAAGTCTTGTACTTTTTGTTAAAGGTTTTTATGTTTTACAAAAGTTTCCAACAAATGATTTTTTATATTAATTTCTCATTTATCTACAATTTGATTTAATTATGTTCATGTTCCATTTTAAAAGAATTTTGTTGAAGAATATTTTTTAATAAAGTTTTAACTCTAAAAGTAAACGGACCCTACTTTTAATTCAACAACAAACACTATACTTCACAGGCCCAATGTTGAAGAAGATGATCAACAACAAATCATGGGTTGTAATAGGGTATTACAAGGTGTTTTTTAAGTGGAAAACCAGCAATAACACTTGAAGCTTGAACCAATACTCTTTGATAATGGGTTGCAATATGATAATTTAGAGTCTTTTTTATTGTGAATCACCAAATTTGCAAAACTTCAAAAATGATTTGATGGTTGTTGAATCATATATTTCATCCATTATCAATGTTGCAACACCAATTGTTCCAATGTTAAATTCTACAGAGAACTTGCAGCCAATTAACAATGATATGGATGTTGCTATTATTGGGATTGGTTTTATAAAACATGTAATGAGCCCTTTTAAGACTAAATTATATGTGAGGTCCACTCATATTTGAGGTTAAAACCATGTTGAATTTTGTGATCTAACATGAGTGCTTTAACATGGAATATTAACATATTTTAAAAATCAATTAAAGGTGAATGAAAGATTATTCTCAACGAACCTTTGGATAACAAAAATTTCAAACCCAAAATAATTTTATGGATTAAGCTATGATCTTGTGGGCTTATAAGTTTGGGTTTGGGTTTGATTAATGAAAAATACCTTTTCTATTAAGTCATGTTTGATCATTAATTTATTTTTAGTCCCTAAAATATTTTAATACATGAACCAATACATTAATTATATGATAAGAATAAATGTTATTAAGAGTAATTCATAAACTATGAATATTCTTGAATTATGAGTAATCCATGAACTATGAACATTTATCATAATTAATAAAACATCCATGAATTACAAAGATTCATGAATTATGAGTATTAATGTTTTGGTTTTCAAGTCCTATAAATAGGTGTATTGGATGAGTGGAAAGGGATTAAAAATTTTCTTGAGTTCTTACCCCTCTTTGTTGTTAGTTTTTCTAAGGACTTGTTCTTCCATTCTTTCTTTCTACTCTAAAGCTTAGGTTCAGTCTTTGTGCAAAGATATTGAGTATTGTTCCTTTGAGTTCATTGTACCTTATTTAGGAGTGCACCTAAATAAGAAGTTATTGGAAATTTGTTTAATCAATATGATTTAAAAAAATTATGGGTGAATGAGAAATTAATCTCAAAGAACTCTTAGTTTTTCTAGATTCGATTCTTAATTTATGGTGGCTAATCAAAGGTTGATAATGGTGGGAATTGATTCTTATCAATTCTTCAACCTTTTAGCTTCCAAAACTCACTAAAAAAAGGGTGAAGAAAGAGTTTCTAACTTGAATTTTTTAGATTTTTTCACACTCTGCCTCACCTTATTTTTAGTGTTTTCATTCTCTTTATGCTTTGGTTTTTTCTCTCAAATCTAGAGCTTAGGTTCATACTTTATTGAGAGATATTTGAATTCTTTTATTTTGGTTAAAAGACCTTATTTAGAAGTGCATCTAAACTAAGGTGATATTATTGGAATCTTGGAAGGTTTATTACAAAAATTCTAGTTGTACCGTTGTTTCTTTTGATTTAAGTCTTAAGAACAAAGGATTCCTCTTTGACAATAACAAAAGTTTCATGCATTTAAAGTACTTCAACAAGTAAGTACCGTTGTTTGTTTTGATTTAAGCATAGCTATTTTTATTATTAGTATGCATGCTAGAACTTTGATCTTATATATATTGCAAATTTGAATATATGCTTAGATGTATGCTAGTATTCTTTTTATTATATTTATATTGAAAGCATATTTCTCTTAAATTTTATTTTGCATATTTATAAATTTAAAATTGTATGCACTCTAAACTTACATTGAACAATCTTTTGTGCTTTGAATGCTCTTATTATAATAAACTAAATATTGTTGCTCAATAGTCTAATGTAATACAACATATTCTAACAACAATCTTAAGACTTTATTTTTTATATTTGACTTTGTTTAGTTTATCTTGTGGGAATAATAATAATAATAATAATAATATAGATTAATTTTGAAAAAGGGTTTTAACATATTTAAAACCTAAGTTATAATTTAACTTTCTTGAATTTGCTATATTCTCACATATAGATTTGATTTTAATTCTATATGCTTTAATCTATAACTTTTCGGTTTGTTATAATTTCCCCCATTTTTTTTTGTTAAGTTTTATAAGGTTGTTATATATCTTTTTTTTAGTTATAATTTATGTTCTAAAATTGTTTTTCACACTTCAAAAATTCTATGATCGTTACTATTCTCATATATGTTATTGTTCACATATACGAAAAATTAATGCAGTGAATAGATACAATCTAGGAATTTTTATCTAAAAAAATTGGGTTTTAAGCAGGATTATTTGTGACCCCTCTAATCTTTCCTGAAAACTTACTTAGTGAAAATATTATTTAAATGATACTATTTTTTACAATATAGTTTGCATGTGAAATAGTGATAATTGAACAAATCATGGTGAACAAAATAGGGCTCAACTTAGTAACTCAAGAAAGAGAATAACTATTGATTTTATCTTGCATAATTTAAATATTTTTATTAATTAAGTTGCTTTATTACAAGTTTTTTTATTACTTGCTTGTTATGGAGCTGGAATATTTATTTATAAATATTATCGGTTATATATATATATATATATCATGTCTCTACTCAAGATTTAATTGTGTCAATTAATGTTGCTTCAGCAAGTATTACTTCAGTAGTGAGGATTCCATCGTCACCTTCTATGGTGTATGGTGAAAAACGTTGGAAATCTGTTTAAATAATAAAATTTAAATAAATTATAGGTGAATGAAAAATTAATCTCAAAGAACCCTTGGTTTTCCTAGATTTAATTCTTGATTTATTGTGGCTAATCAAAGATTGAAAATAGTGGGAATTAATTCTTATTAATTCTTCAACATTTTAGTTTCTAAAATTCACTATAAAAAGGGGGTGAAGGAAGAGTTTCTAACTTGAATAATTTTTATTTTTTTCACTCTTTCTCACCTTATTTTTTGTGTTTTCATTCTCTTTTATACTTTGATTTTTTCTCTTAAATCTAGAGTTTAAGTTCATATTTTGGTGAGAGATTTTTAAGTTTTTTTTTTTTTTTTAAAACACCATGTTTAGAAGTGTATATAAACTAAGGTGGTGGTATTAGAATCTTGGGAGGCATATTGTAAACTTCCTAGATGAACAAATAAGGAGCAATAAAGTTTTAAGAACAAATGATTTATCTTTGACAATAACAAAATTTTCATACTTTTAAAGTGTTTCAACAAGTAAGTACATTTCTTTATTTTAATTTAAGCATTGTTATTTTTATTATTAGTACGCATACTAGGAATTTGATCTTATATATATTACAAGTTTGAATATATGCCTAGTATTGTTTTTATTATATTTACGTTGAAAGCTTGTTTGTCTTGAATTTTATTTTGCATGTTTATATATTTAAAATTGTATGCATTTTAGGCTTACCTTGAACAATTTTTTATGCTTTGTATATTCTTGTTATGATAAACTATATATATATATATATATATATATAGTAAACAGT
>Ga0307511_10004547_pt1 | contig 14148 bp, 19 predicted proteins | sample 13_EM_MG_FD_200266 | JGI IMG/M metagenome (GOLD analysis project Ga0307511, IMG submission 200266) | Populus trichocarpa ectomycorrhiza microbial communities from riparian zone in the Pacific Northwest, United States - 13_EM | ecosystem: Host-associated > Plants > Roots > Unclassified | place...
GTGTTCATGAGAGTGCAAGTCACCAAGTTCTGTGGCCAAATCATACTCGCAGGCTTGACTGTTAGCCCACGACAGAAACCAGCCAACCCAAATCCAGTCAAATCGCATGAGAGGACCATCAGGATTTCGAACCAAACCCCGTTCTTGGTTCCGTAATAGCTCTCTTGAACCACAAACATGTAGGTTATGTAAGGGGGCATCGAAGCGATGCTTGCCACAATGTAAAGGAGTGTGTGCTCCTTTACGTTCCATGGACCCGGATTGAACGAGAACGTCATGCCGCCCAGCCACCGCGGAAGCTTGTATGTTGTGTACGGGAGGACCATAGCGCATAGCTTGCCCATGGGGTGGGCCAGGAGAACGAGGATCTGAGGAGTAAATGAGGCAGATGGATATCGGAACATAAAGTAGCAGTTCGCCACCCTGTGGAAAGGATGATTAATAGCACAAGTAATCAAAACTCTCCACATACGTCGCAGCGAGGAGGAGGATGAATCCAAGGAACCACACGCGGAAAGTGTTTGCCGGAATCGAGGGATCGTCGATGTTTGATACCGATGCGCGAACTTCAGGGAATGGGCTGTCTTCATCGGCGTAATCCAGTTGCGAGTCCATTTCGAACCTGATGATATGTGAGTTACTTGTCACGCAAGACCATCGAATGGGTCGTACCTCAAGTCGCGTCCCTTCTCGCCCGACTGGGATGGCACCGATGGATCCCCACCAAAACTTCCCGACGCCTCATTCAACAAAACCAACCTAGGTGGTTCTATCGTGTCGTCTTGCCGAGGGAGCACGTAATTGAAGACATCAGAATCTCCACTACTCGTGGTATTTCCTCGAGCGCTATCCAAGGAGGACATTGGGGTTTGAAGGCGCTCCTCAGATGTGCTCTGAGTTGCGGGCCGCGTTCCGGAAACGTCACTGGCGGTAAATCGTCGCACGAATCGTCCGAAAGATGGAATAACTTGGCGTCGACGGGATTCGGATGTTGTTGGGAGGTGGAAGGCCGTCGCGGGTTGGGGGATTTCTTCGAGAACGGGTAATGGCCCAGGAATTGGCGGTTGAGCTGGGAGTTCGGCACCGCCCGCGGGAGGCGGGACGAACGCGAACACATTGTGGTCGCTCTCGACATCGGAGTAAATGGTGTACGCGGAGTACTGACTCTGGCCACCACCAGAGACCGTGAGCCTAGGAGACCAAGGATACGGACGAGAAGAGGCCGTTGAACGACCTTGACCAGACATGATGCTCGAAGGATGGATTGCCCTCCAGACCCATCCCCACAGGATTTAAGTATGAGATCGCCAAACCGATGGCAAATGTTCCGGGTCGAAGGAGTAGCCGTTGTGCCACCGGGATCTACAGAACCACGTCATTTCCAAAGCGTCCCGCGGGGTGGACCAGTTGGTGGCTGTCCCACTGACAGAGCCACTGGGGGGGATCGTCATCTCGAGGGCGAGTGGGCAAAGGGAAAGCGGGCCGTCTAGTGATGCACCCACATGAGCGCTGCCGACCGCAGGGCAGATTTAAATTGACGTTGATGCGACCAGAGAGCCGGTGATTGACGCGTGCTCGGGATCGGACAAAGTGACCAAAACGGGCGACGTTCCGGCGCCTACGAGGTGATGTACCCAGGCTTGTTTTCGCTGGCGATGCAAGGCTCAGGTTGCCCTGCTTTTGGGGCAGGGGAAATCACACCCGCTATGGGAAAGAAGCAACGACTGGCATCTTTGATAACCGGAAAGGCACTATCTGCCAAGAGATCAAACTACTCCTTGCTGGCTCTTCTCTTGCGGGGGTGTGAGCGGGTGTGTCCACAACGCGATGCAGGTGGTGAACTGGGTGGGAACTCGGGATTATCCAGAACCGGTAGGACGCACTGCTCGTAAGACCACGAGAGGGGATCTGAGTAGGGTTGCAAACCCAGAGAGTCGACGCGTGTGAGAACGTGATGGATCGTACGGGCACGTTGAGGCCAGCAACGGGCGAAGGAGCAGTGATACTAATTAATGGGTGTACTGACGATAATGAACGGGGGATTATAATAAATCACAACATACCCTCCACTCCCAATCCTACGAGCACCTTCGTGCCAATGCGAACACGTCGGCTTTCCCCACGCCATGGAACAGCAAACCCCTTTAAGCCTTGAACCTCGTCCTGAAGCTTCTGACGGAGGGCAAGCGCCGCTTTATCGTCGTTGTTTTCCGGGATCGTCATGATAAACGACAGTTCGGTGTCTAGATTCGACGATCGAGAGTTCAGGTTCGTAGAACCAAAGAGAGTCATCGTAGGAAGTGATGAAGGCGTCGGTCGTATCCACATTCCTTTCAAACGATAAGCCCATATCCACGAAACCAATCCTCTGGAACCGACCTTTAGCGTGATATGTCCACCCTTTTCTGTTCCATTCCTTGAGCAACACGTTGGCATCGGTCCCGTACGCCGCATTCATGAATCTCTGCTCTAGGTACGTGTATGCTTCGGGTATGCGACCAGATATACCACGACTATTGTAGAACCCATTTGCCTGCGAGACAACGCGACGATCAGTGACACAGAGAGATACCATGGTTGTCGACGCACCTGGGGACTTGCACACAAGAGCTCCGTACGGACTCCTGATTGGAGCACAAAGCTCTGATACAGCTTGGATAACCCGAAATAACCGCTTGTTAGGTCCACAGTCGGAGACATCGAGGCATCATCCGCCCTATGCTTCGCCAGTCGATCAAAGATAAGGCCAACAGCCTGTTCTTCCTCTCGGATTCCAAATTGGCCAGCTTGTATGACAGGAAATAGCAGAACATCAGTTTCTGAAGGAGGGGATCGGGCCCGCGATTTCTCGATCCAGGCGGACTGTAACTCTGTCAGGGCTCGTTTAGCTTTGGATTCGAGGTGATGAGGGTGGGTATTAGGATCGGGCCAGTGCAGATCGTAGGATGCGCTGGACTTTGGGGAGGGTGGTAAAAGTCGATAGGAGAACGTCGAAGACTTGTGTAAAAAGTCGCGACAGTACTGTGCGAATTCCGTGTGCGACCTAAACCGGAGATAGCGATCCTGACGATCCGTGAAATACGAAGAGTTGAGATTCGCTCTGTCAGTCTTTGAGGGGAACCGTTAAACAGTCGAGACCACACAAAGAACTCACCCTGATATCATGACATCTTCATCCACGCCGTATATCTTCGGGTGCCAGGTTCCCCAACCCTCGTTGAACCGCGGCGGAACCAGATTTGCCAAGAGTCCTTTTAGCTTTGGACTACGAAAGAGGAATATGTTCACCCTGTCGGGGTAGGCGGAAACCAAAGGAAGAACGGCCTTCGCTGGCGACGATGGACCAGGACGAGTGGACCTGTTGAGGTCGAGATGGATATCTAGTCGCAACGATTCGTTACTTTGCAGGGCGGAATGAAGCGTGTTGATCTGCTACAACCGTAAGGTGTGCCGCCTCGGACCACATGTCAAACACTCACCAGTTCGGTGTCCTCCGCGCCAATGTATAGAGAAGATATAAATATCCTCCTGCGTGCATGACGGATCTTGTCCTACAAAACCGAAACGTTGTCAATCTGCCGTACACCCATACAGAATCCTACACACCAAAAGCGCGTGGTAAAACTGCTGAGGTGACGAAAGTACATCAACATCGGCTGGTGACACGGTGAAACAGGGCTGTCGTTGTGCCAGCACGCTTGTCAAGTCTCCAATGAAGTTTGAGCCAGACGGGCTAGTGTGAATCACACGTTGTTGTTTCGCGAGGCGAGCCGCATTCGTTATGCTCGTGAACATCGCGAGGCTCACCCGGATTGGTGGCCAAGGTCGCGGTTCGGAAGAGACCTCGTCCGATCATTTTTGATCCGTAACTTGCCTGGATCCTCCAATCACCGTCGACTTGTCGCGCGACAAACAGCACCTTTCACTCTCCGTTATCTCCTTTAATCGCTCCATGTTCTCCCCCTAGGGCATAGCATATCGCTGACCTATCCGGCGCAGATCCGTGGTATTTTTGGCGTGTGAAACTGTTCTCGAACCATGGAATGCAGCGAACAATGGGCTCGGCTATGATACCGTGGGCGCTTAAGCGTGTCAGGCTGTGTCAATTGGCTGGACCCAGCTGTGTCCGTTTTTGGATACAGATAAGGTCATTGTCCATCGACGTATTGACCTCCACGACTCACCCCCTCTGCGGGTATATAAGAGGTCCAGACCTCGGGTGAGTTCACCTCAGCCCTCACGTTTGTTAACGTCTCCCCTCACGACCTTCCCCTTATATTCCACATTCCTCGTGTGTCGACCACCATGAAGTTCTCCACTTTCATCCTTTCAATCCTCGGTGCCGCCGCCTGTGTCTCAGCCCAAAGCCCCAACGCCACCACCAAGACCGCAGAGCTCTTAGAGGGGCTGCAGAAAGCCCCGACCCGATTGGCTCGTCTCAATGTGTTGAAGGACAACACAGACGTGAGTACTCCAATCCACTTGTCATCGTCACTGAATCTAACGTGTTGGCGCAGTGGCTATTTGACTATACCTCTGGCCTCGGAACAACAAAGAGCGCAGGTGGCAATCTCACCGCTGCCAATGTTGCAAACTTCCCCGCCTTGTTCGCCAACGGTTTGGCCATGACTATCGGGCAGATGGAGTAAGTCCACATAAACCCTCCAACTCGCAACACAACCTAACTCGTGAGAATAGGCCTTGTGGCATGAATACCCCTCACACCCACCCCCGAGCAACCGAGATCCTTTACCTCGTGAGCGGAGAGATGGAAGCTGGATTCATCGAAGAGAACGGCGCTCGTTTCGTCGACAATATCTTGACCAAAGGTCAAGGTACCCTCTTCCCTCAGGGATCGATCCACTACCAAATCAACACCGGCTGCGATCCGGTCCTCTTTGTCGCTGCGCTTAACAACGAAGACCCCGGCACCACCCAAGTCTCTCAGCGATGTGAGCTTTATTCACTTTCACTTCCATTCTACCCACTGATTCCCCCTGCAGTCTTCGGGCTTCCTCCGGATGTCGTTCAGGCCACCCTCGGAGACATCGGCCTTGAAGAAGTTACCAACATTACCACCGGGGTACGTATTCTGCGTATATAATTCTCGGAGAACCCCCCTAACCAGTGTCCTTCAGATCCCGGATAATATGGCCATCGGTGTCGATAGGTGCCTCAAGAAGTGTAACCTCACCAGGAGTGAACAAACCACGAAACAGCAGCAGCCACGAGTTGCAGAAAACGCGTTACCTCTCAATACAAACTAGGCCTTGAATTGGTCTTCTTCGCCGGACGATGACTGTAGCGTAATTATTCTTTATCATTATGGTTCCCTGTATCCACTTAGGACTTTTTCGTATCGTTCGTTGATACCACTTTTCATTGTCATATAATTACTACTACTCTAGGACATGCATAATACTATACTCAACGGGGTTGAGGCGTTTGTACAATACCGGCTTTGGCGGTTGACTGACAAAGGGGGATAACCAACGAAGAGTGATTCTCAAACCATCAGCGGGAGGATGTTATATCGAAGCCTCCCGGCCAATCACCCAAATCTACACATTGGAACGCCGAACGGTCCAGCCCGTCTCGCCAGTAGAATCAGAACCGCGTATGGGAGAAAGGGGGCTGGCGACACGTAGTACACACAGAACGCAAGACAATGGAGGCGAAGCAAGTGACAAGTGAGTTGAAGAGATCAAGCATCGTCTCCAAACGACAAGAGCTTTTTATCTGTCTTCTTTGGTTTCTTCTTCGCAGGCTTCGAGCCCTTGTCCTTGACCATATCCCCCAACGAAGCGAAGTCATCGTCCTGCAGCTGCAAATCTCCTACAGCTTTCCGTTTCTTCCTAGCAGCAGATCCTGTCGTGCTCGAGCCGGTCGATGAGAAAGTCAAGCTCTTCTTGTTCGCCGCCCTTGGTTTCGTCGTAGTGGGGGCGTCATCGGCGTCTGGGTTGTTCGGGGGTTCGGGTAGGGGTGGTAGGCCCTGTGCTGCGAGCGCGCCTGAGTCAACAACTTGGCCAAAGAGCACAGTACGCTCAGGGCGGCGCACCTTTCCGTTTCTCGTTCTGCACCTCTCTTTCCGTTAAATGCTTCCCTTCCTTTAATACGATGACCTGTGGCCTCTCATCATCACCGTCCTCGTCTTCGCTTCCAGGATTATCCTTCGGCCGTTCCGGGATAGACGGCCTCACTGGGATCGGTGGTCGCCCCGAACCGTCATCTTCGAATTCATCACCCCCATACGTTGGCTCGTCTTCTTCTTCGTCGGAGTCGTCATCTCCGCGTCGACCACCGCCATGGGTCTTCTGAAGCCTACGTAGGAACGCAGGAGTCTTCTGTTGGTACGAAAGCCGTGATGAGAGTTGGTGTTTCGTCGGTTCTCGAGACATGGATCGCGATCGTGGTAGATTGATGGCGGGCACACTATCGATTGGTCATGATGATACTGGGAAACTATTCTGAACTATGCAAGGGGGAAACAGCCCTTATCTATCAAGCATAGTACGGAATTACGCAGTTAAGCTTCAAGCACGGAGATAAGCATACTTGGAAGGAACGGAGGGAGGGGAACATGCAATGGATGAAGAGGAATCAGGTATTTGGGCAGTAGGGGGAATTTGGGGTAAAACACAATATAAAACCAAACATGAAAGCAAAATGAACCGGAGAGCCAAACGAGTGAATCGACGAATAATAGCGCAATAGAAAATACACACAAAGACGGTGAGGCGTGTCGCGTGAGGGGACGGGGCCTTGGGATGGCTAACGGAATCTACTCATTGCCGACATGCGCCTTTTGACCATGGAAGCAATGTTCTTGCGGGGGGTCGACGCTGGGGTCTCCCCTCTTCTATCGGAATTCCTCGTTATGGCGGAGAACACGGTAGAAGATTTCTTCCTGAGAAGGCCCCTTGGCTTCCTCTCTTCCTCTTCTGCGGGGACGTGTTCGGAATGCCGTATTGGGGTGACATCTCCGAGCTTGTCCGACCCAGAGTCGTCTTTGAAAAAGGCAGGGTCTAGGCTGACCTTGTGTGCGCGTCCACGCTTCCGGGGGGAGGTTTCGATTTCAGGCCCCGTTAGCAAAGCGTCGGCAAGGCGGCGGTCTGGGACTCGAACGGTCGCGGTTCTTCTTGGTGATACGACAGAGGAATCCCCGCGGGCGAAAACCCAGTCGGACGGGGTGACGAGAAGTGCTGAGGAGGATTTTTCGGAGAATAGGGCCTGATCAAGGGGTAAGGCCCCTGGTCTAAGTGGAATGGTATCGTGGATGTAGTCCAAGTCTTCGAGGAGGTTTAGCGCGTATGCCGGAAGGGTGATGTCTCCCATTTCGGCGATGATCTCTTCGTTGGACCGGAGAATGTGCCCATAGGTGGAAGGGATAATGAGGGCGATTCCGTCGTGCATGGCTCCAATACTATCTGAAGGCGTCTTGGGTGAGAATTCAGACGTCGTCGTACCGTCAGTGGCGGAATAAGAGGCGGAAGGGGGTGTCCAGGGTACCTCTTGGGTTGAAGCCGTATTGATCATCTTTTCCGACTGTCTCCGGCGCACGTACAAAGGAGGCAAGTCGTCGGGCACCGAGGGGGGTCGGGTGCGAGCGGAAGGGTTTGTAGGTTTGAGTAGGAGCGGGGACACCTGCTTAAGTACCTTCCTCTCCAGGGCCTTGCCTGTAACAGCACCGTTGAACCGCACGGGCACTTTGCGAGACCCGCGCTGGAAAAACGAGGACAGGTTCGCCCGTTTCCTCGCAGGCAAGGAGGACATTTCATATTGCGAAGTTTGGGGGATCGTCGTGTGCGCAACCTGGACAGACTCGCTGAGGACCCTCAAGGTGGCGAGCCTCCGGTCCGCTCTCCATTTCTCCCTCTGGTATCCTTGGTACTCCCGGGGTTGGGTATCACGGTCGGCGAGACACCGCCGAAGTTGTTCCCCGTATTCTTGCGCTTCTTGGATCTGCGCGTGGAGAAACGTGGTTGCTCGTTTGAGTGTTTGGATCTTGAGCTCCTCAGGTGGAGTTTCTGGGGGGAGGCTCCTCGATCGGTTAATGAGCGCACGATGGGCAGCTTCGTACCGCGACGGTTTCCTGTGAGCCATGGTAAAGCCTCGTACTCGACGCGGTCGCGACGGAGGTGGTTGAGATTGAAAACCGTGGCCTGGCAACGGCGTGCTGAAAAAGAAGTCAGAAACGATCTACGAAATGAAATCTTAGAAATCGTTCTAACCCGACGACTGCAGATAACGGGAGACTAAGGCTGTTCAGGTTCGACCTGCGTTTCTGCAGCAACTGACGCGCTCAGTACACGACGCTTGACGAGTTGGAGGAAGAAGCGAGACTCACACCGGAGGCAGACGTCAGACCGGTGGAAGTGTCAAAGCTAGCACCGGCAACCGCAACTATCCTCAATCCCGCCTTCCGAGTCTCAACTCCCACGCCCCGCCGCCGCCTCCTTGGCCCAGCAGGCAGGCCTGCCAAAACCACCGGTTCCTCCTCCGGGCACTCCAGAAGGGCTGTCGACCGCAACATGTCAACCAGATGCAAAGCGAGTGTGTCGAGAGGGGGATGCGCCCAACGTGATTTTGCCGAGCGGGGTGAGATCTGGTGAGATGAAATAGCCGAACACTGTACGCGGTCCACGCGGTTTAACGATTCCTGATTCCTGAGCCTGCAGGGTTAGAAAATGGGTTGTCCGATTGCAACCCAGAGAGAATAAGTCCGTGCACAAGGCAAGAAAGCAAAGTGTTGACCAGGGTTCTTCTATGTGTTCAGACCCGCTCCGCCCCGGGACGTGGGTGACGACGGTCGCGAACGTCTCCCGAGGAACCCCTCGCGGCCGAACAACTGTAACACCCCGTTGAAATGTGTAAGTAAGGTGGAAATTGTGTACATGCATATAATGACGACCATATTGAAATATTGCGCCTCACATGCGGCGGGTTGTCGGACCGTTGTGGGCATCATACACTTTTTATTTCCGCTCTCGTGACCGCCCCCGTTCAACTTCAATCCATTCAAGATCTATACACAAATATACAACTTCTACTGAAACATTATGACCGTCAGGAGTAGCATGACACCAGCGAACAGCGCCGTCCATGTAGAAAATTACGAGCATGTGGTCATGGGACGTCATCTATCAATGATACAGCGTGGTGCCCGCCACCACTAAAATGGGACCCGAAAGGAAAGCATCTAGCTGTCGACTCCTTGGGGACCGAAAAAGCTCTTGAAACTTCGTCGTAAACCTCGCATGATCCTATCCCGCTTCCTAGGTTTACTCTCGTGAAATACAAACCGTCCGTCGTGAACCACCCTCGCCAAGTTCATCCTCTGTTCTGTCTCCCCGCTTAACGAGAAGCCCTTTCCAGAGAAAGACACGACGGGTGGGATCGGCGTCGAGAACCTTAGTTCGTCAACAGCCGCAGGGAACCCCTTAGTGGATGGCCGAGCGCGGTGGATCGCATCTTGCTGGGGAGTGATGTGTCGCTTGGGCGCGATCTCGGGTACTACACCACAGTCGAAAGTCGACTGAGAAGTGGCAGGCTTGCTTCGGATATGGTGATAGAGTGGGCGGCGAGCGAAGGAGGGGGAAGGTGATGGTGACTGCGTCGCGGTCTGTCTCGTCTTGGGAGGAGTACGCAGGGGTGGGGAAACATAACTTTCGCTCTTCGTTCCGCTGTACCGGGAGTCGATAGACCCACGAAACCCTTGGGGTTCATCGGAGAAGAAGGACCGAGACCCATCTCCAAGCCCATCATCACTCCAGGGAGTACACGTAGATCGGTTGGAAGATATAAGAGAGTTGCGATTGTTGCAAACAGTTGATGGGCGCTGTTTCCTGTTACCCACTTGCCCCCGGTGATACGGATCAGGGAATAACTGTGGGAACGCAGAGGGCTGGGAGGAGGAGGGTGGTGAGAACGTGGGATTAGGATTCTATACCGGCCTGGTGGGACGAATCCGACATACCAAATTGGCCTCGTCCACAGAGAGCGCGACCGATCCGTCCAAACCCACAATCGCTGGAGGATTGTTGTCCCGAGACCGCGAACGGGGAGTCGCTGGCGGCTCGGTGGACCTGTCACTGTCCAGCGACCCTCTGGGCTCGAGCCTCCCCAGGGTTACTCCGCCTTTCGATCTCCCCCCCTTCGTCATATACTCCGGTCCGGCGGAACATAACCTTGGCGTGCTCATCGTTCTACCACGTGGTACTTTCTCCTCAAAGGTCTTCATCGCCGTCGCATTCGTCCATTTGCACCAGAGGCAAATGGGAACATAAAAATTGGCTGAGCAGCAGTTGTCGCAGAAGAATAGCGGTCGGTCGGACGGTACCAGCCGGAGCCCGGGAACGGAGTGGGACTTTCGGAGCCTCTGTCCGCAAATAGGAAAAATCGCAAATGAAAACCCAGAGGCACTTCCCAGGAATGGGTAGCACTCACCGCTGACCGTCGATTCCACTCTCTGTGCAGATACCTCGTCTGCGGGACACCACAAGATCTACCAGCGCGAACTCCAATGGGCAGAGCGGCGTTGACCATGGTCTGTGTGTTGGTGGTGGTGGTGCACATCAGAGATGTACGTCAGGTGGCTCAAAGAAATACTCTGCAACGTGGGCGAAACGAGGGACCAAACAGGATCACGGTTAACCGAGAAGCGGGGATGGTGAAAATGAGGCAGGCCAATGGCCTTGATAAGTGGATAACCGGTAACCCAAAGTCAATGAACTTGGTCCGATTAAATGAAACGTAGCAACTCGTGGATGTGGCATGGCAACTGAGATGCGTGAGCGTCGTCCTTTCGCCTTCTGCATCTGTCATTCGGCCTGATATCTCGAAACGGCCAATCGACGCCCATTAGACCGAGGAAGAGTGGAAGGTCCGCAAAGTCTTTTCAACGACAAATGGGGCTGGGGTGGCCAGGTGTGCACTCGTGACACACCAAACCTGAGTGAGGGTGAGTTGGAGGGTATTGATTGATCGGCAACGTGGCAAACAAGCGACATCAACGTTGACGGCATCCTCAAAAAGACGAGACAGGGCGAGACTAGAAACCGGTCAATATACAGGAGCAGTTGCATCAAACCCACCTAGCCAACCTGCCTTGTGAAACGACGATGGTTCAGCGTTGTAGGTTACCGAGTGATACCAACCCACGTCGCCAGGTGTTTCCGCTGACACCCAGGATCGGTTTGACGTATCCAAGCCTTTAGGCCTTTACAGTAGGAGTAAACCATTGCGAACGGAAACGTAAGTATCCATCGCTTTCGGGGGTTATCTTTGTAGCTGGTCATCGTGTGGACCATGACGCATGCCACTCCGCCACGTGCTGCGGCCTCACCGTTTCCGTCGACAGCTCACAAACACTCACAAATCGTGCCGCCCTAGACTGGCAGAGCGTTTGGGCTCCAAAATGTTGCTGACCTGTCCGCGAGCCAGCTCAGACATCGTCTTCCTTTCAGTGGATATTGCAACCGCCGTCTCGTTTAAACACTACCGGTCTGGCAAAGGCGTAGAGTACGTGGCGCCCTTCACTCACTACCTCTGGACTTGTTCCATCTCCGTGACTCGGGGACTGCTCTGGGCCCGGCCCTTCCAGACTTGACTCTCTCGGGACGCACTCCGCTCGTGTACGCACAATCGGGCGCTTAGGGTTGCCGGCGTGGCGGGACACGTACCTGCATGCGCAGCCCAACCATGGCCCACCCACGGCCTACCTACCGCTGTGGCCCCTCCACGGCCCTCACTTATTGTCAATGAGCCCTTTACCCCGCATTGTCTCCCCACGTCGTCCAACTCTGGAAAAATGCAATGTTTCAGTATGGACGGTGGTTCCACCATACGCCATGGCTTTCTCAAATACGGCCGTCGCGGTATATAAAAGCTGCAACAGTCCCATCCCCCACCTCCCATATCCCACCCCTGCTTTCCATCCCATCTGCTGTCATGTCTTTTGTAAACCGACCACTCAAAAGGGAACTATCTCGACTGGTCAGCTATTTCTTTACAGATATTCAGCATGTGCGTCATCTTAATCCCACGGTCTCGTTCAGGGCCCGATTTCCCCGGAGATAGATTCAATGCTGGACGAGCTCTACCAAGCCTTGGACGACTCTACGTTCCAAGGGGACCCTACAGAAATGCTTCTCCGTATCGATGAGATGTGTGGAGAATACGATCCAAGATATAAACTCAAGGGGCATTCTATTCTAGAGGAGATGGAACCCGATCCTGGCTTGTTCCTGGAGGACAGTGGTTTCGATGTCGTAGCACTCCTTACCCCAGAAGCTCTCGACAACGATCTGCTAAGTTGTTTCGACAGCAGCATTTACCTACGGCGTATGATGGTGAGCCAACCAACCACTTTGTGTTACTGATTCTCTCTCTGACCCCGCGCACAGCAACGCGGGCACGTATCTCGTGGACCGGCACAGGAGCAGAGTTTCTCTGAGGTTCTGGAGCGAATCGGCAGTTTCCTCGGCAAACCTCTTGATTCTGGTGTCGGAACACCCGCGGGAGAGCCGGAGAAAACGCCCAGATGGACGAGACGCAAGTTGGAACCCGCGAAGAAGAAGGTTGACCCCAAACCGAAACGTTTAGGCCCAGAGGGAACATGGATGAACGAACCAGGTGATGCAGAAGTGGATCAGACACGGACCCTTATGCAGAGGAGCAGGACCATCACACCGTTCAAGCGCCGGGACACTCTGACAGACTAGCCTATCTCTTCTCCCTCAGCATTTCTGATGTGTTAGCATGTGAAATGAAGGGCTTCTCAGATCCAGAATACGGACGGCAGAGGTGCCACAGGCGATCACTGAGGCCCATAGCAGTACCCGGCGAGTTTTGCACCGATGCCGCTGAGTGTAAAACCCAGTGGGTCTAGACGAGAAGCGTCGGGGAATTACGACGGGTATATGTGAGCAAGCGGGGAACCCATCAGCCACCCAATGCCATTCCACAATTTGGCCCCGTCGATTACGGTATGTTCTGGATCCGGCACCCCCTGCGCCACTTCCGGGAAGGCCAGACTCCAGGGATAGATGCTCGGATTGGTGTGAAGGCACAACGGAAACCTCCCCATCTCCCCATCTTGGGCCAAGGTTACTCATACTCACTTTCAAGCGTTCTCGGGGGACGATCAGATAAACCATCTGGGTCTGGGAAGGAATTTATACCCTGTTGGCACTCTATGGTCGTGAAGGATTTTCCGGGCGGGAAGGACCAGAGTTTCACCGAGAGATGTTCGCCACACCAGGAACTCCAAGGTGGGTCTCCGAGATACCCACTCGCCAAAGAGCACCAAAGCGGTGCGCAGGCGAGACGAGTGGTCAGCCTAACTTTGCGTTGATCGCCCAATGAAATGGATTCTTGGCTCAGCTCAGTGTGGGTACCAGTGATTTGATAGTTGCGCCAATGCCTTACCGATGTGCAAACGCCCGTTCGTCTCAGTTGCACTTCCTTGGCCGCCTATTCGACCGGTTCGCGAGCTTCGGCGGTATTACACGGCTCTGCCGCGAATCTTCCCCTACTGAGAACCCATGCGGTTATATTACCCAACATATTGACATGTCGTACCCTAATGGGTCCAGCGACGTCTATTTCTCATCTCTGTGCCATTCTGCACACTATCAAATGCATTTCCTTTTCCATATGCTTGCACCAGATACCAGGGAAGGCGAGGGAGTATGGGATCCCCGAGGTGCCAGACGCCAGCTAAGACCGGTGATCTCCCAAGTCTTGGAATCTGGGGCTCGGCATCTGCCCAATGTAGCGCGACCTAGGCGATGTGACAGCCGATGACGAAACTTAAACGAACCTATCGCTCCTGTGATGCAACATGCAACGATCCCAAATCGTGAACAACCTCCAAATCCACACATTCCCCCAGCGGTTGACGAAATTCGAAGGCAGCCCTAACCCTGGGATCGCGCTCATAAACCTCCGGCGACTCCGGTCGCCATTCGCTCTAGGGGATCCTGTACTCCGTTACAGAGAGCTCGGCCATACCGGATGCTTACAGCCGTTGTAATTTCGATAGACCGTTTTCCACAGAATAGGCCCAAAATCGTTGTTTACCTTTTGATCGTATTGGGGCTCGGCGCCCGGCATGACGCACAGTGCGAGAATCAGATTCCCCGCATT
>Ga0307511_10004549_pt1 | contig 14147 bp, 17 predicted proteins | sample 13_EM_MG_FD_200266 | JGI IMG/M metagenome (GOLD analysis project Ga0307511, IMG submission 200266) | Populus trichocarpa ectomycorrhiza microbial communities from riparian zone in the Pacific Northwest, United States - 13_EM | ecosystem: Host-associated > Plants > Roots > Unclassified | place...
ATCGTCAATTTCCTGCACATACTCGGATCGCCTTTTCATGTCGTGTTCCCACTACCATACCTGAAGGAGAATCGATGCAATGGAGCACTTCACTACCACACGAAAATATTTCCCGAGGTTCCCCAGTACTTTCTTTGCAGTACGACAGCCCAGTCATCTCGTCGTTTGGTGGGTACACCATACCTCCTCATCTAATATCCGGAACGAATGCGGCTTGGCATAACCAAGCTAACGAGGCCACCTTGGGCCCAGCCCTTTGGGGGCCACCCGATTTATCGACTCTGTCGGCTAATGGAGCGCCTGTATGGCCTGCAGGATATGGGCCTGTTCCGCAATCAAGTACCGTGTTGTCACAGTCTTCAGGATCGATTTGTCCAATCATTCCTGATTTTGACCCGTTGCGTCTCTCTCCGCTAGAAGTGGGGTTATACGATTTTCCTTCTTTCGGTGCCGAGTAAACTTTCGGCTCCACCGTACCGGGAGCACTGGCAGTGATGCCCCTCACTCACCTTGTCTCGACTTCGTTCTTTCAATTATCCTTAATATTATTTGTTCTTATCAGAATAACGTGTCTTTTGCTACTCTGGTCGGAGAGTATAGTACTATCATATACTCTATTTCTTCGATCTAGGCTGTTGGTTAGCGGCTACGCCACTCCCTTGCACATTATACTACCGTTCCCATGTTGCATTTTCTCCTAGAATTCTGGCCAATGCCAGGCAATCAAGCGGTATGCATTATGATCCGCTCACTTCAATTGTCCGCCTCCGTTAGCACTGCTTATTTAGCAGAGACTTCATATCCGAATAAGGACCCCAATCGATCACACTGTTGGCGCTGAGTCGGGATCCATAACGCCGTTAGACCGTGTTCCTCGACAGCTGGGCGTGCCCATCCCAGCTTCACAGTGGCTTGTCCAACGAACTACCATGTCACAACCAGTGCATCCGGGACCAAGTGCCAATCCCGACGAACCACCACCTGCATATTCAGTTGGTGTCCCACAGCAGGGACCACTGCCGTCACCACATTCACCACAGGAGGCAGCACCAGGGCATTATCCCTACAGGGTACCCACACTTTTCAATGCCCAATCTGGTGGCCAATGCGCACCTCATCCGCGTTTTGGACCCACACCACTCGTACAATCGGAGCCTACGCTTGGCGTACTGCCCTACTATGACCCTCAGTCACCTCACTCAATGGAGACCGCTCTCTCCCGAGCGAGATGGAGATTTTTTAGCGCTGCAGCATGGGCGATTGGGATATTATTGGCCATGCTAGCTCTTGCAACGCTCAGTGAGCGGGTGGACTCGTAGGTCCTCTTGAGCGGCTCTTTCACCTTATCATCTCAAGGCTGTCCAGAGTAGTGCCGTAGATCGCTGATGCAAGGCTTGTTCTGACTGGACTACATATGTCATGTTCGTGCACTCTCGATTCATTGACTTTGACGCAAACCCATGCAGTGTAATTACGCCCTTCATGTCTCCAGCATAGTATTTCAAGTAACACGTAGTAATTTTTGTATGCACCACGTCGTAGTGAACGTTGGCTGCTTTGCTACACTGTATTATCGACGCTATATCCATGTATGTACTCACTTGGTGTTCTATGTGGGTCAGGTTTATGAAACATACGGAGGGTAACCTCAGGAATTCTAGAAACTCAAGTACATAGCACGAAGAGTCCCTCGAAAGTCGCCTCATGCAAACCAGTGTTGGACCCATTGAAAGACCGCGTGCAGCCTGCACACCGAGGGATACGGCAGGTGTGGGGGTGTGGGGATGAGATGGATCCATATATCGTTAACTGACGAGTTCATTACTCGAGGGGGGTCACCAAGACCACCCTTTGCATATTACCAGCTGTTCAAACTCTCACCTTGACCAAGTGTCGGGCTCAACGATGAGCAACCTCATGGGCTGGTTTCTCCATGTTCGCCTTGGTGGCACTGATCTCTCGGACATCCATGCCCGTCGGCCCACTTCGTCCATCAAGCAACCAGCCCTTTGATGTTTTGGCTCTGAGCAGTGAAAAGGTTCGAGCGTGGGAAGAATTCAAGGTTAGGGTCCGTGCGTGGGAAATGTCGTGACGGTGTGACACAAATATTGGCGAGTTTGTTTTCAATTTTTCGGTTGATTTGTGTCGGCCCCGCGCGCCTTCTTTTGCTCCTTCACACTTTGACAACTCGATCGCCATCGACTGCCACAGCGAACAAACACCCTTCGTCGCCGTGTCACACGACTAGCTCATACTCTTTGTCGTCGCTCTGGTGGCACCTCCCCCTTGAAACACCCTTTTTTATTTATCAATCCCCACGCGTCGTCTCTTTCGCCGCCCTCGCTCGTTGTCGTCGTCGTGGTGCTCCCCAATACCATCCTCTGGCATCCCACATACATACACCATCTTCATCGCCCATTTTCAACCCATTGTATCCATATCAGCAGTCCTAGCGCTACCTCCCTTTCCACCCCCCACTTCCCTTCTCGCTGTCTCTGGCTGTTGATGCTCCAGTAATAAGACCGCTACAGATATCTTCCTCCGCTTGTAATCATTTGCAACCTTTCAACCTGGCGTCCTCAGTTTCAATGTCGTCAACTTCTCACCCCCAGGGTCTCGAGGAAGACCTCATCAACCGCTCTCTGCTAGACTCCCTCGAAGCTCAGGGCGATGCAGAACCTACTCACCTATCTCCACAACCACGGCCTGCCATGTCGCAACCTGATTTCTCAATATCAGATTCGAGTGTTTCTTCCCCAAAGGCTCAGGTCATATTATTTGCTATGCACCGCTCTGATTCCGCGGCTAACATTTATCGTACACAGAACGACATATTTCTTCGCCCTCATATTTCTCAACATGTCGATAATAACAATATCCAAACTTCAGAGTCGCTGTTTACCCAAGGCGGCAGTCAATCCTTGTACAACAGTGCCAGCAATCTTCACCTCGCCCCTGATTACCTCTCTGATTCCGACACTCTCCCCCTCAAACACTCTGAGGCGCCCAAGTCATCAACCGATCTCAATGCCGGTCCTTTTAGGTCGTCATTCGGTGCATTCAGTGGAATGAATGGCACCCATACTCAGGGCAGCTCTGTACCTCCTAATGTGTTCCGCATGCGTCAATCCGACACTCTCCCGTCTAGTTCCCAGTCATTTGGCGCTCCATCCGAGAGTCACAGTACCCATCAACCCTTACGGTTAAAGCATCAACTGTCTCAGCAGTCTCACCAAGGGTCATCTTTGCCGTCGGCGACCTTCGAGCCGCGTAACGTCGATTTTACGGGTAACCTACCGTTGAGCAATAAGCCCTCCCAATCCTTCACACTGGACCCCTTCGGTCAGGCACATTCCGTGAAATCCCAATTACAGCCACAAGCACACGATTCTTTCCATTCGCTCTCCCACAACGCCTCTGCGGCTCAAGTACCATATCTCAACGGTGTCCACGTCCAAAGTCAGACCCCCTATGGGCCGCATCTCCAGTCTAATGGGAATCCCGTTGGTAGCTCGAGAGCCATGGCAGCTGGTAGCCAGTCGAGTGCCCTTGAACCGCCGGGGAACCAACAGGAGGAAATCTCCACTATTTTTGTGGTTGGGTTCCCTGATGATATGCAGGTTAGTATCTTCCATTGTACATGATTGTTTCGTTTAACTGACTTCACCCAGGAACGCGAGTTTCAAAACATGTTCACTTTCTCCCCAGGTTTCGAGGCTGCTACCCTGAAGATCCCGAACAAGGAATACACCGCTTACGGATCAAACGGGCATACTGCCAACCAACCTCTCCGAGGGGGATCATCCTACGCATCCTACCTTAATTCTGGTCAGAATGATCCTTACAACATCGTCACCGTCAATCAGGGCGGTGTTGTAGTGGATAATGGACGAGATGGTCCCACTACTTCTTGGCCACCTCTTGCCGTGCCACTTGCGGATGACCCTGGTCATTTTCAGGGAGGTTCTGGTGGTCAACCTCCTCGTAAGCAAATTATCGGTTTTGCCAAGTTCCGCACTCGTCAGGAGGCTCTCGAAGCCAGGGACGTCCTTCAAGGCCGCCGGATAGACGTCGAGAAGGGTGCGGTCCTAAAGGCGGAGATGGCGAAGAAGAACTTGCACACGAAACGTGGGGTGGGCATCGGCAACACCAACTCCAGCGGTGGAAGTATCTCTATCAACGGCGTTGGTCCCCTTGGGAACATGGGGAACAATGTCGGGGGTCTTGCAAACTTGAGTGGCCTTAACGTTACTCCGGACACGTTGGCAGGACTCACAGCAGGATTGAGTCTCAATACCAATATCGGCCTCAATACTGTGCCCTCCTTGAATAGTGGTGACTCTCTCACTACTCGCGAGAGTTCGCTAGGTGCCTTGTACCGGAACGTCGCTTGGCGTGATGGAAGGCTCGGAGATAGCAGTGAAGAGGAGCGTGAAAGTCGTGATGTTGATCGGGAAAGGAGGAGGGAAGCCCTGAGCGCTATGGGCATCGGCATGGGATTGGGAACTCGAGGAGCTCGCGAACGTGCACTCGCCGAAGAAGAACTTCGGAGGAAGGATATTAAGCAAGCTCAAACTGACGCGCTCCGGATGCTTCAGGGACATACTACCTCATACGACGCTTTCTATTCCTTGTCGAGGAACTCACAACCCGGCTTTCTCGCCTCTGGAAATGGCAGTGGCGATGCTGGACACGGCAGCCAGGGTCCAAGTCCCTTCCCAGGCAATGGTTATGGAACGATCATCGCTCAGACGTCGGTAAAGGATGAGGGTGTCCAGATATCTAATAGTCGCGAGGTATCCGTGGGTCCGTGGGATCATCCCTCTCCGCGCGAGCGTGATGCCGTAGGATATACAGGGCTAGCTTCCTTGTATGTGACACGGAAGGGCTCGGTTGTCCCTCCGAGGCCGTCGTCATCCCAGGATAACTCGCCAAAGTCCAGTCATGTATTCTCTCCGATATTGGATGATGAGGGCATGCTCCCCTCTCATCGGTCTGGTGCTCTGCGCTCCATACATTTCCAGTCGGTCGATGAATCCGTCCAGACCCAACTTTCCCGTCCATCGTTACCCCCTAGTAGTTCTGCATCCAGCGCCGGGGCTCCTGCCGAAGTGGATGGATCCGCGCCACTTGTTGTTAGCACCAGCGCCAAAGCTAGCACAGGAAGTACTTCGCCACAGCTCCCTTCCCCTGCTTCTCAGTCTGAATCGGGAGTGAGTTCCGCTGGAGGACACGCAGGCAGTCCTTCCAGTGCAGGTGGTCTCAATGGTCCCAGTGGTTCTGGTCTGAGGAATGCTCTCGTCGACCAGAATCCCCCCATCAATACTCTCTATGTTGGCAATCTTCCTACTGGGACCGTTGGTGGCTTCCCTACTGGCCATCTTGAAGATAGTCTGAGAGAGCTGTTCTCACGGCGTCCAGGTTATCGTAAGCTATGTTTCAGGCAGAAGAGCAATGGGCCAATGTGTTTTGTGGAGGTAAGTTGTGGTAGCCCATATATTTGCCGCATTTTTTTTAACGAGTTAATAGTTCGAAGACGTACATTATGCCACGAAAGCATTAAATGAGCTTTATGGTAATACCCTCGGTGGACTGGTGAAAAACGGCGGTATTCGCTTGTCCTATAGCAAGAATCCTCTTGGTGTACGAACGCCGACCAGTGCTGGCGCTGGTTCGTCGCTGCAACAGCAACAGAATGCTCAGCTGGGCAAGGCCTCTATGATTCCCGTTGAAGCATTCCAGCACCAGGCTTTCGATCCAGATTCTAATGTTGCCGCTATTAGACGTGAACCCTCCAACATCACTTCTCCCCAGCCTTCTGTCTTCGGTTATTCTCGGTCACCCCCACCCCCAAGGTTCTTCTCCCCGCCTCCAGCTTCGGGAAATTTTGGCACGGTCTCTTCGGCTGCGCCATTGAATGCGACCAACTTCCCGCGTGGCTCCCATCCGTTTGGGGTTTCCATTGGAGGCTCTGGAGGGGCTACGAACTTCTCGCCGTTTGGCCTTCCCCTTTCGTCACCTCCGACCCAGTCAAACGCACCTCCTTCGCATTCTATGATACCCGATCACCCGAACTCGGAGGTCACCCTTTCTCATCCTCAGCATTTCACGCATCGTGCTTTGTCCCCTTCATCTACCACCCTAGAGGCCGCCAGGGCCGGTTAAAGGGACAAACTATTAAGTCCCTCTATTTCACCCACACGCATGCATGCATCCAACACGAACATCTGCACGTCCTATATATCTGTACTTACCAGCCATGTCATGTTTGATTTTCCATTTTCATCCAATAGCTCTTTCGATCGCATGCCTTCGACCTTCTTGCGGACTGCCGTTTTCACAATACGTTTCCTCCCTTGCTTGGCAATCATTAATCGCAATCTCCCTATTGACATACTACAATCTGTTTCATTTGCCACGTCACTTGCTCCTTGCCATGTCACCATCTCTATTCCTATCAATGATATCTACTATAGTACTTTACCTCCCTTCCGTTTGTTCGCGTACTACGTAGCGTACTACCGTGCGTACCCAGAGTCTTCTGATACAGTCTTGCGTTTTGCATACCTTGTTCCCTTCGTCTTTCAGAACTTGGGTTTAGTCCCTAGCCGTATTAGTTCCCTCCGGTCATCGGTACCCTCCTGTATAGTACATCTACACTTTCTGAATGGTTTATCTCGCTGGATTGGACGGTGGCGTTGGCAATTTCATAGGTTGCTGAGTGCGTCTTGTTTGAAACAGCAAGTATGCATATATGTTCGCCAATATATTCAGCTGCTGCGTACCAGGGAAATCACTACAGTAATATTCCATCCCACTGGAAGAGTATTCCGAAGAAGTCTGACGGAGACATTCTTAAAAGGGGAATGACTAAATTTGGCCATTTGCCGCGGATCACGTGTTCTAATACACTGAACGACATCCAAGACCCCTGCGTGTAATCCACCTTGTCGCTCTGCCAGTGGGGCTCAGAAAGGTGAGCAGCCGCAGCGCAAATATTCCAGGGGTGAAACGCCTGAAAATGCATCGTGTCCGCTCTGTAAAGTAGGTTTTTCTTGACTCCGAAACGAACAGAGACTCTAGGATGAGCGCTAAGCCAGTGCTATTTAATATCATAGGGGAAAGAGGCCTGTGAAGGACGGATGCGAGTTCGTGGCATTTCAGAATGCCCCACGGAACAATGGTATGCAACGCTCGCGAACGTCGTCTGTGTCACCTGTGTCAGACGAGTTGACGCAAGGGACGCATGAACCACCACCGACGAAGAAACGTAAGTTTGTTGATGGGTCTACAACAGAAGCAGCACATGCTTACTTCTAACCTGGCATACCTACGCTTTACTCCTTTCGTGATGGAATTGCAGCAAAACGTGCCGAAGCGCGTCTTTGCCCCGCCTGCAACGAGCAAATACCCATCCGTCTCCTGCAAGCCCATGCCATACTCGAACTCCAGCGCGTAGACGATATCGCGCGGCACATTGGCGATGCAGAACCGTTACCCGAAGCAGATGATCTCGAGGAGGGGTGAGTGATTCCTATTTATATGTGATCTCCCGCTCAAAAATATCCATTCGTACGAACTGTAACCTGGCTATGCAGTCCAAGCAACAAAACGCGTCGGTCGGCCCTCAAGGCACGCCAGTCGCTCACCGCCCTCCAGCCAGCTCCTCGTCTCACCGCGTCCCGACCCCACCACAACACCACGACTCCTATCGCTGTCGAGCGTACTATTTCACATATCACCCGAAGGCGAAGGGCCCGCCAGACTCGTCTGCGCGAGCTTGCACGCGAGGAGGCTTCCTACTTCACAGAGGCAGGGGAGGAGGCAGGTGTAGCGTGTCCTGTGTGCGGACGGAACGTAAGAGGGGACAGGGATGTCATTGAGGCGCACGTTGATGCGTGTCTCGCGCACGAGAGTAGGTGCCTGGAGATTGAACGCAATGGTGTCATCGTGCAGGGGACGCAAGTGAGCGAGGATACGGAGGTGGACATTGATGGGGCTCTTGTTGTAAGCGGCGGCGGAAGCGACGACGGAGAGCAAAGAAGCGTACGCACGAGGGTGATTACGACCGCGAGCTTAAGGGGGACGGGTATCCATGTGCGAACACAAACACAGGACACAGAGGAGGATATTGATATCGACGGGACGGATGATTTTATCTTCGGAGATCCACAGTTTGGAGAAGAAGACGTGGTTGGACTTGATGACCACCTTGGCGATAACTCCGGGACTATTGACACCGACGGAAAGGTAGGAGAACGTTCGAATCACGACAGACAGCCCAGGAAAACATGGGGAAGCGAAGGCTCTCTCCTGAGTCGGGCACCGTCAAACTCACACGTGCCTGTGGAAAATGAATGGTCCGGTGGAAATATAATCTCGGATGCTGAAAATGATAGGTTTGATGTTGCAATTCTTGCTGCACGCAAGAGGGGTGATCATCTGACCCTAATAGCAGCGCTGGAAAATAAAATAAAATCCATCGTACGTCCCGGCTTCGTCATTTACTAGTATTGTCAATTTGACGATCTCCTCAGCCTTCAGCGCCGACGTGTCGCATTTGCCTGTCGCCATACGTTGATGCTACAGTATCGACTGGCTGTTGGCACACCTGTTGCGCGTCATGCTGGCTTAGATGTTTGGGTGCCACCAAATTGTGTCCTATGTGTCTGAGGATCACGAACGCCTCGGAGTTGAGGAGGATTTATTTGTAGGCTTGTATACGATGCATCTGCTATCATGTACATCATGTGCTTTCCCTGCATTACAACAGGACTTAACCACTTCCTTACACTAATTATATTAGAAATGACCGACGCAAATCCAAGAATCATGGATTCAGAGGATTCGATGCAACGGTGCGCTCCTACATGTAATTTCTGGAATGATTGCAGTTACCTCCCTCCACAGCACTGCCTCAGCTGATTCCAAAACTTGACTTTAAGAGGGCTGTCACGGAGCTTGGGAGGAGATACGGAATGTTCGATAGAATGACCTCAAACGACATTTCAACAGACTTGACTAACATATTCATGTCTGGCCCGAAGATAGTTATTTGGTCCACATGGCGTATCACCCAGCGGGTATAAAAATAAAGCTGTGAGTCATATACTAATAGAAGCTTTCCCTACCCAAGGGCAACTACCTCGAAGGCTTAACAGGCTGTCCCAATCTTATTATCTGCATCTGACAGGGGCGTGGATGCCAAGGTCACATCTGAGGGTTGAAGGGTGTGCGAACTCCCACGGCGCGTGGCAAAATAATAGAATTTCAAGCATACAAATGCTTACAGCGGTCTAAAAAGACGAATTTCTTCACTGGGTTGCCATAATAAAAAAAAGGTCCAGATTGTTCGAAAAACGTTGGGGCTTGGGAACTGTTGGCTTGTATCAGCACCGTGTGCATCCCAGTTCAGGCTTCGGAAAATGAAAAGGAATGCTCATATCTGGCCTTCGTTATCCGCACCATCCCGCCCTCCAACCAACACGTTCGGGGCGGTTAAACAGAGCGTGATATTCAGGATCCCATGCTAACCTGTCCATTTCTACAAAAGGTAGGAAGGAGCAGACAAGTGAGGATCACCACGTCATTTGAATCATTGTATTGCACCAGGGAGGAAGGCGGTGTGGAATCCTCACCTGATCACATATGACCCCCCACAAACCTGGCGTAGGTGGATATGACAGGGCTAGTCTCTCACAGTGCGACTGAAGGCAAAGAAGAATTGTAAGAGGGCATGAAGCGCGGAAGTGTTTTTAGGATATTAGAAAGGCGTTTGTATGATACATGGGCACAGTGTGCGTGAGTAATGCGTATGCGAATGGGCGACGACAGCCGTGGGCGTGTTGTCAGGCGAGTGGGCTTATCAGTCTGCCAGGCGTGTTAGTATCGAAAAAGGTTTGCGAGAAGAGGAGATGACGACTAAAGAAGATACACACTTTATGAGTGTGGGCTGGGGTGAACTCCTTGTATACCCAATGTATATGATCAGTGGTATCCACCCGTAGTGCAACACCGTCTAGACCCGCTTGTCAATTTTGTGCGCGGGGTATTATCAGCAGGAAAAATGACACAGACCCGAGCAACATCGACGACCTTTGTGATGCGTTCCTGCACGGAATTGAGACTAGAGTGCCCGTGTTGTCAACAGGCAGGCGCACCTTTGTCTCTTCTGAAGGCATTTTTGCAGGCGACAGTGACGACGAAAAAGAGAGACAACCCAAAGAAGGCAATACACGGAATTTCCAACTCCGATCGAGATAAAAAAACCCATATTATTGACATCGAGCAAAAGTTAGAAATGCCTCTAGGACCCATCTCTTCAGCGATTTGCATCCAAAACACATCGCAAGCAAACCATGCAGCGACACCGTAGGTCCTGGAATCACACAACGGATGTATTCACTGAGAAATTGCAATCAGACCTCGCCCGACATCGCTGACGATCCACCCCACTGCGCTCTTTTCCATCCTCGATCACTACCTCCGTCGCACAGACCAGCAACACCGCGTAATCGGGACGCTTCTCGGATCGCGACCGACGCCATCGACAGTGAGCGTCACGCATGCCTTTGCAGTCCTCCACTCCGAGACAGAGGAGCAGGTGGCCGTCGACATGGAGTACCACCGTTCCATGTTCGAGATGTTCATTCGTGGAAGAGGGGATGTGAGTAAGGAACAGCTCAACATCGTAGGTTGGTATGCAACAGGAGGGGCAGAGAAACAGGTCATCCAGGGACTCGCACAGGGACAGGGACAGAATGGACTGGGCACATATTCGGCCCTCATACAAAATTTCTATGAGCAGGAGACCGCACCGTATCCAGCTGTGCATGTCGCACTGGATACAGGGACAGAAGAGGGCGTCGGTGCAGGTGTACGTGCATATGTAAGGTGAGTGTTTCTGCTTTGTAAACGAAGTGGAGACGGAAACCTGGCTTGCCACCCCTAGCTCGCCAGTAGGTGTTGCACCAAAAGCAGAAAACTGTGTTTTTGTACCCATTCCATGCGAACTACGCTTCCATGATGCAGAACGAGCGGGACGTAAGTCTACCAATTCTCTCATGCCGAATGCCATTTCCATTTAATATTACCAGTCGACCTCTTGCTATCCTCCGCATCGTCCCCCAATGGTACTGCGACTCCAAGCACACCACTAGCAACCTTGCACGATGCTCTTATCTCCACTTCTACCGCTCTCTTGCGCGTACTCGCATACGTTCAAGGTGTCCTCAATGGTACGAGTGAACCTGATCCCGCACTGGGTCGATATCTATGGAATGTTTTGGGTACGGTCCCTGACGAGGAAGGCGGATGGGCCACGAGTCTACAAGACAGTGTCATGGTTGGGTATCTTGCCAACCTCGTGCGTGGTCAGGCGGAGGCTGCGTCAAGACTGGCATTGGCTGGGGGTGTGTGATGATATGTGTGTAATATAGTATCCAAAATGATCACGACGACCGCCACGGATCAGCTAGCTGTTGAATATCCGAGAATGTTGCAGGTCATGTCTGATGGCAAGGATGTCACCCAAAGGCCATGTCGAGGCAGGGCCAGTTGTGTGTCCTCCCTCATCTAGGTCAAGATCCAAATCCGTCTCTCTCTGCTCTTGTTTGCTGGAGGCCACAAGTCGCACTTGGAGACCTGATCGCAAATTGCAGCACTCGGTCACTAAGCCATCGACGAGCGGTTGTATGTCCATCAGTAACATCTGCTGAGCAAGGTATGGTCCGATAGTGTTCAAACGCACGGCCGCAGAGAGGATGGAACGCGCATGAAGGAATAATGCCAGATGCTGTGCACGGCCTAAAATCGGAGGATAATAATATGATAGACTGCACAAGAGTAAGGACAACACACGGACCTAGAGAGAGACCCAGTGCAGCAGTGAGGACACCCCAGCATACAGGAAGATGGCCGTGACTGTCTCCACGCCGGACGGCGAGTTTGAGCTGGTCGACCAGAGTAACAATCACAGTAGATGAAGATGATCTAGTAGAAGAGAATGCCTTGGCGTAGAGGGTCAGAAGTGCTGTTCCCTGAGCAGTGGATGCACGTCGTGCGACATGGTTGACTGTCATGGATTCGTACAACGCATCGAGTGCGGTGAGCGACGCAAGTGCCTGCTGGGTATCCTGACCTGACTGTGCGAGTGTGGCGACGATGGCATGGGCATCGGATGTGAACGCAAGGGCGCTGTGGGCATAAGAGTGCAGACTGTCGCGAACGAATGCGAGTGTTCCGTCTGTTTTTGTTGGTGCCAGCGACAGAAATCCGTGCGTCGTGTGCGACTCGAAACCAGACGAAGCGACGAATGAGCCAGTGGGCAGATTTGAGTCTGCGAGGAGCAAGAGGACGAATGTCTCATCCATTTCTCCTACGGCCATGAGGGCAGCAGTGCGTCGACTGCAGAGGACTATTGTCACAGTAAGTGCTCGCACACACAGACGAATCCCTGCAGTCTGCCAGTCGACTCTCGCAGGATCAGCAGCAATTGTAGGCTCGCCGACGCCGACATCGAGTTTGCTCACTCCTGCCCGTCCCACCACTGCTCACTTCGATGCACCGCTGCAGCGATACGACTCTCTCATATCCAACGGAATACTGCGCCCAGACACACACCAGCGTCGTATAATCCAGCTCCTACAGTCATTCTATAATAATGTCCTTTCATACACTCCTCCACTGATTCCTTCCGCTGCACCTGCACCTTCCCTGTTTTCCCGCATCTTCGCCCGCACCGCCTCTCCGGAACCAGATGACCCTCTATACCCCGCACCAAAGGGCCTGTACCTCTATGGAGACGTTGGGACCGGGAAAACGATGCTTATGGATTTATTCTATGACACCCTTCCACCCACTATCACACGCAAACGCCGCGTGCACTTCCATGCGTTCATGATTGACGTCCATAAGCGTGTGCATGCAGCGAAGACTGAAATGAGTGCAGGTGGAGACCCCATCGTGCCCGTCGCGAGAGACTTGGCGAGCGAGGCGTATGTGCTCTGCTTTGACGAGTTCCAGGTAACAGACATTGCGGATGCCATGATACTGAGGAGACTTTTCGAGAACCTGTTGAAGTATGGCGTGGTTATGGTTATCACGAGCAAGTAAGCCTGCAATAGTTGCTTAAAGGATACACCTCATCAGATATGATCCTCTTAGTCGACGCCCAGATGAGCTTTACAAGAACGGGATTCAGAGGTCGAGTTTTATACCCGCTATAGATCTTTTAAAGTCGCATTTCGAGGTAACGGACCTAGACTCCGGGACAGGTTGGTCTCCTTGTCTTGTGTATCTAGACCATGTGGCCAACGTACCGCAGACTATAGACGCATACCCCGTGCACTTTCGCATGTCTACTATTCCCCACTCACACCCGAGAATAGAGCCGAAATCGACAAACTCTTCAACTCACTAACAACGCCGTCCTCTTCCTCCTCTTCGTCTCCTCTCGCTGACCCAGTTGTGGCCAACCGTCCACTCACGACATTCGGACGCACAATCCATGTCCCACTCTCTACATTGCGTGTTGCTAGATTCACGTTTAACGAGCTGTGTGCACGGCCGCTGAGTGCCGCAGATTATCTTGAGATCACGCGCGTATTTGGCACAATTTTCGTCACAGATGTGCCAAAGCTGGATATCGGACGGAAGGACGTGGTGAGCATGATATCCGCCTTATCCCTTCATATTTCTCTCCTGTTACTCAGCACTCGTTGATAGGCCCGGCGATTCATCACGTTCGTCGATGCGTGCTATGAGTCCAAGACAAAGCTGTTTGTCTCTTCCGAAGTACCTATCTTCCAAATCTTCTCGGACGACAGGAAATCAGCCAAAGGTCAACTCTCGGGCCATATGCGAAGCGTGATGGACGATTTAGTGCGTATATGCTCACTGCCTCCACTCTGCTGGATATGCAAGTCTGGTACTGATGAATTATATATAGGGTCTTCCTCCCGAGATTGTTGGTGCAAGCGCAATGTTTACGGGCGAAGAAGAGATCTTTGCGTTTGCGCGTGCATGCTCGAGGTTGGTGCAGATGGGAAGTAAGGAATGGGCGGAGACGGCCGGAAGATCATGATACCAAGTCAGGCCGAAGTACACCCTGTGTTGGACAGAACCACCACCAGGTCAACGATGAAATT
>Ga0307511_10004550_pt1 | contig 14143 bp, 12 predicted proteins | sample 13_EM_MG_FD_200266 | JGI IMG/M metagenome (GOLD analysis project Ga0307511, IMG submission 200266) | Populus trichocarpa ectomycorrhiza microbial communities from riparian zone in the Pacific Northwest, United States - 13_EM | ecosystem: Host-associated > Plants > Roots > Unclassified | place...
TGATTCTCAATAGTTCCGAATATATGAGATAATTATATTAAAATATTGTTGTAGCCGTTAGATTGATGGGTGGGCTGGGCCCATTAATGAATGGGCCAGCCATTAGCGCGATTTATGGGTGGGCCGGCCCAACCATCTTTAGCGGCCCATTGATGAATGGGCCGTATTGACGTATGGGTCAGAACACAGGCCCCCCCCCATGAAGATAAACATCCCCCGCGTCCGGAACCCGGAATCTACCGCTCCGAGAACATACGATTCAGCCCCCACCCCGAGTTGCGTGGGAAGATTCCTTATGTGGCAACGCTAACCGACGGCACCCAAACAATTTCATGGGCCCTGGAATGTGATTGAAATCTGATCGTGTGCTTTGTGACCGATCAAGAGGATCAAATCTACAACTTACATAAATGCGAAAGGTCAAGGACCCTAGCACAGTTCAGCTGTGAATTATTGTCCATATTGTCAATCATAATCAATTTAAGGCAAAAGATCCCGACTTCTCCAACCCCTGTTCTAGGCAACAGGGCTCCGGCCCGCCAGATTTGTATGGGGAAATATATCGTGATATAAGAAACCTCGCGTGGTAATAAACTTCTAGCCAGTCTCGAGCGAGTTACTTATATCGCGACTTTACTCTATGTGAGCATACTTGGTCTACCCACAGATGGGCCATAAAAGTGATACCAACACACATTCTGCTGCTGCCTAATTGCACAGTGTTGCAAGTGGGACTCAGGCCTACAAATAATATACGATCTAAGCAGCTAATATATGACAGTAGTATGTATGTGGCCTGTCATCGCTTTACTTTGAGAGCATCTACATGTATAGTATAAATCTCCCATGGGCACGTGGAAGTGGATATATCCTTGCCAGCACTAGTAATTTCAAATTGACTAATATCCCTCCCTACCCTGGATACCTGAATACCTAGACTCCAAGACACTCGCCGGGATCAAAGTATTTGGACCCTCCCCCCAGGATCCTCGTAGGTTATCCAAAGTGAGGATCGGCAGGTCGCCGGTATCTCGTTAGGAGTAGGGAATCGGGATATATAATAATGTCGGAGGTGGTCCGTTGATACCTTTGCCGCCAAGGGGCAGCGTATAGTGTTATAAGTATTGTTGCGTCAATACGTGGGACCCGGGACTGTATGGATATTTGGAGACTGTACGGCCCGCCTCATCGTATGCGCTCAATTTCCATCGACACATACGTATACCAGCACTAGGTCCATGCCTGACTAGAGGTAAGAATGCCCAGTTGTGTCACTCGTGAGCTGCTGTTGTCTATTCTGTTCAACACCTAAATCTAAACAAACCGAGGTTATAGGTGTGTACATCATTCGTATCGATGTGCCCGAATTATAACTCGGGTCGTCCACAATGTGTGTATTAATACCTGGCCATTGTATTTGGTCTCTGCCGCGTCTCTCTGTGATTTTGGTGTCTACTCTATTTTTCTCCTATTAGGGTCCATTTCGCTCTCTCGTAGATTTACTTGTGCGTAACTGAATCTACCCTGGTCATCATTATAGTCTTCCGAGCGAGGCTGCATGAGTAATGCGGTTTAAAAAAAAATTATGTTTTGGTGACCACGCGTAGGCACTTTAGCTTTGTGGATCCGAACCCGTACGATATGTATATTCTGAAGTCGTAAAGGGACTGCGAGCGCGCGGCCAGGAAACACCTCACCGGTTCTGGCAAGCACGTGCGCTAAGCTACTCTCGATCAATGAGGTTTCCTGGGTAGACCACCCGTAGGTTGACTACTAGGTGTTTGTATGCAGCCCCGTCCCGAGCGCCCTCTTCGGCAGTCTCTTTTGCAGTCCCTTCTCGGTATCCTCTCGAGTTTCGAGCCAGAAAATTCATGAAAGGTGCTAGGCTCAGCTGGTGCAATAGCACCCTTCACACCGTAATCCCTGTTAGGCTTCCATTTACCAGTATCCAGTCCCTAGGACAACATCGAAATTCCTTTTACAAGATTGTCCATTTTCGAAAGAGGGCTTGGGGGGACATGTGGAAGGGCGCTCTGAACGATGTCGGCCCCGATATTTGATTAGCAATTCCATCCTTAAATTTCGATTCTCCCTTGTCTTGCCAACTGTGGCGACAGCTTCATGTTGGTTGTGTGAATTGTATGGGCTGCTAACGGTTTCCACGCAGCAAGCTGCCAAGCCAGTGTTGTTAGGACCCATTTCGAATCTGCAACTGATTGTTCAGAGCCTTTGGTCATCGCAATTTGTTGACCATGCCGCCAATCCTCTCCATGTTGATGGTCAGCACTTTTTCCTTCTAGGTGAAGATACAGAGGCCAAGGACACCTCTTAGGTTAGATTACCAACTCCAGTCCTCGTCGGTTGAACGCCAGTGACAATAACAATTTTGTCGGCGAGACATGTTGGACTGAAACCACCAATCCCTCGCCTCAACATACCCCTCTTAAGAAATGAACCCAGCACTCTCATGCACTCACAGTGAGAAGAACATTCCGTATACCCTTGAACTTGCAGCGTACGTACGTGTACAAGACACAAATCAAGAAGATATTCCAGGCAACAGTTTCGAGCTTCCGGAACCCATACTCTCTTAATCAGGGACTGATTGTCTTATCTCGCTCACCGATGCCCCTTGGTTTGGGTTAATGACAGTCGACTCCCTTACATATTAATGGACTCCGAGTGGTGGCAACTGGTGTCACCAGGATAGGTGCTAGGAGCAGAACGGCCGTGATCGATTACCTACAGGACTGTGAATCCCCCTAGCCTCGCAACCGGCGAATCTCAGACTGTCGTACGTATAAAACCTGCTATAGTCAGACAGTGAGATAACTCAGAGAGGAGACATTACCAATATTATCGATATACCAAAGTTGGATCTTCGTTCATATTATTGCCTTTCTCCAGCTAGCCTTTGCACCAAACAAGAAAAGCTTGCAATATACCTATCCCAAATAAGCACCATCACCAATCTTGTTGACTTCGGTCTGCACAATTCCGCGCTTATTACAACCGAAGACATCTTCCCAACATGCACCGACCTTTGACGGTGTCGTCGGACGAAGCAGACTGGGCATTTGTGCAAGCTGGAGTGTTGGTTCTCACCTCCGGTAACGGTACAGACCCCGCCGACCCCGTTCCACGACAGGCAATGCTCAGCAGCCCCAATCCGAATGCGACAAGATTAGTACCCACTAGAAATGTCACAGATTGTGAGCTGAATAGGGCAAGCCTCGCCTTTCGAGAACTTCAAAGCAGTGCCCTTTCGCCCTCTGAAATAGACAACCAGTTGGATAATTTTGCTGCTGGATTCTTACCGGCTCTCTATGAAAGATATTCAGCAGAATGTGTCCCAGGCGAAACGTATACCGGTTTCATGATCTACCATGCCACCACCGAATTCGAAGAGCCGATCGAACCAAGCATCGCCTCCTCCTTTGCGCATGTTCAACCCTTTGTTATTGGTAGTATGGAACCTCAAGCACGCATGGAGGTACCTGAGATGCTTTCAAGGTTTTTGAAAGTTGATAGGCTGAACGACTCGCTGCGGTATGAGGCTGACATAGCCATCTCCGAGGGGAGAGTTCAACAGGGGGAAGATATGGTGAGGAGGAGGATTTTGGAAGAAGATTGGGAATGGAATACCGGACCATTATCCACCGCCATGAGTCTAAATACAACATGGGGATGGAGCAATAGTGTCGAGAAGGGCTGTATGGAGGACCATTGTATGGAAGACTATTGTATGGATAGCTGTATGGAGGCTGGGTACAAGAACGGCACGGAGGAAGATAATTGGAGGACAGTTACCTGAACCAGCTCAATGGAAGGGACATTCCAGGGACGGCAGATTGTTTGAAAGAAAATATTGGGGCGAGAGGTGCATGGGGATTAGAAAAATGGGGAGAGCATACAATCACATCTAGGACTTGCGAGTGTTGAAACATGGCGGTCGTACGTAGCTTTCTATTTCGACTTTGGTCTTTTATCAGCGTTTGAGCTTGAGGAGGAATAGAGGAGCGGCGCTGGGCGTCGTAGTTTTATTGCCACCATAATCTTGATGACTTGGAGGCCGTTCGTCGTTCCCCAAAACCCTGAGCATCGTATTCCGATCCGAATATAAATTGTGTGAAATTGTCCATCAAGAAATTTAATATTTGTTGGGGGAACGAGAAATATAGGCAGACAACAGTAATGTTTAGCCCTTGCGCACGGAGTACAGTAAACCTTGTCTGGTTGGCGAGCATATGATGTCTCAACCAGACTACCCGCAATTAGGCTAGTTTCGGTCCATTGTGCTTCCCAGTCTTGGGTGTTTTATATACCAACCGATTTTTATGGGATACATGGGTATGTCAGAGTAGAGTGTTGTCAGCCGCAAGAACCCTGTCTATCGGCTGCAGCGGGTTCTTGTGTCATATTTTTATACTGCAGGATCCATGCGCGTGTGTGTACCAGAGCGTCATTGGCTACATACATACAATTATCCGCTTAGTTATGGCCTAATCTGTGGGCAGCCCTAAATTATGAGAATTGGAGTGGGGACGCTAAATTACGGCTCGACATGACGCTAGCGAATATCCCCCCCCAGTTTGGCTATGCCCTGATCGTAGCGTCACTTTACAAAACCAAGCTAGTCGTTTCTACGTGTTGAGATGAGGCTTCCAACATAACCGTTAACCTCACCACCACCATTTTGATATTACGGGTGCCAAAATCCAGCGCCCCTGTCAGACAAAAATGAGCGCCGATTTTCTGCAGTGGAAAGAAACTGATTCTGAAGCGCTGGGGCGATATCGATCACAGGCACAAGGCCCTTACTAAGTGAGTAGGCACAGTTGAAAATTTTTCTACGCCTAGAGCCTTGTGTAGGTCCCCCGCTGTCTAGACGGCGCAGTTATATGTCTGATAGGGTTCGGCAGGTACATTATACATTACGTATATGTGAGAGGAAACTACACGCCCTAACACCACTATACTTCATAGTGCGGCGAAGCTCGGGCTAGTTCGCAGTGACCGACTTTAAATTTAGTTCGTTACTTTTTACGGGTTAGAGCAAGGTCAATAATGCTGCCTTGCAATTGTGTAACTGCCAGTACATTCAAAGGGCAAGGATACATCAGAGGCGTAAGATACCTCAAAGAATAGACAAAAGTGCATCGGAGAAGGAGAAGGGAAGAGTTGGTACGGAAGCCTGGTCTGGTATTCGTAACAAGAGTTGACTGTATGTAAGGCGTTCGCAACATCGCATTTCAGTACTTATAGGTACAGCATGCGACGGCGTAGTGCAACACGACGGGGATATGCAACAAAAGAGCTGTAGGGTAGAACTCAATGAGTTTTCAGTAGAATTGGACGGTAGGGGGCTCAAAAGCTGCGCACGAGTTCGGAGAATAATTTATGAAGTGCCTAAGAGCTCTGGATCATGGGGTCAAGGGGAGTATCCTGATATATGGCTAATACATGAATTGCGTGATGTGATATACGAACGGGTATTATATTGGAATAATGTGCTTGAGCAGAGTCTCAATACATTTCCTGCCCTTCCCCCTTAGTGCAAAAACCATGAAGTCAAGTCTACACCTCAGGGTATGAGGGATAATACATGAGCATGCACCCAAAGTAGGGGGGGGTCGGGCGTTGAGGAGGGCCTGGGAGCAAGTCTATCCAAAACGGTCCAGGTTAAGAGTTCAACATGTCTAGTCTGGTTAGCACAAGCTCTCGTAGAGAGCAATATGTCAAACAAAGTACCAGGCTAAGGGTATGAATTCTAGGTACCAGGCGCTTCATTTGAGCCATTATCAATATACTTAGGTCCGGATTTTCGCTTTCTCCGCAATAGCACTCTAAGAATCTACATACATCTACTCTCTCAATCCTTGCCTAACTGAGCATCAAATCACCTCAAAAGATTCCCTTTCTCACCCAAATTCACCCAAGTTATTGAGTTCTTAAGGTTTCCTCAGCAATATGAAGTTGTACCAATATTTACCGGGTTTGGGGGGGGGGTGCCTGGGGCGACTTATCCAGTTCTCATTAATTGCTGTATATAACACTCAGAATAGAATACTTTTAATGGGGAGATCCTTTTGAGCAGCTAGGTGCTGGTCCTGGCTGTTTTGATTGATCTGTTCCTGCAAATCATGCAACCCCCCGTTCCTAGATTATGTAGGCTCAAGTCATAGGTTCTGTATGCTCCTTTGAGGCTGTAAGCTTGTCCCTTTGCTTCAAACTGTGTGGGTAGACAAGGGAATATATAGAGATCCGCCTTATTGTATTCACTCCTAACTAGATGTAAAAATAATGGGCATAACATATATCAGGATAACACTATTGGCTCCGTAGGCCAGGACTCTTGGGCAGTTTAGAAATGATTCTATGGACTCGCGCATCCGTCTTGAGCCCCCTACTATCCGAATCTGATGAAAACTTCTCAAGTTTGAGCCTTCACCCACTATGTTGCAGTTCCGCCCTGGACCCCCTGCTTTGGGTGCATGTTCATGTATTACCCATCATACCGTGAGGTGTGGACTGGACTTAATGGTTTTGGCACTATGCGAAAGTGGCAGGAAATGTACCCAGACGCTGCTCAATCACATTATTCCAAATTAATACCTGGCCATATATCCTCATCACGCAATTCATGTATTAGCCATATATCAAGATACCTCCCTTGACTCCACCATCCAAGGCTCTTAGGCACTTTATACATCATTCTCCGAACTCGTGCGCAGCTTTTGAGCCCTCTACTGTCCAATTCTACCGAAAACCCATTGAGTTCTACCCTACAGCTGTTTTGTTGCATATCGCTGTTTTGTTGCATATCCCCGTCGTGTTGCACTACCCCGTGGTATGCTGTACACTGGCAATTCCGCAATATGACGATAGACCATAGAGTATGTCACCGGGTATCTGATCAAACAGATTTCATGAGGCTTAAGCATATCTCAACCATTTCTGGGTCAAATCTAGGGGGTTTAATATAGATGTATGATATTCCTTCAGGTGAAGTAGGCGGGGGCGCGTGTGTGTTGCTATGAAGCTATCCCCGGAAAATGTACGGTTAGGTTAATGGTTTTTTTGGGGGGGAAATATCCAGAGAAGAGGCTCGGGTTCTTGGTTTCGGTTGGTCTTGGAAGTCTTGGTGGACAGTATGTTGAATATCTTTGTATTGGAGTACTACTACCCATGGGAACAATAGGAGTTAGGGGTTCCAGGGCTGTGCCTACAAAATTTGAATCTTGATGGTTTTTATTTTTAAAAATAAATTGGTACAGTCATAGAACTACCTAGGTATCCCTTTGCCCACTGAGACATCGACATATCGAACAATAGAGTAACAGGGGTAGAAGACTTGAACAATAGCATTACTGTAATGCACGATCTGTCGATGTCTCAGCGGCCAAAAGGAAAACCGATGTATCTGGAATAACGCCGACCTCACAGTGCATGTACAGCTCAGCGCCAACCTCAATTGGTGCAGTCAATACTGGCTCCTGATTAAACGCGGTGATTGAGAAGGCTGCTGTGGGTATGTCATTAGATTTCCTTTGTCGCTAGCTAAATCTAGTTTGTTACCTTTCTAAAGTGAGACGGGTGTTAATTTAAAGGGGTGTTACTCCAGATACCGGGACTTGCTGTACTGAGACATTTCTAGCACTGGTCTAGTACTGATACAACGTACTTGGACAAGGATCAGCTCCTTCTGCAACATATCTAGTAGGTACTCCATATCTTCATCAGAATCCAACGTATCGGTAGTATTTTCCATCTGCCATGGCCCGACTGTTATGTCTGGTAAGCCAGGAGATATAGAATACCTGCCTGCTTGAAAGACTTAATATAACTGACTTTTTTCTCTGTATGTAACCAAAGCCATGCTTGAAGTATGTAGTATTAGCGCTAGAAATGTCTCAGTACAAACAAGGACACTTAATTCCCGGTACCCTATCGGAGGTCATCTACAAACCACCAATGGTTTATATGGGGGCTAGCGTGGGGCTTGGGAAACCCCTGTCTTGGATACTTAATATATGGCTGGGGTACCAGGTCAAGTGTTTGGCTGTAACGAATAACTCTGGCAGATCAATAGCAAGGTACTACCTACTTAGGAGTAACCTGTACATAGTTGCACTTTACAATCTTCCCTGTTAGAATGTAGCACCACCTTTGCTATATACACTTGGATTATATCCTAGAACCATCCAGCCATTGCCAGGCCAGTACAGGAATATTACACTATATGCAAAACTCGATGCTCCGCATTGCCTCAAGCGTCGGGTTGGCATGTGTGTATTTCCTGTCTCATGGGGGAATTAATTACATGGTACATGCTTGGGATCCGGCGCACAAATTAATTGTTTGCAAGCCATACGTAGCAATCGAGAGGTAGTACTGATAGATAATGCCGCCGGACGTCTGCGAACCTCAAAGAGATTACGTATACACCCGGCCTTCCATATACGGTATATAGTTAGCAACATCTTCGTTACGCGTATACGTTAAGTAATACACATCCAATCGGTGACCCTAGGTATTACTCTCTCGGACACTAGTGTACGTTTCGCGATGGAATTTGTGGGCTGCTTTTTTCTCCTTCAAATTTTAGGTGTAACCCTGACTTGAATAAATATTTAAGCCACTGATCATTCGAAGACACTGATCGGGTACATGTAGTCTACCCTTGCTATAACGGACCTCGCTATAACGGATCCTTGTTATACCGGACGGGTTCAGTGGCTTCAAGATTTCGTACCACCAAATTTCCCCTCACTATAGCGGGCCGGGCAGAGTGCAGAGTTCTTCTCACCCCTATTTCCATATTTCTCCCTTGATATACCGAACGAGGCATGTCTGAGTGCTGAATAATCTACTATTTTAGGCCTAAAGTGACTCGAAATACTCCCATTTAGGGGCAAAATTGAGGTTTTCAGGACCCACGTGACTGGTCAACCCCCTGCCTGGGGGCTAGCGCCCTTTTCTATACCGGAACCCTTGCTATACCGGACAGAAGACGCTGAATTTTAGCCGTCCGTTATAGCAAGGGTAGACTGTATATATGTATGGCTGGCATTGTATTCTTGAAGTAGCCCGTTGTAGAGCCCTCTTAACAGGTAATGTAGACTCCTGCCAGATATACTCCACATATGTACATTGTCGGATTGCAACGGTGAGCGTCCCGACCTGCTGTATTGGGAGGTACAGCACTAATTTAGATTAGTAGAGCATGAACTACATAAACCTAGGCTCACAGCATATATTTTTAGTGTACGGAGGCCCGCACCAAAAGTCTTTTCCGCCTTCCTATCTGGGAAGGGTGCATATGTAAATATATGCAGGTATAAACTTGGCATATGCAAAGCCTATGCAGCGCATCGGTCGGACATTCTTTACAACTACAGCGGGTTAAAGTGGTGGATAATGCCAGTGCTATTCGCATTAGCTATGTAGTGATGGATTATACTGTTGCTATAGACCATGCCCTGCCCTGAACTACTTATTTGGGTGTGGAACGTCTGAATTGCACTCCATAATGTGTCTTGCATACCATGCCAAGGCTACTATAGTAGTAATGCATATGGAAGATCTATGCGTTTATCTCCCGCATATGCACCATCCCCAAATAGGAAGGGGAAAAAGACTTTTGGTGCGGACATCCGTACTTCAGCCCCTTAGGCAATTTGGGAATTGGTCTAATTGGTGTAGGGAAGCTCTTTGTGGCACGATGAAATTCTGTACCTACTGTACTCTAGGCCAGCCCGTCGACTCTAAGCTGGATCCTCTAGGTACCTACCATGTAATTCTGATGATCCCTTGTCTAGCCGAGCGATTTACTCCAAAAAAGCCGCTGACCACATTTGTAGATGGATTGCTAGTGTTTCTGGTGCGAAAATAAGCTCTGATCCCGGACCCAGGGTAGGCTGGCTCAGGTCCAGGATAGGCCTAGTTCTGGTTTTGACAGATCCAATTGTACCTGGACCTCCTACAAGGCTAGAACCAGGCTGCAAGGCTGCAATGGTACATCAATCAGACCTGCTATACCGTACCGGACGACCAAAATCCGGCACTTTCTGTTCGGTATAGCAAGGATCCGTTATAAAAGAGGGCGCTACCCCCCAGGCAGGGAAGTACTAGTCTCGTGTAGCCTTAAAGCCTGATTTTCACTCTCAAAATAGGGGATCTCTAGTCAAATCAAGTCTCGGATAGCGGATTATTCATATTCAGCACTGGGATGGCTCGCACGGTATAGCAGAGAATTTTGCTGTACACACAGTAACATCCAGCTCGTAACCGCCTCTAAACAGCTCATGATCATCTCACTTCCCTCCCCCACAGATGGGCGGATGGGGGTTGTAATGAAGGTCCATTAGTTTTGGACGGTACCTTTAAGCTAACATCAGGCAAAGGCGGTATAAGAAGTACTTGTCGTGTACGAAGTAGTACTAAACTAATATTTCTTGTAGATGGCATTTGAGTAACAAGTCTCTGATTTCTAAAAGCAAAAAAGGAAGAAAGGATAAATGGTGGCATTTTGGGGGTACAAGGAGCTGGTTCACAGTGACTGGGAGCCAGTAACCATATCAGAGCGGTATAGAGACTGAACATAGACTTGAAGACTCCCCAGTGGACGCGAGGTCGGGGATTTTCTTCAAGGTAAAAAACCCTATAGAGTCTGGGATATCTGTCCCTCTGAAGCCGCGGTCAGTCGATGAAACCCCTTGACTGGTCATGAGTAACAACGCCAAACTCGTTACTATATCCTCTGAAAATGATCACTTTATGGACCACTAGGGATTTTATCCTAACCCATTTCCCTTGGTATTTAAAGTATAATCCCCCGATATGCCATGAACAAAATCCGATGCATTCACAAACTATTTACCATATACCATACTAATGAGCCCATAACCGCCTTAACCAAAGATCTATATCTGTGTTAAATGGCTACTGGGGGTGCTGTAGGGAAGGGAGTTGGGAATGCGGTAGAGGAGGGGGTGGAACTGGAGGTCTCTCTATGGTGGCTGAGGATACCTTGCAGGAGGGGACTGGGGGGGGGGCTGAGTGCCACACTTGTTCCGTGTCTAGAGCAGAGGTCGTAGAACAAAAAATTGTAGAAGAGAGAAGGTTGAACAGAGGTTGTAGGGCAGAAGTTGTAAAGCAGTGACCGTAGAGTGAAGGCTATAGAGCAAAGCGTGATTACGGTTGACACAATGAAATTCCCGCATTAGGAAATTCAACCTACAGCCGCCCCCCGTTGCACCTCCCATCCCTTCTACCTATACATAGCGATTCTGAGAAGCGTGAATATAGTGAATAGGGTTAGTAGGCAACCTCCTCCTCCATGACATTCAGCAGCGCCCTCTGGTATAACTCACTAATACACGCGCTTTTGTAGGGAGATTGTTTGAACTATTATTACTTTCTGGGTCTAATAATCCTAGAGTGTCAGTTATATTGCCTTGGATTGTCAAGAAACAGGCCCTTGGGGGTACAGCGGTAAAAACCATACCGAATCAGAGGCATGGGTCTCCATTGGGCACACACCTTGAAATTCGGGAGGCCTTGTAGGAGGATATTTCGGGGTGGTGGAGCAGAATCCTTTTTTTTTCAAACTGTGTGGTCCCCCTGGTATCCCGCCTCCTGTCATGAAAAAGAAGGCTCTACTGCTCAGCTCCTTCCGTGTCCCCCTCCTGCCTCAGGTACTATCCGGTAAGGTTATCCACCGTCTCATCATTAAATCTACACAGCCCTGGGTAGATCCATATGCATGCTTATCATAGGAATTAGATTGTTGATAAATATACACGGACCGGGAAAGGTGGCATCCTCCCTGGTCAACTACATGAAATCCGCGGAGGAGATAGGGAAATTAAAGATCGGCAAGAAGCTCTTCTGCACAAACTGGGACCGCGGCAGGAAGGACAAGAGCAAAGGCCCAATGCGGGTAGAGCCGCCAACTCCATCGGGAACCTCATTGGTGTGCAGAGCCGTGTGGGATATGCACTGGAGGGGATATGGGGTGTTCCCTGTGTGGGAGTGGGCGAGTATGGACTACCTCCCTCGGTCCTGCGTTTGTAGACGGGTCCATATTTCACCTGAGCATCTTTGAATATCGAGGGGATGGATGTTCTCTTTTTACCTGCACATTTTTCCTTTTGTCGTTCGTCTCTTATCTGGTCTTGTATGTTGATACGGAGGGAACGGCCCAGAGGTTGGATAATCCAACCAAGTCGTCACTCGGGGATGTGCTCCCTCGTCATAGCCTAGGTAGCTGAATACGAGTACTGAATTATAAAATAAATAAATATATACATGCTTGCGATGTACAGTATTGAAGAACAAAAATTGGTTCAAAGAGCGTCTGATCAAGGCTGGGTAAAAGAGCGGCAATTAACTAATATTGTTTGGGATAGACAGAATCGAAAATTATGGCATCTGCCAATGAGGCCCGATACGATATCATTATAGCTTATTGTGTAGCTGTGCACATTATAAGCTTTATAAATAGAGATCCACTTGAATCGGTACTGTGCTGCTTCATGAGCAGCTTCTTGTCAAAGAAGGGACTAAGCTCTCAGACAGCATGCGCAGGAGTACTAGCCATTTCCCATGCGAGATACTTGAATATTCAATTGTTATTTCATGCGAGAGCAAAGTATATTGCATCATGTGGAATTATCTGTGTAGTGTAATGAGTATATTCAGCCATGGCTATGCCAGCTGATATCCGCTGGGCGGCTCCGAGCCATACGCCACGGATATGCATACGAGTACTGAGTTTAAAAAATATTAAAAAAATCGATCTCATAAGTTATACCTGGTGCGTCAGTGGTTTCTCATTTATACTTTGCTCCTTGACTTGGTTTCAGTAGTCATGACGAGTGGTCAATAGTTCGAACTCGCGGATACGTTTGAACAAAAAACAAAGGAGATTCATAAGAAGGCTTCCACTACATCCCAGGGTTCATCTTTCCCTTCGCCTTTCCTCCAAACAGGAAGGCCAGTCTCTTGTCCCCGGTGATCCCCGATACATCAAGTAAACATATTAACACTGTAAAATTCTGTGAACAAAACCAGATCTAGTGCACTAGCCTTGCCGAAGGATGACCTCTAACCCCCATGGGATCTTATACTGTACTGGAGCTTACCCTTGTTAAGATATACATACCATACAGGATTTTCGTGATGGTATAGTTCTATGATATTAGTATTCGGATCGACAAAACAAAATCCAGATCCTGTAGTAATTTCGTATGGGATCTTTAATGTTTGGTACTAAACTACGGCTTTAAACCTTCCTAGCTTACCTATGTTGCAAGGAGTTACAGATCACGCTTGTAGAACCCCAGGTCAAATGGGCGATTTCTTGTATTGTTGGTTTTTGAAATTGGTTGACTTTGGTGTACAACCGGTGTTACCGGTGTCCAGTCACAGCTAAAAATGCTCTGGTATAAGTCTTATGGTCTAAGTATCCATTGACTCATGTTCGCGGAATTGTCTCCGCGCAGTTTATATACTGGCATGCAATGGAAAGTGACTACTTTAAGCCTTGGGCGAACCTAGAGCTAGGAAAGCATAACAACCCACACACGCAAACTGAAGGAACCGCATTCCTATGGGCCAACGCGGGGGGTGCCCAGCGGGGGTTAGTAATGGAGGGGAGTGGGGATTACCTCCGCGGCACAGAGCGCATCCTATATCCGCTCCAGTGCATATCCTAGGAGGTTTCTGATGGGGCCGGTGATGCTGCCCATGTTGTGGCTTTACCAGGTTCTCCATCACTAGGTCTAGTTGGCTCCTAAAAAGACATTTCAGGGTAAACAACTTGATAATTATCTGCCAAGTGGCTTAAAAGATACCCCTATTGCGCATATATGCTATCGAAGACTTTATACCAACCTGGGTGGGCAGAGCAGCTACAAGGTTCATCCGCTTCTGGAGAGGGGCCTGAAGGATTACCTCAGCCAGTTTACAACGGATTTCGGATATGATAGGATGGTTACGTGGAAACGCTTATTCATCAATCCTATCTCGGGTCCTGGGGGGTTCTACGTTCCTTACAAGGCAACCCTAATTTAAACATATATCTATCTATCCCCCGATAATCTTCCCTTGAGAACACTCCTCCTGCATAAACATAGTT
>Ga0307511_10004551_pt1 | contig 14141 bp, 9 predicted proteins | sample 13_EM_MG_FD_200266 | JGI IMG/M metagenome (GOLD analysis project Ga0307511, IMG submission 200266) | Populus trichocarpa ectomycorrhiza microbial communities from riparian zone in the Pacific Northwest, United States - 13_EM | ecosystem: Host-associated > Plants > Roots > Unclassified | place...
GTCTGCATGATAATGGTTATTGTGTTAGCAACGATGATAATAATAACAATAAAATAATGATTTAATATTAAAATGATAGTTATGAGATAGTGATGGTTGTTATTGTTGTGTTGAAGGTGTCAGATGATCTAATAAAAATAAATTGATTGTTGTAGTGATAATAAAACAATAGTTGTGATGATGGGGGCTTCGATGGGGTGTGATGTTGGTGGCAATAAATTACTATAAGATGATGGTAAAATAACAATTATACTAGTGACATGATGATGGATTGTGAACTTGTGATTGTGGTTGGTGGTGGTGTTAAAAATCATAAATTAATGATATTATATTGACCTGAAAACTCAGTGATTCAAGATCTAATATAGATCGGGTTTGCAACTAAATCAAAGAAGTTGATTCTACTAGCTTGGTCAAATCAATCCACATGACCTAGTCCAATTTAAATTTAATTGAATTAATTTTTGTTTATAAAAAAAAACATTTAAAATAATATTATTTTATATTTTATTTTTAAAAATAGGTTGACTAGGTAATATGAGGCTGTAATATGTGACATTGGAATGAGCGGAGAATATTCATTATCTTTAACCGAGTTAAAATATTTTTTTTTAAATTAAAGCTATAAAGGATTGATTGAAAAATATTTTATATAGATTTAATTTTCAATATATCCTTCATGTTAGAAAACGAAGGAAAATATTTTCTCACAAAACAAACCGGCTCTAAACATGAATGACAAAAAAATCCACCGAAATCCAATCAAACAGGCAATATCTAATATCAACAGGACTCGAAGCCATAAAACTACCATTCTATACCTGCACACTCTAATGTTTTTATTGAAAAATAGCTCATTTTTTTCTACTCTCGCCTGTAGGGAAAGTAGCTTGTGCTTTCCCTCTCTCCTCGTTACCAAATAAAACCTCCTGCTAAAAGATCAGCTTAACGGAATCTGTGGGGCACGAACTTCAAAACAAAAGGCTCGGATTGTAAAAGGAAATTCAGGAGTGAATTCTGTGTCAAACGCCACTTGGTCTAGAATCCTCCATACCACTTTCTGTCAAAGTCCACCCAGACAAGTAGAAAAACATCCTTAATCCATAAGTTGTTCGGTGTCGCATAAAATTATAACCACAAAATCCGTGACCACACAGGATTTGTCTCTGTATATCATGTACTTTTGGGCATAATACGAGATCTCAAATTTGACACCGGAACTTTAATTTATCGATGTTTCTGTGTATTCCTGAGAACCAAATTAAAGCTTCATATTGACATCGAATGGTCCTTTATGCTTTTCCCTTTTATCTTGCTAACAATGCTTAGGTCTACAGGAGTTTATTTGGATTTTTTCTGGAACACGATCATCGACGAGCTCATTAAGCTCTCACATCTAGGTTTACTGGGAACGAGAATGGGATTTTGAGTTCTAACATGTAAATGTAATTACAGGAAGGGAACTGTTCTTCACGTGGAAGACAGCTACATAGGGTCAGGGAGAGAAATTGAGGGCTTTTCTGGCTTTCGAGAAAAAAATTGAAAACAACGATAAAAAGTCACGGAGAAGACGAGTAGGAGAAGGGTTAAGGCGGTAGAGCTGTTTGAGAGTTTGATAATAATAATTTTTTAAAGTAATTTTTATTTAAAAATATATTAAAATAATAATAAAAAATAATAATACGTCAAAAAAAATTTAAAAATATATATAAAAATTAATTTTAAACAAAATAAATCAATTAAACAAAAAACAGTTTCAAAGACGTTCAAAGAGTAAGAGTTGATAGATTGTTAATAATCTAACGGTCAAAGGTGGTCGATATATTAATTAATTATTCTCAAAACTAAAAGGGACTAATCGATTTATCTGATGAGACTAAAGGGACTAAATTATAATCCACAGCTTTCTTTTGTAATAGTTCAAGTAGACAGATCCCATCCCCATCAAAAACATAGCATGGAAGGGTATCTTCGTCAGTGCAACACGAACACCCAGTTTCTCCGTTGAATGCGGTTTTTGTGGGGCCGCTCCATATGGTCATCAGCCGGCGACGACGAGGCAACTTTGTGATCGCAGTCGTAACAAGAAAAAAATTTGTTTCTATCTTATTTTTACTCTCAGTTTCTAAACTGATTGCATTGGTTTGGCAGGTCACAACTCAAGAACCCGGGCTGTATTTTTCATGCCATGTCAAATAAATATTTTTTATAAATATATCAGTCTGAATATCATACGTGGCATCCTCAGTATCCAATCGAACAAGGCTTACTTTAATGCTCGAGGACTGATTAAAAAAAAAAAAAACGAAAAGAGAACCAGTGTCACCATGTGTTTGACCTCCTCCTATTGTTTTATTTTGATTTAATTTTAAAATAATACTTCGTAGTTTGTTTGATTTGTTAGACCTCCTCCCTTCCTTCCCTCCTACACACACACACATGTATTTATATGTTTTCTGTACCCATTAAACCCCTCCTCCGATTACAACGCTCTCTTTAACCCTCATCAAAAGCCCCCGTCTCTCTAAAATAATCTCATGTCTTTGTCTTCATAGAGTTAAACTTCTTCTTCTTCTTCTTCTTATTGTTATTGTTACCAGAATAAAATGGAGGTGATAAACGGAGAACTCCTCAAGCCTGCTGGCGAAGAGAAATTAGGAATCAAGGTAACAGAGTCAAACGGGGTTGTGGATAAAGAGATTATTAAAACAAGATACGAAAACGAGAATCTCTCCAGTTCCGTCCATTTCTCTCCAAGTTCGAATTCAAATGTTAACCAGGATGATCCAGCTGGAGATACCACCAAGCCAGAAGATATTATAGCCGTTACACCCAAAATCAACGGCTATAAGCAAACAATCCAGCCTGATTTTCATCTCCCAAAGCCAGAGGCGCCTCCAGGTCTCTCACCTTCACCTCCATCTCAACCATACGAAAACGGCAACGCTGTAGTCCGATCCAAATCCTTGTCTGAGAGTTTCACGGCGGTCGACATGCCGTCTATCGGAAAATTCATCAAGGACCGAAGCAACAGCTTATCGGAAACGATTTCGAAAAGATTTTCCTCTCTGAAATTCGACGACGGTGATGACGATTACATGAATAATAAGGTGAAATCATTCGACTCAGGCGTGACAGAGTTCAAAATATCGGGACTCAAAGTTGTAGTGATGCTCAAGAACAACGAAAAAGAGGAACAAATTAAAGGACGGGTTAGTTTCTTTTCAAGGTCAAATTGCAGAGATTGCACTGCAGTCCGCTCGTTTTTCAGAGAGAGAGGATTAAAATTTGTTGAAATCAACATCGACGTATATCGGCAGAGGGAGAAAGAATTGATTGAGAGAACCGGAAGTTCTCAAGTACCGCAGATATTCTTCAACGACAAATTATTTGGCGGTCTGGTAGCGTTGAATTCGTTGAGGAACAGTGGAGGTTTTGAGGAGAGGTTGAAGGAGATGCTAGGGAAGAAATGTTCAGGTGATGCGCCTGCACCGCCAGTGTATGGATTTGATGATCATGAGGAGGAATCAACGGACGAGATGGTTGGGATTGTGAAGGTTTTGAGGCAGAGATTGCCAATTCAGGACCGTCTGATGAAGATGAAGATAGTTAAGAATTGTTTTGCTGGGAAAGAGATGGTCGAGGTGCTCATTCACCACTTCGATTGCGGCAGGAAGAAGGTACGTCTAAAAACGTTGTCGTTTAACATATCTAAGTTTTTTTTAGTTTCGTGGCGCTTCTAGATTTTAGTTTGACCTTTTCTCTTGATTAATCCTTGACTAGTTCGATATAACGACTAATACATTAGTGGAGAGGATAGGAAATATTTGGAAGATAATTAATTTTAGCCTAAAATCTTAAAATAGGAGATTGAAATGACCACAATAGACATACTGTTTTTGATGAATGAGAAGAGAAGTTAACCAAGAGGTGGTGGTGATTGCAATGAAGGAGAACAAAACATCAATGATGGCGAACACGCAGACGGCATGATTACGGAAGGAGGATTAACCACCTCGTTAGTTGTAAAGAAAATAAATGATTTAATAAATCACTTAAACTTAAATTAACTGGCAGCTTATTACAGTAGGGTTAACTGATTCTGGTAAGCGATATGATTAAGGCAGTGCATTTGCACGCAAATGCAATCATAGAGGTTGCCTGTCGAAACAATTCTTCAAGCAATAAAATAATCTCAAAATTTAGAAGTGTCACCACGCAAACAAAATTAGCACTCTTCCTCCTGTCAGTATAATCTAAGCGTACATGATTTTTCTAGTTTTTTCTCTCCTTTTCCTTACCGATAGGATTAATATTATTAATTTTTTTTTTATTCATGGTGGTATTCTGAAGGATATGTGTAACTTAATGTTTAGATATTCTTACAGTTAAAATCAAGATGAAATAACAAGTGATTGACCAACTAAAATCTACTATGAATAAAATAAATTGAATTACTATAAAGCTGGACAATTGGATTGATATTATCATACCATTTATTTTTAAAAACTCTCTTGAAATAAGTTGTATTTAGAAATGTTGTTCGGGTTTAACTATTAAAGGACCGATAAAAATGCCTCCCCACATTGAAAGTTTGGGTGAAAAGGTGATTAATTGTCCTTTTTTTATAGAGAGGCCAACTATGACGAAAACTTTATTTAGTTTGTCATTCAACAAATTAGCATAAAAGGTGTCTTTTCGTATCACATGAAATATTTGCAATGTGGTGTTTTTGCAAACCCTAAGAAGGGAAAAATCTGATATTTTTATATTTTTTCATATAAGCTAGTCATGAAATATTTTTAATGACATTGTTGTGGTTGCCAAAATGACCAGTACTTGTAAATACAAAAAGTGGACATACTATTAGCTAATTTTCTTATAGTTAAAAAAAAAAGCCTAATTGTTTGGAGAGCAGAAACTAATTCATACCTTCGCCTCTATTGCGTTTTTTGTATATGAAGTTATTGACCTCATGGACCCAATATTGCTTTTATGGATCTTTTTGGTTCGTGGACCAACCCAACGTGTTAGATTGATTCATAAAAAGTTAGTAAAAAGCCATAAAAGGCTGCAGAACCAGGAGCTGTTTGAGAGTTCCCACTCCCTTGTGTTATCATGATACAGACCCTCCCAAACGTTGGATCCGCTCCATCCCGCGAAAAAGCAACGGCGAAGTTGCTTTGATGATGCTGGGCACATTTTTTGGCCTTTACTTTTGTATCCCCAAATTCCGCCTTTTCCCAACATTTGCAGGTTCTTGTTTTTTTTCCTTTTTTAAAAAAATTTATTTTCTAATTAAGGTAAACAAGCGTTTCATGTATCGGGGAAGCTATGCATTCTCTTATCATGTTTATATTTTTTTTAAGTGAATACTCTCTCCATGCAATCTACATTTTGATAACTGATTCTTTTTTTCTTTTTGATAATTTAACAACATTTATAAATCCACCGGCCTTAATTCTTGTATTATGTAGGTAGAAATAATGAAACGGCAAGAATGAGAGAGATGATATTCTGTACCGACAACCACGAAAATTTTTATTTGTAGTAAAAAACTCCTACAATCTTTCGTGAAACCAAACTAATTGCACTATCTATCTTGATCTATTGCACTAGCCATTTATAATACTTGTAGCAACCAATTAAACTGTTTTGGAGGTTTGACCCACAATGAATTAGTTATGTGTAATTCCTAGGCATCCCACACAGATGATAGACATATGTTCTGGGAAAAACGTTTGCTATTCTTCAATTTCGTTGTTTTTCTATATAATGCACGTTCCCTAGCTTGGGTGTGCTTCTCATAGTCACAGGGCATTGGAGACCGATCAACTACTGGGTCAAAATTTGGAAGTCGGAACACAAAAATATCAATACGTAGATGTATGTTGTGGACAGTCGAAGATGTAACGAGGTCCTACCAGTTATACCGAGAAAACAAAATCATAAAAAGGACTTTTGAAAATTAATATATATGACAGTGGATCAAAAACAGGACGTATTGCCCTAAAAAAACAAAAGAAAAAGAGGTGGGATTCTTGTGTTTTTTTTACTGACCATAGAACGCTAAGAACAAGAAAAGATTTGGGAATGAAAATGGCAATGAAAAGAAATTAGTTCGTATTTCTGGTTTTCATGCTCAATTTCGTGATCATTACTGATGGTGCATAATCAAATAAAAAGTGAAAGCAACTAGATGGACATGGTTGTGCCCACCACTTTGAATTTACAAGTGAGTTTATTGATGCTAATTGGTTTTCATATGAAAATATGTGCAGGCTGTTGAGATTGGTAAGCAGCTGGCCAGGAAGCACTTCATTCATCATGTTTTCGGGTAAGAAGTTTTTCTCCTGTCTGAATGCAATATGTATTGATCAGCATAATTTTTAACAGTTTGCTTTATATTCAATGTGTATGTAGGGAAAATGATTTTGAAGATGGAAACCATTATTATCGTTTCCTTGAGCATGAACCATTTATTCCAAAATGCTACAATTTCAGAGGGTCTACGAATGACAGTGAGCCTAAGCCCGCAGTTGTGGTTGGACAAAGACTCAACAAGATAATGTCTGCGATACTAGAGTCATACGCCTCAGATGATAGGCGCCATGTTGATTATGCTGGCATCAGCAAAAGCGAGGAATTCAGAAGGTACGCTGTTCTCTTTTCTCACTAGTTTTACTTTTATGCCATTTATTATTGTGCTTCCAATCTCACACATCTGCTGGAAAGGCATTCGCCACTTTATTGCTGAAAACATCGCTTTTATCAGAGTCTATCACCTTTCCACTTTCTGCAAAAGAGCTCCAATTGTCATTCCTAAGTACCTAATTAAGCTAAATCACTGAGTTTAATTTTTGGAATAGCTCACACAAGGTGGCGTGTAGGTTTAGTCTCATCGTTAATGTAGTGAAGTTGATCAAGTAGAATTTACCAGGGAAGTGCTTCCCGTGTATAAAGCATTCGAGCAAAGGTCGCCCACGAAGAACATCGGAAAGAGGGCAGGTTGAATATAAGTGGTCAATTGAATGACAGAATGATAGGGAAGAGGGCTGTTTTGGCATAATCATTCACAGGGATTGGGAATATAGACGGTATACTTATAGGTGAAAAAAGTCAATATTATAGCCCAGGCTGAAATGATTCTTTACTACACGAGGATTTAAATACCTATATCCTTGTGTAAAACTTCCATAACCACCCATGTCCTGTTATATTCAACATAAGAGGCATTATGCCATATTTATAATGAAGAAACATCATATTTAAATTCATTAACAAGGTTCTACTCTGAGTGTTAGGTTCTGCTACAATGGACACTAAGATATACCCACGTGTTCTTATTTTGGCAGTTAATGTTACAAGTCACTTTAGCTTCTCCAAGTTCATTTCTCTCCATCTATGAATGCAGATATGTCAATTTGGTTCAAGATCTTCACAGGGTGGATCTCTTAAAGCTCTCACAAGATGAGAAACTGGCATTCTTCTTGAACTTGCACAATGCTATGGTCATCCATGCTATAATTAGAGTAGGATGTCCTGAAGGGGCAATCGAAAGGAGATCCTTCTCTTCCAACTTTCAATACATTGTAGGAGGGTCTTCCTACTCTCTAAATACAATTACAAATGGAATCCTCAGAAGCAATAGAAGATCTCCCTATTCATTAGTCAAGCCTTTTGGCACTGGAGACAAACGCTTAGAGGTAATTTCCGCTAATGATGTTTATATCTGCGAAACGTTGTTTATTTTTGGCGGTGGGTATTTTAAAACTTTATTCTGTTATGTCTTTGAAAGTGAACCTGATTTCTAGCAATGCATTAGTAACTTTCAAACCTGTGCATTATTTTCCTTTTGAAAGATCAAGCTTGCCTCAAACTCTAATTCTTGTTGAGTTTAAAAGAACGAGAAAAGTGAATTGACCTTTTAAGTTAACTTGCATATATTTAAATGAGACAGCGGGTAAGAACTTGAACTGTCTGCAATGAAATGGCAGGTTGCTCTTCCTAAAGTGAATCCATTAATTCATTTTGGACTCTGCATTGGTACAACATCAAGCCCCCCAGTGAGGTTTTTCACATCCCAAGGAATCGAAGCTGAATTAAGATGTGCTGCAAGAGAATTCTTCCAAAGGAGTGGAATGGAGGTGGACTTGGAAAAGAGGACAGTTTACCTTACACGGATCATCAAGTGGTGAGCTACGGAGTGCCTACTTCATGTCTGTGCTTTACATTTTCATTAAAGGTCAAAACTTAGAAGTGTCCATTGCATGTTGCATGGTAATCATTTGCATTTCGCTGCATCTCAAGTGAAAAAAAATATCACATATATGATCTGCAAACTTTTGGTCTGCAGGTTCAGTGGTGATTTTGGCCAAGAGAAAGAAATCCTGAGGTGCATTATCAACTACTTGGATGCAACTAAAGCAGGTCTGCTAACACATCTTCTGGGAGATGGAGGCCCTGTTAACATTGTGTACCAAGATTATGATTGGTCCATCAATTCCTAAATATCCCACAGCGCTAGCTGTCGTCGCGGAGATTTAGGCAGAGAGGAACTGCACTGGCCAGAGATATCTGTATATAATACCATGAAATTTGAAACCCATCACCTAGCTATGATCAGAGGTTTGAAATCAGAAGAATATAGGGAAATTATTGATTCACAAGAAGGCATAAGCCACTGTTGGTGCTTGTGTTTATTTCTAAATGCGAACTTTCTTGATATATGTAGAAAGGAAAGCAATGTTGCCGCAAACGTTTTGCCATCAGCTTTCATATTTTCTAGTGTTTTTCCTTTTCCTTTTCTTTCACCAGGAAAGATTCACGACAGCGATCCCCTTCAGGCCTTCACTGCTCTGCAATTATCAAGGAGCCAAGGAATCATTGTATTCTTCTTCTTGCAAGGCAAGGTTCATCACCGTTACCTCCTTGATATCAATTCATATATAGCCCATACATTTTGGCAACAAGAGAATGTTTTTTCATGCGCATTATACAACTTTGTACAAGTACCTTTTCCGATTGATCAAGAAAATTCAGGGCTAAAGTGTATTAAATAAGAAGAGTTATTTTAATGATTTATTACTAATATTTTTTTCCTTTTAAAAAATATAAAAAGACTGACATGAAAAGTGGTGTTTGTGAGTATGATGTAAATTGTTTTTTAAAATATTTTTTTATTTAGAAATATATTAAAATAATATTTATTTTAAAAAAATTATTTCTTACATCCACATAACTAAAAAATAGACTTATTCTTGTTATGTTTTCCACAACAAAAATAAAAGCCTAATCTACATGCTATATAACATAATAAGTTTCATATAAAAAATTATCATGGACCTTGTAATTTAATAAAAAATAATTTTTTAGATAAAAAATTTATTGAACATGTGATGTACAAATTTTTTTTCTCGAATTTATTCGGTTGATTCGAATTCATTTTATTTTTTTAATTAAATATTATTTGTGCCGATTTCATCACTCAATATTAAATTAATCTGAAATTAAGTTTTTTAATTTTTTTTCAAGATTATAACCATGAATTTTGGAGCTGAACTTCATATTTCGATTCATTATTAAAATCTATTTTGTTTTAGAATATACATTACGGATTCATAAATATTTTTTGCTCTTAATTTTTTTTAATGACCCGCGACTAATTTGACAACCATTTTGGTGTGTATAAAAACTAGTTTGAAGCTAAAATCTCTCGGTGCATTATTTTTCCATTGTAAAGGAGCAATGAACGAGGAAGAAGGAAATCAATGGACCCATTCAACATGGTCGTGCGATCAAAATCTTTGGCCTATATTTCAGGCAACAACGTCGGGATTGTCCGGCAAATCATATTCTTTTGAATCACCTTGGCTCTCGACAAAAATTCAACGTGACAGCTTGCAATTAGCTATCTATACTAGTTGTTCGACCATTCATCCAAACAATTTCTTTTTTTTAAAAAAAAAAACACAGAGAAAAAGAAGAGCAGTCGCTGGTTGCTAGCAGTCTCCTGTACTGTATCAGGACTGCATTTCACCACCAAAAGAATCTTAACGTGAACTCAACTACTAAGTGATCCTACTCCCACCTACCTTGATCCCATTTAATGCCGACACGTTTCATGCTAACTCCAAATTGGTTACTGATGAACAAACAAAGCATGTCCTCCTTTTGCCTGCCTTCAACTCCTTCACCCATTTCCTGAGACTCTAACTGTAAGCAAAAGCTACGGATGTTCCTCTCTCGTCTACTGATCAAGTTACTTTACCCACTGCTTCTTACATGCATATATACACGCTCTCTCTCTCTCGAGTTATTACTACCACAACATTTCATTTACCCTTGAAGTGGATTTGTGATTAATAAACTGTATTGCATTTGGGAGGGAGAGGGTCGGGCTCTCTTAGCTTAGCTGTATCATTCATTCGTTCAGAATTTCGAATCTTATTGCATTTCTTGCTGCTTCATATTCATCAACTACCACAAAGAAACTACTATCTTATTCTTTCTTCTCTCAGTTAACAAACTGCTCTGGCAGCTAGAGTTGCTACTTGCTTTGATTCGTTAAGCAAAGCAGGGAAATGGGGTGGTTGTTTTCTGAGTTGGGTTTTGCATTTCCATGCTGATCTGCAGAAGTGGAGGAGGAGCTGAGGGAGTTCACATTGGATCTCCTCACTCAAAGATTCAACATTTACTTGGAAAAAAAAGGGGGGGAAAGAAGAAGAAAGGGGGTGTGGGTTTTGAGCAGCCCAAGAAATTGAACAGAAAAGGATAAAAATAGATGCAGTATTGTAATTTGCCTCTGTTCAATAATGCCTTTCGAGAATTATATTATTAGCAAGTACCAGAAATCAGAGAGGAAAAAAGAAAGATTTACTCTTTTCTAGTCTGCAAGTTCTGAGCTCAGTTCACGTGAGGGCTTTTCAGTACTGTGATGTCCGTGAGTTTTTGCAAGCAGCTCAAAGCAAAGAGATGGAGAAACGATGCCAAATGGTCAGTCCCAGTGTCTTCCTTGATTGAATCTCAGACTTCACTTCAACAACGAGTCTTTCGTTGGCCTTAAATCCCCATCCAATGACCTGAGTTAGCAGGCGAGCTTCCATTACTGCCCGCATGTTTCTGCTTCAAAATTTTACTTCCAAGCTGCCCAGCTGTTTTTATTCAGTCAACTGAAAATGACTAAAATTTTGGCGCGTCTTCTTTGATGGAGATGGTTCTTCCAGCTCTCAAGTCTTATGGCGGTATGTTATGTTAATGGTAGATCTTGAAGATTTGGTGTTTTGAAAGTGACTGGGCAAATTTTAATTAAAAGCGCCAAAAAAGGACCTGAAAGTGTTTTTGGCCTTTTAGTTCCTCGGAAAGATTTTACTACTAGAACAAGGTAAGCACATCAAAGATACCCTGTATTTATAGGTTTTGGTGTTCTTCAGCTCTTTTTGGAAACAAAGAACCAAAATTTAATCATAGTCCAATATTTCCTGTCAAGAGTCTCGATTAAGAGTTAAGACCATGATCTCAGAGATTCTGTTTTAATTACTAATCCTCCATTCTTTTCTAGAGTCAACTTTTCAAAAAACATTCAATTCAAAGATTAAGATGGAACCTCTCGTTTCGAGGTATCCATTTCTCCTCTCATTGTTATACTTGTGTGTTGTTTCACTTCTTTCCCCAGTTAGATCAGGCGATGCTGAGGCTCTTTTAACCCTCAAATCAGCCATTGATCCTCTAAACTCCCTCTCATGGCAACAAGGAATCAATGTGTGCAAATGGCAAGGTGTCAAAGAATGCAAGAATGGAAGGGTCACAAAGCTTGTTGTAGAGTACCAAAACCTGAGTGGTACTCTAGATGCCAAAATCCTAAACCAATTAGATCAACTTCGAGTCTTGAGCTTCAAAGGGAACTCACTTTCAGGCCAAATCCCAAGTCTTTCTGGCCTCGTCAATCTCAAATCTCTCTTCCTTCAAACCAACAACTTCTCTAGTGATTTCCCAGATTCCATTACAGGCCTACACCGTTTAAAAGTCATAGTTTTAGCGCAAAACCAAATCTCTGGTCCAATCCCAGCGTCCCTCCTCAAACTCAGTCGTTTGTATGTTCTCTACTTGGAAGATAATAAGTTCACTGGGGCAATCCCTCCTTTGAACCAAACCAGTCTAAGATTCTTCAATGTGTCCAACAATCAACTCTCTGGTCAAATTCCTGTAACCTCGTCATTGATTAGGTTCAACACATCCTCATTCATTGGTAATCTCAATCTTTGTGGGGAACAAATTCAAAATCCTTGCAACAATCTAAATTTAGGACCATCTCCAAGCCCAACTTCTCCAACTTCAAAACCATCCTCCAACCATAGCAAGATAATCAAGATTGTAGCAGGAAGTGTTGGCGGGTTTATGTTTGTTATAATTTGTCTACTTTTGGCACGCTGTTTTTGTTTCGAGAATGGCCCCAAGAAAGAGGGGTCATCGGTTGTAGGGGTGGTTGGTGCTGAAAGAGGAGGAGAAGCATTAGGAGGAGGCGGCGGCGGCATGGATGGTAATAGTGGTGGGAGACAGGGGGGGTTTTCATGGGAGGGTGAGGGGTTAGGGAGTCTGGTGTTCTTGGGTGCAGGGGATCAGAAGATGTGTTACAGCTTAGAGGATTTATTGAAGGCGTCAGCTGAGACTTTGGGGAGGGGTACTATAGGGAGTACATACAAAGCTGTGATGGAGTCTGGGTTCATCGTGACCGTTAAAAGGTTGAAAGATTCAAGATATCCTAGGCTTGAGGATTTCAGGAGACACATGGAACTGCTTGGTAGGCTAAGGCATCCCATCCTGGTCCCACTCAGGGCTTATTTTCAGGCTAAGGAGGAAAGGCTACTTGTATATGATTATTTCCCCAACGGCAGTCTCTTTTCTCTCCTCCACGGTAAGTCGGAGAAATCATTACATGTTTTCTACTAATAATTAGTAAGTTTAAATTAGTACTGCTTTATTTCTCTGATTTGATCAATCATTTTGTTCTGCTTTCCTTTGCCTTTTCTTTTGTTTTTTACCTCTAGTCCCCTGGTCTCCATGGCAAACCCTAATGTGAATATTGACGGTCCCATCTATGGAACATTAAACAACTTCAACCCCTCAATTCTAGGGTACCAGATCTGGACCGGTTTTCATTGACCATTGAAGCCAAGTCCATGTCTTGACTGGTAATAACTAACGAGAGAGCATGCCATTAGGTCAAACTCCTCACTCTTAAGCACAATGTTCAATGTGAATTAAAGCATTAAGGGAGTGCTCCGTGCTCTAGTGAGCACGAAGGAATGAGTACCCACGCTAGTCTGTAGAACTTGAATGAATGTGCCCAGCTTTAGGCAGACATTTTGCAATATTATATGGTTTTGAAGTCATGCTCCCTGCCCTCCATTAAAATCATGGCCACCTGCCACGTTAGATAGACTGTGTTTATATGGACACAGACACATTGGATAGGAGGAGAAGTATGACGTTCATAGGGCTATTCTATTCTATAAACTATAAAGAGTGAGAAACTCTGTAGGAGGAGGTCGACGAAGTAAAAAACAATGGACTGGCACACGTGAACATGTCGACCGTTGGATCTAGTACTACTAGGCCGTGCAGGACCCTCTATTGTGTACTCCCTGTGTCCCCACTCCCAGGAAAATGAGTTGGTAGAGCTCAGGGCCATCCATTAGAAATTGAACACAAAAAAAGGGGAGACAGCACCATTAAAGAAAGAGAGAGAGAGAGAAAAGAAAAGAAGAGAAGAGACAATGCTAATACGCTTTTCTAGGACTGCTAATGCAAACTTTTTGGAGATGATCATATCCATCGTTATTGGCTTTGAAGTGAACATTCGGTAAAATGGCGATGGGTCTAGGGTTTTGACTGAAATAGTTATAGACATTGTACCTGTGTTTAGAGCATACCCTTAGATTTTATACGAGTATCTAATGGTGATGGGTCTAGGGTTCTCACCATAATAATAATAATAACAATAATGTGTAAAAACTTTTTTTTAATTTTTTTTTTATATCACTTGGTGATCGTCCTCCTCCTAGAGATTGAGGAAGACAAGGACAACCTTTCCTTTTTTCAAGAATTAGAACTCAATCTCGAAAAAGCTCATGCCTTTAATC